>PJEL010002266.1_pt1 | contig 17993 bp, 19 predicted proteins | sample 1853271 | NCBI WGS metagenome assembly PJEL01 (sample SAMN08108733, study PRJNA415343) | Invertebrate metagenome, whole genome shotgun sequencing project. | host: Globobulimina | place: Sweden: Gullmar Fjord | collected 2015-08
CCGGGACCGCTGGCCGCCTCTCCGGCGATTTCGGCGAGATAGCCCCGCAACCCCGGGATCGCGCCGGCATGGGCCGGTTTCACATAGAGATAGAGCGCGCGGGCCGGGCTGTAGCTGCCGTCGGCGATGGTCGCCAGGCTCGGCGCCACGCCGCCGATGGCGACGCCTTGCAGGCCGCCGCGCTGCCCGGCCAGGAAGTTGAAGCCGAAGATGCCCAGGGCCCCGGGACGGCTTGCCAGCTTCGCGGCAACCTCCGCCTCGCCCTCGCCGAGTTCGACAAAGGCGCCGTCGTCGCGCAAGGTCCCGGCGAGCGCCCGCATTTCGCCGCTGCTCAACCCCCTTAGAGCGCCGAATTCGGCGGCGGCGGGCAGCATGACCAGTTCGACGAAATTATCGCGCAGCGGGCTGCGGCGCGGCGGGCCGAAGACCTCGATCGGCTTGACCGGCAGGGCGAAGTCGAGGTCGCTCCACAGCTTGTAGGGATTGGCGACCAGCTTGCCGTTGATCGGCACCTGCTTGGCCAGTGCCAGGAAGACCTGTGTGCGGGTCAAGGCCAGGGGTGCATTGCGCAGGCTCTGAGCCAGGGCAACGCCATGGTAGCCGAAAAGGATTTCGCTGACGCCGACCCGGTTGCGGCTGCAGGTGCCGAACTCCGCCCGCGTCATGCGCCGGGCCACAGTGGCGATGTCGAAGAACTCGGCGCCGACGCCGGCGCAGAAGAACTTCAGGCCGCGTTCCGTTCCGTCGCGCGCGACGATCGGCATGGCCTTGCCGCTGCTCAAGCTGAAGTTCTCGCTGGCGGCCACGGCCAGGGGAAACACCGCCGCCGAGCTGACGATCCTGACCGGCTCGCGCGCCTCGACCTGCGCGAAGGCCGGACCTGCTGCGACGAGACAAGCGACCGCGAGGCAGGCCGTTGCCCGACACAGCTTTTTCAGCGGCCGGTGCAAGCGCCCGGCGGGTCTCGAATCTATCCTCACGGTCCCCCCTTGTCGGCTGCAGTCAAGCGCCTCACCGAACCGAGCGCAAGTGGGCTTGCGGTGCAAGGCCGCGGTTGAAGCGCGCCCTGCCGGCGGTCATATTGGGGGGGACGATCGGTTTCGCGCAGGAAGGATGCCCGAGAGATGCAAAGCCAGAACAAGATCCTGGACGACATGGCCAAGGTGGCGAGCAGCGCCATGGGGGTGGCCGCGGGTATGCGCGGCGAGGTCGAGGCGCGCTTTCGCGAGCAGCTGGAACGCATCCTGACCCAGATGGACCTGGTGCCGCGCGAGGAGTTCGACGCCATGAAAGCGGTGGCCATCGCCGCCCGCGAGGGACAGGAAGCCCTGGCCGAGCAGGTCGCCGGCCTGACCAAACGCCTGGAGGCCCTCGAAGCCGGCCAGAAGGCCGCGGCGAAGAAGGCCGCCGCCGCCAAGCCTGCCGCGTCGGAAGGCGACGGCTGAGCGCGTCGTCGGGCCTTCGAGACTTCTCATCCACAGATTTCCACAGGCGGCGCCGGTTTCGCGCCTAATCCTCTGTTGCACAGCGGAATCGAATAAGGCACGCTATATGTGGTAGCGGCGGCGTCGCCTTTTCCCATATTTCGGGCCGAGCGGGACGCTTGACCCTGCCACTGCCAACCGAAGAGGCTGCGTCGCCATGGTCGAACTCGTTTACGAATCCCACCAGCCGATCAACCCCCTCGACCTTCTCGAAGAGCTTGGCAGCGCCAACGACTGGACCTGTGATCGCCACAGCGAGTCGGAGCTGCTCATCGAAATTTCCGGTCAGTGGTGCGAATATCATATGTACTCCGTCTGGCAGGCGGACGTCAGCTCCATGTTCTTTTCCTGCCATTTCGACCTGAAAGTACCGGAGGCCCGCCGTACCGAGGTCTGTGAGCTGCTCGCCCATGCCAACGAGCGGCTGTGGCTCGGCCACTTCGACGTGATGGCCGAGGAGGGCGCGCTGATGTACCGCCACACCATCCCGCTGCGCGGACTGCCCGGCGCTTCGCTGGAGCAGCTCGAGGACCTGGTGGAGGCCGCCCTGATGGAGTGCGACCGGGTCTACCCGGCGCTGCAGCTCGTGGTCTGGGGCGGCTCGCCGGTGCGTGACGCCCTCGATGCGGCGCTGATGGAGACGGTCGGCGAAGCCTAAAACGATGCAGAGGCAAAGATGAACCTGGGCGGACCGCTGCTGCTGATCGGTTGCGGCAAGATGGGCGGCGCGCTGCTCGAAGGCTGGCTCGGCCAGGGCTTCACCCCAACAGATGTCTGGATCGTCGAGCCCAACGCCGCGCCGCTGCAGGGCTTTACCGCCCGCGGCGTGCATCATGTCAGCGATGCCGCCGGCCTGCCTGCCGATCTGAAACCCGCGCTCATGGTCTTTGCGGTGAAGCCGCAGATGCTGGGCGAGGCCCTGCCGCACTACAAGGCCTTCGCGGCCGGCGGCGCGGCGGCGCTCTCCATTGCCGCCGGCCGGCGCATCGCCGCTTTCGCCGAGGCGCTGGGGGCGGAAACGCCGATCGTGCGCGCCATGCCCAATACCCCCGCCGCCGTCGGCCGCGGCATGACCGTGCTCTGCGCCAACGATCACGCCGATGCCAAGTTGCGCGAGACCTGCGGCGAGCTGCTGGCCGCGGTGGGCGAGACCGCCTGGGTCGACGACGAGGCGCAGATCGATGCGGTCACCGCGCTTTCCGGCGGCGGCCCGGCCTATGTGTTTCTGATGATCGAGTGCCTGGCCAAGGCCGGGGTCGAGGCCGGCCTGCCGGAAGACCTCGCCATGCTCTGCGCCCGGGTCACCGTGGCCGGTTCGGGAGAGTTGGTGCACATCGCCAGCGAACCGGCCTCCACCCTGCGCGAGAACGTCACCTCGCCCGGCGGCACCACCCTGGAGGCCCTGAAGATTCTCATGGCCGACGACGGCCTGCAGCCGCTGATGACCCGCGCCATCGCCGCCGCTACCGCCCGCAGCAAGGAGCTGGGGTAGGCGGCACGCGGGCCGATCCGCTTTGACATTCCGGCGCGCAGCACCAAGTCAAAAGGATGAGTTTCGTCTCGCAAACCTCTCGCCGCGCCGTTTTGGGCGGGCTGGCGGCGCTGCCTTTCGCCGGACGGCTGGCCAGAGCGGCGGACACCCCGATCACACGGGCCATCCCCGCGACCGGCGAAGCGCTGCCGGTGATCGGCATGGGTTCCTGGATCACCTTCAACGTCGGCTCAGACCAGCGCCTGCGCGACGAACGCGTCGAGGTGCTGCGCGAGTTCTTTGCGCGCGGCGGCCGGGTGGTCGACTGCTCACCCATGTACGGCACCTCGGCGGAGGTCATCGGTTACTGCCTGGAGAAACTCGGCCGGCCGCCGCAGTTGTTCGCCGCCAGCAAGGTCTGGAACTGGCTGCAGGGCGACGGGCCGGGGCAGATGGAAGAACAGCGCGGGCGCTGGGGTGTCGAGCGTTTCGACCTCATGCAGGTGCACAACCTGCTGAACTGGGACGGCCACCTGGAAACCCTGAAGCGCGACAAGGCGGAGGGGCGCCTGCGCTACCTCGGCATCACCACCTCCCACGGCCGCAGCCACGGCGACCTGGAAGCGGTGATGAAAAGCGAACCGCTGGACTTCGTGCAGTTCACCTACAACATCCTCGACCGCGCCGTCGAGGAGCGCCTGCTGCCGCTCGCCGCCGACCGTGGTCAGGCGGTGTTGATCAACCGGCCCTTCCGGCGCGGCAGCCTGATCGACCGCTTCGCAAAGCATCCGCTGCCGGACTGGGCGGCCGAGTTCGACGCCGTCAGCTGGCCGCAGTTCCTGCTGAAGTTCGTTGTTTCCCACCCTGCCGTGACCTGCGCCATCCCGGCCACCTCGCGGGCCGACCACATGGCCGAGAACATGGGCGCGCTCTACGGGCGTCTGCCCGATGCCGAGCTGCGCCGCCGCATGGCCGCCTACGTCGAGAGCCTGTAGGCTCCCACGCATGCTGCCTTTCGACGCCGAGGTGCTGGCCTCCTTCTTCACGCTCTACAACCGCGCCGTCTGGCCGGCGCAGATCCTCGCCGTGGTCTTGGCCCTGGCAGCGCTCTGGCTGATCCTGTCGCCTCGCCGTGGCGGCGGCCGCGTCCCCGGACTTCTGCTCGCGGCGGGCTGGCTGTGGTGCGGCGCGGTCTTTTTCCTGCTGCATTTCGCCAGCCTCGACTTCATGGCGCCGGTTTACGGCTGGGTTTTCATCCTGCAGGGCGTTCTGCTGCTGTGGAGCCTGGGCCTCCGCCGAGGTGTTCTGCGGTTCCGCGGCGGTGCTGTCGGCTGGGCCGGTCTGACCCTGGCCGTCTTTGCGCTGTTCGGCCTGCCGGCGCTGACCGCGCTGACGGAGGCCGGCTGGCAGAGCGCCCGCATCGTCGGCCTCGCGCCCGGCCCCACCGCGGTCTTCACCCTCGGCCTGCTGCTGCTGGGCGAGGGGCGGCGGCCCTGGCACCTGCTGGTCATCCCACTGCTGTGGATCGCGGTCGCCGGCGCCACGGCCTGGGCTCTCTATGCGCCGGGTTAGGTCATGCTGCGGCACTAATTGACCATTCTACCGGATCAGGAAGTTGATAGGGTTGGAGGCCAACGGTCGCGAATTTCTCAAGGAGACTAAACATGAAGGTCATCGTCACGTCAGTTCTGGCAATGACAGTGATCCTGGCGTCTCCAGTGAGGGCCGCAGCGCCGTCGATTGAGATCGTGGACAGCGCGACACCGTCGGAAGAACTCCCCATCAAGCCGGGCGTCTACGTCGGTCAGAAGATCACCTTCAACGACGACCATTCCGGCGATGTGGCCGTCCGGGTCGGGGTCTGGGAGGCCGGCGAGAGCAAGACCTACCTCGAGAACTACCCTTTCACGGAATATGTCCTGATGATCAGCGGCCATGTGGTCATCACTAATGACGATGGCTCGATGAACGAGTTTAAGGCGGGCGATACCTTCGTCATTCCCAAGGGCTTCAGCGGTGTCTGGGACATCAGGGAACGGATGAAAAAGCAGATGGTTCAGGTCGGTGACCCCACGGCCAAACCGACCTCGCGCCCGGTCCCCGAGTAGAATTTCAGCCGCGCCGTGGCGCTACGGTGCCGCGGTCTGATCGCGGCCAGGGTCTCTTTTCGGACCGGTCCCCCTCCGCCGTCGGCTCTTCCCCAACCAAGGTTTTCCGGGCGTTTTCGGTCGTGCTAGCTCGGCCTGCCGGTTCTTTGGGAAAAAAATAATCAGAAAGACTAGAAATATAATCAAAAAGTCGGTAAGTGTTGGCTGCAGGCCATTGCAGACATGGTCGTTAGGGTTGCAGGTCGTCCGCGGCCGCCTTCGATCAAGTGTCTGATAAACAAATGAAATATAGCAGAAATTCTCATCTGCAGACCTTGCCGGAGGCCGAGACCCTATGAATGCCAAGATCCTGGTTGTTGAGAATGACAACCTGACCCGCTTCATGATGGCTGAAATGTGTCGGGCCTTGAGCCTCGACTTCGAGGTCGTGTCGGATGGGCAGGAATGCCTGGACCGGCTGGATTCAGGACCGGCTGACTTCGATCTCATTCTCATGGATATCCATATGCCCAGGCTCTCGGGCCTGGAGGCCAGCGAAGCCATTCGGAGGAACTGGAGCGATCCGCCGAAGAGCATGCCGATCATCGCGGTCACGGCCGATACCCATTGGCACCGGCGGGATCGTTGCGAGGCGTCTGGCTTTACCTCGGTCCTTCCGAAGCCGGTTCGTTTGGAAAGCCTGAGCGCTGTGGTTCAGAGGTATGCGGCTTGACGGGGATGGGGGCAGGCATCGCCATGGTGCCGGATGAAGTTTCTTGGCCCATTGCAGTTCTACGCCGCCAGCCGCCTTGTAAGTGATTTGTTTAACGACTCTTAACGCTTCGTTAACGGAATAAGCACTTAAACTAGGAAAGCAGCTTCAAAACCTGTGAGGACGACCTCGGGCCGAGCCGGGTCACGGCCTAGAGCAATGCTCTATTGCCAAAATTCATTCCGATCAAGCTATTGAAAACAAAGAGACAAAGAGATGGCTGCTTCTGTGCGTGCGGAGAGTCGGGCCGAGGATTGGAGCAATGAAATCGGTTCCCGCCTCTCCCGCCTGACTGTCTTCCTTGCCGTGGGTGGTGTCGCGGCGCTGTTGGGGCTGGCCAGCATCAAGCTGACGCGGGAGCCGGGCGCGCTGGCGGTACTCTGGATGCCCAACGCCTTTGTCGTCGGTGTGTTTTGGGCCCGGCGGCAGAACCTCTCGGATCTGGTGCTGGCGGCCGTGCTCGGCATCACTCTGGCGAACGTCATCCATGGCGATAGCTGGCTGGTGGGCGGACTTCTCGGGGCCGCCAACGGCTTGGAAGTGATTGTCGCCTGCCTCTGTGTCGCCCGGGTCCTCCATTTCGCTCCGGCGCACGCAAGTTACGTTTCCTATCTGAGTTTTCTGGCCGCGGTCTGCCTGCTGCCGGCCTTCGTCGCCGGTGCGCTCGGCGCCACTGTGGTTTCGCTGGCTTACGAAGCGGCCTGGACGGATGTCTTCGTCGGCTGGGCGCTGGGAGGTTTCACCAGCATGATGGCGCTGGCGCCGCTCTCGCGCCTGGTTCTGGTCTCGACGGAAATTCGTCACGCGCCACAGCTCAACGAGGTTTGGAAGTTCATTGTCTGCTTCGCCTGCCTCGTGGCCTCCTTCGCTGTTTTCGGCGCGGTCTTGGAAGGCACCACGCCACTGATCGTTTCCGGCCCGGTGTTGTCGGTTTTTGCTTTGTGGCTCGCCGTCGGCACAGTGGTCGCGGTCACCGCCGGACTGTTGATGATGGTGACGCTGATAGCGTTCTTCGATCCGGCGCTGTTCAGCGCGGCCCTTGGGTTTGCCAGCTCGCCCAGCGCCTTTGTGCTGACTTTCGGGTGTTTGGTCATCCCCGGGAACCTGATCGCCTCCGTGGTCGCCGCTTTGCGCGGCGCCGAGCGCGAGGCCCACGAACTCAGCCGGCTCAAGTCAGAATTTCTGGCGACCATGAGCCATGAGATCCGGACGCCTTTGAATGCCATTCTCGGCATGTTCCAGCTCTTGCGTCTTGCCTCGCTTCCGGAGAAACAGCTTGTTCAGGCAAAGGTGGGCGAGCAGGCGGCGGAGCGACTGCTGAAACAGCTGACCGATGTATTGGAGTTGTCGCGGCTCGATGCCAAGGCCGTAGAGCTTTTGCCCGACAATGCGGAGATTGAGGAGCTGTCGGAAAAATGGCGCGCGATGGCCGAGGCTGCATTGCAGCGCCACGGCAAAGCGCTGGACCTTATTGTCGAAAAAGCCGCTGACCTTCCGAGCAGCCTTTGGGTCGACGAAGAACGCCTGAGCCAGATCGTCCAGAACCTGATCGACAACGCGGTGCGCTTTACCGAGCAAGGTGCCATAACACTCGGCATATCGCTCGACGATGCCGGGACGGCAGGACGCTCCAAGGTCTTGGAGATACGGGTTGCCGATACGGGTTGCGGCATTCCTGCCGAACAACTGTCTTTGGTGTTCGAACGTTTCCGGCAGGTCGACGGCTCCATGAAACGCAAGGTCGGGGGGACAGGCCTGGGCCTGGCCATTTCCACCGATCTGGCCCGGCTCATGGGCGGCACGATCACCGTGGATAGTGCGGTCGGCCTGGGGTCGACATTCAAACTGAACATTCCGCTGCGAAAAATCCAGAAAGCTCGAAATCTATGAGTAGAAAAATTCTTGTGGTTGAAGACGACGACCTGACCCGTTTCATGATGGGTGAAATGTGCGAGGCGCTAGGTCTCGACTATGAAATCGTAGCGGATGGTCAGGAGTGCCTTGATCGGCTGAATCTGGGGCCCGGCGATTTCCGCCTCATTCTCATGGATATCCACATGCCCCGGCTCTCCGGCCTGGAAGCAAGTGAAGCGATTCGCAATGCCCCCGATCATCCGCCGAAGCATACGCCGATCGTCGCAGTCACGGCCGATACCAATTGGCACCATCGGGACCGCTATGAAGCGGGTGGCTTCAATTCGGTTCTCCCAAAGCCTGTTCGTTTCGAGAGCTTGAGTGAAATGGTGCAGAAATTTGCGGCCTGAGGGCCGCAACGACACGGACCGCCTCCGAACCGGCTCAGGCATTTAAAGCCGAGGCATCACCGCGCCTCCTGAGCTTGCTATCCCCCCTTGTGGTCCTGCTTCCTGCATAGATACTCGTTGCGTGAGTTCCCGGCCTCGACCCACACCTCCAAGGCGATGGCAGAGAGCTGCCGATGCGACAAGCCGTCGTTACAGGGGGCTTGCTCAGGCGATCAGTCGTCTGCTCCTTAACTTTTTGTTAAGTTAATAAATGATTAAACTATTTGCGTAATCATAAATCCGGACGGATTGATTGCAACCAACCGAAGTATCCAGCCTGGCGGCCGAAGGGACACGGACCGCCACTGCCTATCAGACGAGGCCCCTCAAGCCGAAGTTCTCATGACATTCCTGATCTCGTCGCATCTCATCCAAACCCGCGTTGCCCGGATGATCCTGCGATTTGAAAGGAATACATCCCAGATTTGGCCTGACCAATCCTCGATTCTTAATGACTTCAATTTGCAGCTGAATTTATGAACCAGGTGATGATCGTCGAGTTTGCCAAGGCTGTCGCCCTTCTGCTGGCGTTGTGCTTGATCCATGGCTTCATTGTCCGGCGGTGGGCGAGCGGCGAGCTTGTCGGCCGGGGTCTGTCAGGCATTCTGTTTGGCGGTATTTGCGTCATCGGCATGATGACGCCCATCGAGGTGACACCCGGCGTGATCTTCGACGCCCGCTCCGTCGTTTTGAGCATGGCAGGATTGTTCGGCGGTCCGGTGATTGGCGGGATCGCTGCCGCCATCGCGGGCGGATACCGCTTATGGCTTGGCGGCGGCGGAGTGCTTGTGGGCGTTTCCGTCGTTATCTCATGCGTTCTCCTCGGGTTGGCCTATCGTTACGGCCGCCAACGCGGCTGGCTCCGAGTTGGCGTTTGGCAGCTCTTGGCATTCGGGTTGTTGGTCCATCTTGTCGAGGTTTATCTGTTCACCTTCTTGCCGGACGACGTCGTGGCGAAGGTCATGGAGAATGTCGCCCTCCCCCTTATCTTGACCTTCACGCCGGCTACGGCCCTTCTCGGGGGGCTGCTGCTTTCGATCGAACTGCAAACCCAGACGGGCAAGTCGCTCGCGGAAAGCGAGGCCCGGTTCCGCGACGTCGCCGAGGTCGCCGGCGATTGGATCTGGGAGATGGATTCCGACCTTCGGTTTACCTTTGTCTCGCCGCGCTTCTTTCAATTGTTTCCACTCAAAAGCGACGAGATTATCGGCAAAACCCGCAAGGAGCTGGCGGGCGTCGTGCGAGAAGAGGAACCATGGCGCGAGCACCTTGAGACCCTGAAGAACCGTCACCCGTTTCGTGATTTTGAATATTCGGTTATGGCATCTGATGGCCAGACCAGGCACATGAGAATTAGCGGCAACCCCATCTTCGACGCCGGCAATAACTTCCTTGGCTATCGTGGCACCGGCACGAATATCACCGAGCGCAAGATGGCTGAGGCCGCGATCCTCGCATCCAAAGAAGAAGCCGTGGTTGCCAACCGGGCCAAGTCCGAGTTCCTCGCCAACATGAGCCATGAACTTCGCACACCACTCAATTCAATCCTTGGCTACTCCCAGATGCTCCAAAACGAGATTTTCGGCCCAATCGGCGACTCAAGATATTCAGAGTACGCCACTTCAATCAACGTGTCGGGAAACCATCTTTTCAAAATCATCAGCGACATCCTTGACATCTCAAAGATCGAAGCCGGCAAAGCGACCATAGAAGAAACTGAGGTCGACATCGCGAAGGCTGTGCGTGACTGCATCGCTATGGTGAAGGAGCGTGGACGAGAGAAAGAAATTCGCGTGGAAGAAAATACGCCAGGCGATCTTCCAACCCTCCGCGCCGATGAGCGCCAGGTAAAGCAAATCCTGCTCAATCTGCTTTCAAACGCCGTTAAGTTCACGCCCGATGGCGGACAGGTCATCGTCAACACACGAGTAGATGATGCTTCCTGTATAGAGGTCTCGGTCAGCGATACAGGGATTGGCATTGATAGCAAGGATATCCCGAAGGTCCTGCAACCGTTCGGGCAGGTTGCCGAAAGCCACAATCGCGGTCATGAGGGCACGGGGCTCGGATTGCCGATCTGCAATTCCTTGATGGAGCTGCACGGCGGCACCTTGGAAATCGAAAGCGAGCTCGGCATGGGAACCACGGCCACCGTCAGGTTCCCACTGGAGCGCACCATAAATCATGAGATCAGCCACACGTCGGATGGTCTTGCAGGATATGGACGATGACGTACTTGCTGTAGATCTTGAATGCGATCAGCCTCCTGCCTTCAATATAGGCGTCCGGGAACAGGCCGCCGAAGATCGACACCGATACTGCGCCGGCCGAAAATGCTATCCTCGCAGGCTCTTTCGTCCGAACCAGGTGTTCGCTAAATGGGTGACGCGCCCCTGAAAGACAGTGCCCGGCAGGTAAAGCGGGCCCTTGAGACGGCCGGCTTCGATTTTCAAGTGCGGGAATTCCCGGCCTCGACCCGCACTTCGGAAGACGCGGCGGCGGCCATCGGCTGTGCCGTGGCGCAGATCGCCAAGTCGCTGATCTTCAGGGCCAAGGAGACGGACCGCCCGGTGCTGGTCATGGCCAGCGGCGCCAACCGGGTCGATGAAAAGGCGGTGGGCCGCCTGCTGGGCGAGAAACTCGGCCGCGCCGATGTGGATTTCGTGCGCAGGACCACCGGCTTCGCCATCGGCGGCGTGCCCCCCGTTGGTTACCGTGAAGCGCCGGTGACCTTCATCGACGCCGACCTGATGGACCTGGCGGAGGTCTGGGCCGCCGCCGGCACGCCCAACGCGGTATTCCGGCTGATGCCCCAGGACCTGGTGGCGCTTACCGGCGGCCAGGTCGCAGCACTCAAGAAGGCCTGACTTTCCGGCGGGGCTCTTCCCATCGCGATGCCGGAAGCCTAGGTTAAGAGGCAAGGAGGACAGTGTGACATGGTCAAGAAGCCCGCGGCTAAGAAAACCTCTGCCAAGAAGCGCGCGACGAAGGCCCAGTCGGTCGACGTCGCCCAGCAGATCATCGACACCGCCTTCGAACTGGCGCTGGAGCGCGGCTGGCGCGACCTTTCCCTGGCGGAGATCGCCGAGGCGGCCGGACTGCCGCTTTCCGCGGTCTACCCGGTCTTTCCCTCGAAGCAGTCGATCCTCGAAGGCTTTGCCAGCCGGGTGGATGCCGAGATGCTCGCCGAGCCCGTCGAAGACTTGGAGTCCCCGGCGCGTGACCGGCTGTTCGACATGCTGATGCGCCGTTTCGATGCCCTGCAGCCTTACAAAGAGGCACTGGGCGTGATCTCGCAGGACCAGCTGCGCGACCCTCTGGCGACTTGCTGTGGGCTCGGCCGTCTCGGCCGTTCCATGGCCGCTACGCTCGAAGCCGCCGGTTTCTCCACCACCGGCTGCCGTGGCGTGCTGCGCATCAAGGGGCTGTCGGCGATCTACCTCGCCACCCTCAGGGTGTGGCTGCGCGACGACAGCGAGGATATGGCCAAAACCATGGCCCAGCTCGACAAGCAGCTGGCACGGGTCGACTCCTTTATCGGCCGTCTGGCGAGTTATCGACCGGGCCGCGCCGCCGCGTAAAGTCCGAGGGTCCGGCGGGACCGCAGCTCCCGCCCGAGCCTCCCCGAAGGCGCCAAGCTTCTCTTATGGTTAACGAATCTCGCAGTCGCACTCGCGCCTTGCCGCGAATCCCTGTGTTCCTGCGGATTTATTTATGGTGCACTGCAACAAAAATCCTTGACCCTGGATGAGGACAGGCCTATATCACTGTCACGCCAACTTATTGTGCGATGCAACATAACGCGGGCCCGCCCCGCAAGAAACTAGGAGCCCAAGTCATGGCCGTTTCCAATAACCCGTTCTTGAATGGCGATTTCGCCAAGTTCGATTTCGCCTCCTTGATGGATCCCAGCAAGCTCACCGAGCAGTGGGAAAAGTTCGATTTCACCAAGATGGCCGATCAGTTCCAGGTCCCGGGCCTCGATGCCCAGGCGCTGGTCGCGAGCCAGAAGCGCAACTTCGAAGCCCTCGCTTTGGCCAACAAGATTGCGCTGGAAGGCGCCCAGGCGGTGATGCAGCGTCAGGCCGAGATCGTGCGTCAGGGCGTTGAAGAGGCCTCCAAGGCGTTTTCCGACATGAACGCCGCCGGCACCCCGCAGGACCAGATCGCCAAGCAGGCCGATCTTGTGAAGGGCGCCTACGAGAGCGCTCTGGCCAACGTGCGTGAGCTGACCGAGATGGCCAACAAGGCCAACGTCGAAGCCACTGAACTGCTGTCGAGCCGCGTGAGCGAGAGCTTCGGCGAGTTCACCGGTGAGATCAAGGCGACCGCGAAAAAGAAGTAAGCCAGCCTGCGCTGACCTATTTCTTCTAGAGAGTGCCGTACTCAGGGCCGTCCTTCGGGGCGGCCCTTTGCTTTTGGCCGCGCGTCATATGCCGCGCTTGGGGCGGTCCTCCAATTTCCTGCCGCCCTTTGCAACCCACTTAACAATTGCCGGCTACGCCCTAAATTGGGAGAGGTAGATCGAACAATATTTGGGAGAGCGGATATGAAGCTTGCAGCTTTGGCAATGGTGGCGGCCTTGTTGCCTGTGGCGGCACAGGCCGGAGAGAGCGTTACCTATAGCGTCGGCGGTGCCGACTACGAGGGCTACAGTGCCCCCGCTGAGGGTACCTCCAAGGGCCTGGTGCTGATCATTCACGATTGGGACGGCCTGACCGAATACGAGGAAAAACGCGCCGAGATGCTGGCGGCGATGGGCTACGATGCCTTTGCTGTCGACCTCTACGGCAAGGGTAACCGTCCGGTGGAAACCGGCGCCAAAAAGGCCGAGACCGGCAAGCTCTACAAGGATCGCGAAAAGATGCGCAGCCTGATCCTCGGCGGCCTCGCCGAGGCCCGCAAGGTGAACAGCGGTTCGGCCGTTGTCATGGGCTATTGCTTCGGCGGTGCGGCGGTTTTGGAACTGGCGCGCTCCGACAAAGCCGACGGCGTGGCCGGTTATGCCACCTTCCATGGTGGCCTCTCGACGCCGCAGGGCCAGAGCTATCCGGCCGACACGCCGCCGCTGCTGATCGCCCACGGCGGCGCTGACAGCTCGATCACCATGGACGATGTGGCGGCCCTGTCGAAGGAACTGGAGGGCGGCGGCCTGGACTACGAGATCCAGGTTTATTCCGGTGCGCCCCACGCCTTCACGGTGTTCGGTTCCGGCCGCTACCGCGAGGTCGCGGACACCCGGTCGTGGAAGGCTTTCCAGGACTTCCTGGCTGCCAACCTGGCGGGCGGCTGACCCAAGCCCGAAGCTTCGTAACTCTGTGCTGACCGGGGGCGGAGGGCCGCTCCCGGTCCTTTCCGTTCAGAAGATGCCCGCTTCCAGCCCCGCCGCCATGGCCATGCCGAGGTCGCGGCAGTCGTCGACGAAGGTCTCCTGCCAGGTGCCGCGGCAGATCAGCGGTTCCTGCACGGCGCGCCAGCGCAGGCCGGTCACGATGGTCTCGACGCCACGTTTCGTACCGGTGCCGTCTTGGCCGGCCCGGATATAGAGGCAGTAGGGCAGCGCTTCGGTCTTTTCCAGGCAGGGGTAGTAGCTGCGGTCGAAGAAGTCCTTCAGAGCGCCGCTCATATATCCCAGGTTCTCGGTGGTCCCGAGGATCACGCCGTCGGCCGCCAGCAGGTCTTCCGGACCGGCCTCGAAGGGGGTGAGGGCGATGGCCTCAACACCTCCGATGTCGGGTGAGCAGGCGCCTGCCATCACCGCGTCGCGCAGGCGCAAGGTGTTGTCGGAAGGTACGTGGCCGACGATAAGCAGGCGCTTGTGGCTCATGACGGACCCCCGGCGCCATCTGCGGCCGGCAAGTCCGGCCGGGGCGTCAGGCCCCGTCTATGCCGACAGCCGCTTGTAGACCGCGCGGATGTAGCTGTGGTCCTTGTCCTCAAACTCGTCCTCTGCGATGTCGGTCTTGTAGTCTTCGAGTTCCTGGCGGAATTCGTCGGAAAGGTCAGAGCGGGCCAGCATTTTCCCGATCAGCGCGAGACTCTCGGCATTTTTTTCGGCCGCGTCCCCCGGCAGGTCGGCCAGGTCCTCGGTGCCTTCGTCGTCCTCTTCCGGATCGAAGTCCTCCGCCTCGTCCTCGTCCTCGTCCGAAGTCAGCAGGGTGTCCCAGCTGGTCCCGGCGGTGACAACCTTGGCGTGGAGAACCCGGGCGGCGGCCAGAACCTCTTCGTCGTTCTCGCTGCCCAGTGTCTCCAGGATGGAAATCAGTTCATTCCGGTCCAACCGGTCGTTCATGGTACGCCTCGTTCCAGCTTTGTGGGTCGTCGTTCGGGCCAGCACTTTAGAGCCTTATCCGGCGAGATCGAATCAATTCCGTTCGGCGCGGCTTCGCCTTGTCCGGTCCGCGGACAGGATGATAACGTCGCCGCTCTTTCTCAAGATGCGATCAGGACATTCCGGGGGCGATGCAGGTAATGGCACCAAGCCAGCAGATTTCCTATGACGATTTCACCAAGGTCGACGTGCGTGTCGGCACCATTGTCGATGCCCAGCCTTATCCCGAGGCGCGGCAACCGGCCATCAAGCTGTGGGTCGATCTGGGGGAGGAACTCGGCGTCAGGAAATCGTCGGCTCAGATTACGGTCCACTACGACCCCGGACACCTGGTCGGCAAGCAGGTCGCGGCCGTGGTGAACTTCCCGCCGCGGCAGATCGGCAAGTTCATGTCGGAGATTTTGGTGCTGGGCTTTCCCGACGATGCGGGGGAGGTGGTGCTGGTCACCGCCGACCAGCCGGTCCCCAACGGGGGCCGGCTGTTCTGACTCCTGGTATGGGATCAGGTGATGTTGAAACGCTGCAGGACGTCGGCCAGGTCGTCGCCGAACTGGGCGCCGCGTCGGATAAGGCCGACGTTCATCGGCAGCGGCTTGAGGTCCGGATGATCCGGGTCGAGGCTGGTCAGCAGCGCCACCGGAATGGCCTTGGTTGACGGCATGGAGGCCAGCGCGCAGGCCAGATCGACACCGCTCATGCGCGGCATGACCTGGGCGGTGATCACCAGGTCCGGCTTGGTCTCGAGGATCAGCTCCAGCGCCTCGATGGGATTGAGCACCGTGGAAACGCGATAGCCGCAGGCCGCCAGCTCGCGGCCGACGACCTTGGCGGCGGAACGCTGCGGGATGACCAGGGTCACTTCCTCGTCGGTGACGACGACGTCTTCGACATTGAAAGTCTGATGCTGAGGCAGCGAACGCAGTACGGCGGCGACGTTGTCGAGGTCGACGCTCTCGCCGTCGAGCAGCGAGCTGATGCGGTCGGCAAAGGCGATCAAGTCGCCGGTGTGCTTGTCTTCGACGGAGTCGATGTCACTGAGATATTCGTCCAGGCGATGGGTCAGGGGGCCGAAGCCGACCAGATTCACCGCGCGGGCCTTCATGCGCAGGTTGGCCGATTCCTGGGCCAGGGCCTTGGCGGCGTCCTTGGAATTGAGGATACCGTTCTTGACCTGCTGAACTCGCAGCTCGATGTTGCTGACCAGGTCACGCGCCTCGTCGAGGACTTCGCTCTCGATCTGTGAATTTACTTCTTCTTCGGAAATCAAACCACTCGTGGCGGCCATTGCCTTCTCCGTAACCTACGTCGTCGGGAACCTGACACTGTCAGAGGCGACAACTTAGGCAGGCAAGGGTTAAGGCTGTATAAACACTAGCAAAACCGGGGGTTTTGCGGCTTTTTCAATGCCCGCGGGGCGGTTTTTTCTAGGAACCTATACCGGCAGCCAGATTCGGGCCCTGAGGCCGCCGCCCGGGGCCTTTTCCAGGGTGACGTCGCCGCCGTGGCTGCGCGCCACGTCGCGGGCGATGGGCAGGCCGAGGCCGACACCGCCGGTAGCGGGGTTGCGGGACTGATCCAGCCGGAAGAACGGCTTGAAGACGTCCTCGTAGTGTTCCGGGGGTATGCCCGGGCCGTCGTCGTCGACGGTCACCTCCACGAGGTTCTTGCGCCGTCCGGCCCGCACCGCGATATGTTCGCCGTGGCGCTGCGCGTTGGCGATCAGGTTGGTCAGGCAGCGGCGCATGCCCTCGCGGCGCAGCGGCAGGGTGATGTCCTGCTCGACGTGCAGGTCGAGCGGGCGACCGTCGCGCGTCATCTGGTCCGTCACGTCGCGCAGCAGGGCGCCGAGGTCGGTCGGTGCCGGCGTCTCCTGGCCTTCACCGCGGGCGAAGGCAAGGTAGCCTTCGACCATGTGTTCCATTTCCAAGACGTCCGACTGCAGGTGCTTGGCGTCCGGATTGTCCTTGATCATTTCAAGCTGCAGCTTCATGCGCGTGAGCGGCGTGCGCAGGTCGTGGCTGACGCCGGCCAGCATTTCGGTCCGCTGTTGGATCTGCCGCTTGATGCGGTCGCGCATGTTGATGAAGGCGGCGGCGGCCTGGCGTACCTCGGTTGCCCCTTCGGGCTTAAAGTCGCGCACCTCCTGTCCCTTGCCGAAGCTCTCGGCGGCGTTCGCCAGGCGGCGGATCGGTTTCACCTGGTTGCGCATGAAGATGATGGCGATGCCGAACAGCAGGACCGAACTGCCGATGGTCCAGTAGATGAAGATGTAGGTGGTCGAGGAGAACAGCCTTTCTTCGCTCACCAGCACGCGCAGCACGCCGCTGGGCAGGGCGACCAGGATCTCGACCCGGTCATCGATCGAGCGGGCATCGATGACGAAGTCCTGCCTCAGGCGCTCTTGCAGGGCCTCGTCCAGCCGGGTTTCGACAATGCCCCTGAAATTCGGGCGCTCGGGCACCAGCAGCCCGGCGCCTTCGGTCAGGGAGAGTTCGATCTGCATCGTAGAGCGGGCCAACTGGAATATTCTGCGCTGCTGCAACTTGGTCGGGTTGTCCGACAGCAGGGAGATGACCACGGCGACGTCGCCGGCCAGGCCCTGGGCCAGGCGCTTGGTGATGGTGTGGTAGTGGCGGTCGAAGAACACCCAGGTCGAGATGACCTGCATCAGGATCAGCGGCGTCACGATGATCAGCATCGCGCGGCCAAGCAGCGAGCGCGGCAGGAAGCGGCGAACCGGGCCCGGGCCGCCTTGCGGGTAAAGCGGGTTTGGCGCCGGGCTGCTCATCGGTCGGGCGCCTGGCGAAAGGACTGGGAGAGCATCAGTCGGCCATCAGCACGTAGCCGGTGCCCCGTACCGTTTGCAGATAGCGTGGAAACTTGGGGTTGGCTTCGATCTTGCGGCGCAGGCGGGTGACCTGGACGTCGATGGTGCGGGCATTGCCGCTGACCATGCCTTCTTCGCCCAGGTCGTCACGGGTGATGGGCTCGCCGGCCCGTTTGGCCAACGCTTTCAGCAGCCCGGCCTCGGCCGTCGTCAGCCGCACGTAGCTGCCGGCGCGGGTCAGCTCCTCGCGTACCAGGTCGAAGCAGAACTCGCCGAAGGTGACCTTCGTCGCCGGCTCGGCCGTCGCCGGCGGCGGCACCCGGCGCAGGATGGCGTTGATGCGCAGCACCAGTTCGCGCGGCTCGAAGGGTTTGGGCAGGTAGTCGTCGGCGCCGCACTCGAAACCGGCGATGCGGTTCTCGGTCTCGTTCATGGCGGTGAGCAGCAGGATCGGCACGTTGTTGGCCTGGCGCAGCGTGCCGGTCAGCTCCAGGCCGGTTTCGCCGGGCATCATGATGTCGAGCACCAGCAGGTCGAAGGTCAGGGCGGCCAGCTTGGCGCGCGCATCGGCGGCGTCGACCGCCGTGGTCACGCGAAAACCCTGCTCGCTGAGATAGCGCTGCAGCAACTCGCGCAGCCGCGTGTCGTCGTCGACCACCAGTACGTGCGGTAACTCGTCTGCGGCTTCCTCGCTCATGGGGCGGGAGTATAGGCCCGG
>PJEL010002267.1_pt1 | contig 17985 bp, 17 predicted proteins | sample 1853271 | NCBI WGS metagenome assembly PJEL01 (sample SAMN08108733, study PRJNA415343) | Invertebrate metagenome, whole genome shotgun sequencing project. | host: Globobulimina | place: Sweden: Gullmar Fjord | collected 2015-08
CGACGTGATACGGAACCTTGAGACTTTTTGCAACTTCGACGGCCCGGCTCGCCAGATTGAAACTCGCGACCGCTGCAAGGTCATGGCCGCCAAAACGTATGCGGTTGACCTTCGAGTCGGTCGACGCGCCAAGGCCGATGATGATATCTCTCAGTTTGACATTTGGGCTGACGGTGCCGCAGCTACCAACGCGGATGATTTGCTTCACGCCATAATACTCGATCAGTTCAGAGCAGTAGATTGAAGCGGAAGGAATACCCATTCCGTGGGCCATGACCGAGAGTCTTTGATCCTTGTAGAGACCGGTGAAGCCGAACATATTTCGTACGTCTGTTACCCGTTTTACGTCTATGAGAAATGCTTCAGCGATGTACTGGGCTCGCAGGGGATCCCCAGGCATAAGGACTGTTTCAGCGAAATCTCCTATTTCGGCGTTCATGTGTTTGGTGCCCATCGTTCCTCCAGTCGTGAGCATGGTAATACACTTCGAGTGAATTCTGGGAGAACAGGCCGCATGATCGATGGGAGTATCTGGGGGGGTGAGGTGAAATTCTGCAGCCTTTTTTAGGGTTCATAAAAAAAGGGAGTTCTAAATGATCGTTATAATTTCCGGAACCAACCGGCCTTTTTCGAATAGTCTCAAGATATCGCGCATCGTTGAATCGATAGTACTCGCACAGGGCCGTGAGTGTACGGTGCTTGATCTTGCTGAGTTGCCGCCTGAACTCTTCGCTCCATCATCCTATATGGAAAAACCGGCAGGTTTCAATCGGTTTCAGAATGCCATCCTTGGCGCCGAGGGCATTCTTTCCATAGTTCCTGAATACAACGGAGCATATCCTGGGGTTTTGAAGTATTTCATCGATATGCTGAGTTTCCCAGATAGCCTTGTTGAGAAACCGGCGGCCTTCGTCGGAATTTCCGCCGGCCAGTGGGGAGCGACTCGCGCCGTCGAGCAGCTTGAGATGGTTTTCCAGTATCGATGTGCTCATCTTTATGGCCGGCGTGTATTTATCCCCGGAATACAGGGGGAACTGGACGATGCTGGTGAACTGAAGAACCTCGATCTTCGAAGTCGCCTCACGACAATGGTCGACGGCTTTGGAAAATTCTGCACCGATATCGGAGGACAACAATGATTGAAAAAGTCGTCGCGAATATTGATGAGGTTCCCGAAACCGAAAGATTTATGGGTGAACACTGGGGCGCCGCCTTCAAACCGATGACGGGCTCAATGCGGGAGCTAGGAGGAAAACTCGGCGTGAATTGCATGCGGGTTCCTCCTGGCCGTTCTACCTGTCCATTTCACTCCCACCAGCGTGAAGATGAGGCGTTTTTTGTGCTCGCTGGGCGTGGTGTACTGCGATATGGAGAGGAGATGCGGGAACTGCGAAGCGGGGATTGCATCTCATGTCCGGGTGGGACCGGAATCGCCCACCAGATCGCGAATCCATTTGACGAGGACCTCGTCTACTTGGCGATCGGAGTCAACGATCCCGATGAGGTCTGTGTCTATCCTGACAACGGCAAAGTGATGGTGCGCTCATTGCAGAAGATCGGATGGCTGGAAAACCGCGATTACCTCGAAGGAGAACCCGAAGCTCCTCATATTTTTGGCCTTCTCAGTTCGTATCAAGATAATCCCTGAGTTCGTGCTGCGGTTTTTCGTCAGGGAACAGTCTCGGTAGCGACGTAGAGTGCAATCTACATCCCTCCACTGTCATCCTGGGTGATGATTCCCACCAAAGCCGGTACTGCACATCCTTCCTCGACTCTGATAGCCTGGAAAAGACGAATTCGCAGACGATTCTTGGAGGAAGCGTGGTTGCACCTGTGCAAAACCTTAGAGTGCATTTTTACGGAGTGCAGGGAAGCAGCTCGACTTTTCCTTCACGTGTTGAACGCAAGGCAATTCGGGAAATGATGGATTACCAATTGCTTGATGCCGTCTTCGCCGATCTTGAAGCTCGTGCCGACAAGCAGGGGAATCTGTCGCTGAATCTCAAAGAAATGCTCGGCGGCGAACGTTCAAAGAAACTTCTTTCGGCGTATCGAGCAAGCTTTGACGTCCCGGAAACTGGGGTCTATGGAGGTTGGACGACCTGTGTGCGAGTTGAAGCTGGTGATGGCCTCGATTTTGTTTTTGACTGTGGTTCGGGTTTTAGAAATTGCGCCGGTGATCTGCAGAGCTCCTGGGGTGATCGGCCGTCAAGGCAATTATTTCTCTTCGGTAGCCACTCTCACCTTGATCATACCGAAGGCTTTGATCAAGCAGAGGTTTGTTTCGACCCCCGGAACGAAATCATTGTTCACGCAAATCGCCAGTTTCTCAGGGCACTCGACCAGAACCTTGGTATCTTCACCAAGAAGGTGGATGAAAATCTCATTGGCGTACAGACTCCTTTGCATTATGGAAAAATGCCGACGACATTCACAGCGTGTGAGATTCGGAACCTGATTGCTGATCCACCACCTGCAGAAGATCCGCTCGCGGATCGCTATCATGACGTATGCGAACCCCTGGTAATTGGTGAGACTCGGATCACGATGACCAATGTTTTTCACCCGTCGCCATGCCTTGCGTATCGCCTTGAGCACGGCGGCAAAGCATTCGTTTTCTGTACCGATCACGAACTCATGCACGGTGTCGACGAAGATGATGCGCGCTACGTCGAGAGTAGAGCGGCAGAAGATCGCCTTTCAACACTGGCGATGGATGCCGACTTAATGTATCGGGATGGGCAGTTTTTTCGTGTTGAATACGATGGTTTGCAAGGCATTGGATCTGGTTCAGGAATGCCTCGGATCGGGTGGGGTCATAGTTGTATCGAGGACGTAATGGAGATGGCTGAACGATGTCGCGTCAAAACGACCCTCATTGGGCACCATGATCCAAACCGTGATTGGTCGGAGCGAACGTGGGTCGATGCGGCTCTCTCGAGACGAAGTGAGCAGACCGGTCTTCGTTTCGAGCTCGCTCAAGCCGAAACGATCTTCGATCTTTAGGGTGCGCGCGGACCCTTAGAAACGCCCCAATTCAGAAGGCAACGCAAGGGCGCAGGGGCGCAAAGTCTAGGATTTTCTTTGCGTCTTTGCTTTTTTTTCCTATTCCGGTCCATCCCGAAGGGATTCCGTCTCCCCCACTCGGGCTTCCAAAACCAGGAAGTTTCGTAGAGCCCGCACTCCTCACCAGCTTTCGTCGCGAGGGCGGCATCCATTGGAACTTCCGAGGTATTTTTCGTGCAATCTCCGCGGAGTCATTCGTCGGGAAGAGGGAATCCGCTATACAATCAAAAAATGAGTGAATCTTCGACTTTACTCGATACCCTATTCACGAGCATCGATCGTATCAAGGTCGACCAGTGCGAAGTGACAGATCCAAAGCTTGTCAAAAGACGTTTTCGGCTTGTTCAGGACTTGATCGCTCGTATGCCACATAAATACCTTCTTGCGGCGACTAAAGAGCAGATCCAGGCTGCTGGCAGAACGATGATGCTTGAGGGTCGCACAAAAACCGAGATGAAAACACTGCAAGCGACCTTGGTGCCATTACTCGATTTGTTATGGCAGGTCGGTACCTTGCCGCGACACCCTCTGCGGCCTAACGAAATTCGCAGAAGCCTCAACGTTGCGCCTCCGGAAGCTGCGCTCGCAGTTTCAATGCCACCAGAACAGGGGGCTTTGATCCGCAGTCTGCTCGAGCCCTCAAGGATCGATGTCCACGTGGTAGGTTCGGTTGATGCTGCGCTTGATCGAGCCGGGTGGTTTCCGTTCTCATTTGTTCTGGTGCGCTTTCCAATCGCTGCCCCGGCCGAGTTCTTCAAGGCTCTGCGCAGCAATTCTTCGTTGTGCCGCACAGCTGGAGTCGTCATCCTTGCCAAGGACAACAAAATCGAAAGTGCCAGGATCTTTCAAGGAAGAGGCGCCAATAGAGTACTCAGCTTTTCAAAGGTCAACGATCAACTCGAGACAACCCTTTCCGATTTAGCGATGGTCAGCGAACGAACGCGGCTCAGAATCCCTGTCGTGGCCGAATACGAAGGAAGAAAGAAGAATTGGCAGAGCGAAAATATCTCGATTTCCGGAATGTTGGTGCAAAGCAAATCCGATCTTAAGACGGGTGTTGATGTTGATCTCGAGTTCACCCTACCGTCGAGTGAATGCTCGATTCGTGTTGCCGCTGAGGTGGTTCGAAAGACAACCTTCGGACGGGAGGATTTTGATGGCTTGGGCCTGAGGTTTCTCAGTTTTGTCGGCGAAGGTCAGCATCATGTTGAACTTTTTTTGCACAGAGGTAATTGATCTTCTTCGCCGCATGGCGGGATGGTGTTTTGGAGGCCAAAAATTCGTGATTTTTTCTATCCACTGCTGACACCGTTCGCGCGGCCCCTGAGAAAGCTGCACCCCAATACGATTTCAGTATTTGCACTCGTGATCGGAATTCTTGCGGGGGTCGCCTACTGGGCGGCGAAATTCAGCCCCTACTACTACTTCGCCGCCGCCGGATTGATTTCAATCTCAGGGCTCGGTGATTGCTTTGATGGCATCGTCGCCCGTGAGTACGGTAAAGAGAGTGTATTTGGTGATTTTCTAGATCACTTTTTTGATCGCCTCGTCAATATGGCGATTTTTATCGGGTTGGCATTTTCTCCCGGAGCTTCGTCTGCTTTTGCTTTGCTCGTGGCTATTGTGACGCTACTCAATAGTTATCTCGGAACGCAGATTCAGGCGAGCTTTGGCAAGCGCGATTACTCAGGTCTCGGCAAGGCCCAGCTCTTTATCTTCCTTGTTCTGGGATCTTGCGCTCTCGGCTTTTTCCCCACTGCGTCCGTTGTTGTACGAGGTTTTGACATCAGCATGATCAACATCTTTCTTGTTGTCATTGCAGTATCAAGCCTGCACGCGATGGCCCATCGAGTGCGGCTCGCTTTCCAGTTGAGTGCGTCTCATTCCAGTGGAAAATTGCCGGAGAAGAGTGGACGCTAAGAGGCCCCAGAGGGACATTCTAAGGTCCGCCCGGGAGCCCCCTGACCGCATTTCAAATACTTAGAGGCATTCAATTTGACGGAATACTCGGGTGTTTAACGCAGTTATAGGTAATGCGGTAAACTGGACCCACGACCGGGTTCTTTCTCGTAAACTCAAAATATATCTGAAGGAGAAAATATGAAACGTTTTTTATTGTGTGTAGTTGTTGTCTTTGCTTTCACGGCGCCGGCCGGCGCAGGTACCCAGGATTTTCTTCTGGTCAATCAAACTGGCGTTGAGATCTACAATCTCTATATTTCCGAGACGAATAACGAAAACTGGGAAGAAGATGTGCTCGGACAGGATGTTCTGTCCAATGGCGGCCGCATTGATGTCGGCTTTGCCGGGCGGCGAGCTTGTTTCTGGGATATGTTGGTCACTGATTCTGAGGGCGGCAACGTCACGTGGGAGGGTTTAAACCTCTGTGAAACATCGCTTGTCATTCTCCGGTGCAATGAAGAAGGCTGCTGGGCAGATTACGAATAGCTTCTGCTGTCTACCTGTTTGTCTGCCAATGAAGACTGTTGTGGTGTGAGAAAATTGTCCTGTTTCAGTGAGATGTATCGCATTGGGAAACAAAAAACCTCAGGATTTCTTGTCCCAACATTGGTGACGAGCCGCTGAGGCGTCGAGTCCGGAAAATGAACCGCCAAGACGCGAAGGCCGCAAAGGTTGTCTTTTCAACATTTAACGAATGTCTTTGCGATCTTTGCGTCTTGGCGGTTCAACAATACTGACGCCCTTGGTCGGTAAATAGATCAATTTACAGCGCAACAAGATCTCAATGAACGCCTTATTGACTTGAGATTTGTGATACGGTGAACTGAGATTATGAATACTCCACAACGTGGCCCAGTGATGAAGATCCTTGAGCAGATTCTGCCAAAGATGAAGTATCCATACCTTTTTCTTCTGCTCGGGGGTCTCTTCGTCGTCGATCTTGTGATTCCCGATCCTATTCCTTTTGTTGATGAAGCGATGCTGCTGCTCCTGACGATGCTCGTCGGGTCGTGGGGGCGGCGGGAACCAGCACCGCCCAAAGAACAGCCATCTTCTCAGCCGAAGGATGTCACCGATCGCGGAGATGATTATTAGCCACTGACGCTGATCCCCGGGATGAATGGTCGTTTTGGCGGATGAAGGCGTCTATCTGGACGCTACCGACCAGCGGATTCCGCAAGACAGATGTGAGGCGGTCTGATAGTGTTCCCGGCCAGGACCGACTTCCGGCTTGCCTCACTCGACCGTCATGGTCAGCAGCCCCACTGGCACGGGGTCCGTGTCACCGGCGGAGTTATTCGCCGGATCTGGATCCGTCACCCCCAGCGGGGCGGCGACGGTCGCCGTGTTTGACACTGTGCCCGTGGCGCCGGATTCGATGTCACAGGTCAGGGAGTAGGCGGCCCATCCGCCGACCAGCAGACTGGCGCTGTCGGCGACGCTCCCGACACCCGACGCTGAGCAGCTCGATCCGGCGGACGCCGCACAGATCCACGCGCAGCTCTGCAGTGGCGCCGTCACCGGGTCGCTGAGGGTGGCGTCAATGACCGGGCTGGGACCCGAGTTCCTGGCCACGATCTCGTAGGTCACCTGGGTTTCCCCTACCAGAGAGTCCGTCTTGTCGGTCTTGGTGACTGACAGATCTGCTACCAGCCCGCCAGCAGGAAACCGTGGCTCGAACAGGCAGACCGCGGTGGTACCGGTGAGGGCCGATGGCGGAAGGTACTGGAGAGCCGAGCCAGCGGCGGCGTCCTGAATTCCGAGTGTTGCACCATCGTGCACGAGCGCGCCGAGGTCAACCTGAAGCACGATCGCGAAGCTGGTGTGGTATACGATTGCCTGGAAATCGAAGGTGCCTGGAAGGGCGAGAAACCCCCAGCCTGACCACTGGAAAACTGTGCACGCTTCGCCAGCGACCACGCTCGATGGTCGCGGGCAGACAACGAAGTGCTCGCTTTGAGTCGTGCCCCCGGAAGCCTCTCCCGACAGCTCGTCATGAAAGGCCATTACACGTGCAACCGTCGCCGGAGTATTGTCAGGGATCGCTGGCAGGACAGCGTCGTTGGAGAAGTCTTCGCCGTCCTCGTCCGTCAGGGCCGAGGCAGCTCCGAGGTAGCCGTTCGAGGACATCACTAGACTCGCGAGGGACCGACCGTAAAGCTCGAAGCTCGCGGCCAGCGCAACCACCGCCCCGCCGTCGTCCTTTGCCGTGAGGGTGACCGGCGTACCGGAGCCGGCAATGTCGACAAACTGGTAGGTACACTCGGCGGCGGCATGGTCGAACAGCTGGTAGCCGTACGAGTCTGTACCTCCAGTGAATGAGTGGGAATGAGTGACCGTTGGTGCCAGCGTGCACCAGAGGAGGGCCAGCAAAGCGGCGATTATCATCCGCGGCGGTCGAATGGTCGTGATCCTCATGGCTCGGTCACCGAGATCAGGCACCACTCGACCAGCGTCCCCGTGTCGCCAGCAGCCAGATCGGCCACCGTCAGATCCCAGTCACCGCTGAGGTTCTCGGTGTCGAAGCCGGCGAGCACGCCGTTGGGGGTGAAGGTGCCGTCGATGGCGATCGGCCCCGGAGTTACGCACTGGGCCTCCACGGCAAGTGAGGCCTCGTCGTCGACGGTGGCATCGATGTCGTCGCCTGAGCACCCCGCTCCTGGGAGCGAACCAGGCCGGTCGATCAGCGTTACGCTGGTGCCTGTGTCCTGGTGTACCAGGGTGAAGACGAGATCACCGACAAAGGTGTGCGTCATGTCCACCGAGACGTTGAGATCCAGGAGCTTGCCGATCGCGGCGACAGTCATGGTGTCGGTGACGCCGCCTGGATTGTTGTCGGGAATCGCCACACCTGGGGTCGAGCAGCTCACACCAACCAGCGGCACGGCAAAAGCGGCGCCGGCCTGGAAGATCTCGTCGTTGGTATCGGGGTTGTTGCCGGTGAGATCGTTCGGCGCCTGAAACGCCGCCAGGGGGTTGCCCGAATTCTCGGCCGCAACCGGGAACAGACCACCGAACGCTGTGGCCAACGAAACCACTGGGGTGATCGTGGCCGTGTTGGCATCGGCGCGCAGCACCTCGGATGTTCCAGACAGGAAGTCGATTTTCTCAAAGGCGATGAATCGCCCGGTATCCTCGATGTCGGCGAAGGTGTGCAATACCAGCGCTGACTCGTCGGTGAGCTGCAGGAACGAGCCGCCGCCGTTGCGGTCCCAGCGGAACACTTCGAGGCTGCTGTCGGCGTTGCCGCCGGTATAGTCGGCGTTTGAGATGAAGGCTACGTACCGGCCGTCGACGCTCGTCGACGGCACCTCATTGTTGGCGCCCGCCGACGCGGTAATCTGAGTGTATCCGTTGCTCTGCCGGTCCCACTGAAAGATCTCGGTATTGCCGTCGGCGTTGCCACCCGTGTAGTCACAATCCGAACGGAAGGTCACGTAGCGGCCCTGGTCGTGCCGCGCGATCGCCGGCTCGAGGCTCTGGCAACCGGTCGTCTCGTTGAACTGGAAGCCGCCGCTATTCGCGTCCCAGATCACAACCTCGCGGTTGCCGTCGGCGTTGAAGCCCGGTGCGAGATCGGTGCAATCCGTGTGGAACGCGATCCGCCGGCCCTGATTGTTGCGGCTGACGGTAGGATGCAGGTTGTCGCAACCGATTGTGTCGGTCACCTGCACCATGGTGGACGTCGAGCGATCCCACCGGAACACCTCGATGTTGCCATCGGCGTTGCCGGGGCTACCAGGAGTCAAATCACCGGCCGACTCGAAGGTGACGAAGCGCCCGTTCGAGGTCAAGGACGGCGAGCCGGCGTGTCCACCCACCATGGTGGTGATGCGTTCAAAACCGCCACCGGCGGCGACGAAGATCTGGTCGATGGCGTTGGGGTTGTCGCCGGTCAGGTTGGCGTTCGACACGAACGCCAATACATTGCCGTTTTGGCTCGTCGCGGGACGCGAGTTCAAGACAGGCGTCAACACCAGCCCGCCACCCTTCGCCTCCAGCAGGGCCCCCGACGAGTCGGTGACCTGGGTGATCGTGCTGCTGCAGGCCGAGGGCACTTGTACGTCGTCAATCAGCAGACCGGTATCGAAGACTGCGTCCCCCTGGTCGGCAATCAGAATCTGCAGAGTGTAGGTTCCGGGGTCGGCAATGCTGAGGCAGAAACTGCGGAAAGGCGATACGCCGTTGCCAAAGGAACTGCCGCTGGTGGGGCCGCCACCGCCCACCGCGTAGGCGGTGCCGTCATAAGCCGGCGTATCGGGGAACGGAGACACGCCCCCCGGGTGGTTGATGCTGCCGGAGAACACCGAAATGCCGTTCAAGGTGATGTCGAAGATGTCGTCAAATCTCCCGGACCCGCCGGCCTCGCTGGTGATCATGGCCCACGAGAAGCTCAGATTTTCACCTGCCGCGACGGTCGTGAACGTAGTGCTCAGGGTCGAGGAATCAAAGTCGTTTGTGCCGTTCGAGTCAAAGTTGCCGCCCGGTGCACCGGCGATGTCCCCAGGACCATTCGACAACAGCGCCATCCAGGTACCCTCCGGCGGCGTAATCGCCGGGGTCAGATTGGCGGCCTGCAGCGCCTCGACCACGCCGCCTCCTCCGGCCGTCCAGCCCCCCAAGTCGCCATTCTCGAATCCGCCGTTGGGAAGCTGAGCAAAAGCCGGCAAGGCCACCCCGGCAGAGAGCGCAACAATCACGCAACCGACGAGAATCGGTATGGTCTCTCTGCTGCGAACTGTTGGTTGGACTAACCCCACCCACCGATTATCTCATACTTGGAGACGAAACCTAACCCGCATATCTCACCACGCAAGAGCAGGGGACACTGTTCTTCTCATTCATGTTGAGGTCGTTAACGCTCGCGATAGATAAATCACAGATCCGGGTTCTTCGTGTTGGCGCCCAAGCGAGTTGGTATCGCTTTCTTCGACTTCACCGAAAACCTCTTTCATCCGGCAGTTGAGTTCACGGTTGCGAGCGGGCGCCCATATCGCAAGTACGCCACCAGGCTTGAGGGCTTCGCGGCATAGCTCGAGACCTTCGTGCGTATACAACGATTCGTTTGCGGGTGTTGCGAGCCATCCGGGGCCGTTATCGACGTCGAGTAAGATGAGGTCGTGGGTTGAGTGGGCTTTCTTGATGACTTCGAGCACATCGGAGATGACGACCTCAATACGAGGGTCATCGATTGCCGACTCGTTGAACTCGGAGAAGTAGAGCCGGTTCCATTCGATGACTTTGGCGCCGATTTCGGCGACAAGCACCCTTCCGACGCCATCAAGATCGAGGCTTGCTCGCAGAGTGTGACCGGCGCCGAGTCCTCCGACCAGGACTGAAAGTCCGGTACGTGGCGGGTCAAGTCGCATCCATGCTCGAACTGCCATTTCGCGTTCGGAATGGCAACCGTGCGATGCCATGAGAAAACTCGAGTCAATCAGGATTTCGTATCCGGTCTCACCGTCGGCTACAAAACGGCGTAGAAGGAGTTTGCCGAAAGGCGTATTTTCGGAGTCAATGTCGTTGTATTCAATGTGCATGATTGGCATCATTTTGACAGATCACGTCATCATCCAGGTGATCTCAATCACACCGAGGCGAAAGCAGTCCTTGCGATTTCATCCATTCGACGCAGTCGCTGACCATCGCCTCTAGGCTTGCCGGTTGGTATCCGAGTTCTTCGATGGCGCGCTCGGAACTGCAATAGAGTGTTGACGATACCAGCCGCGCACTGTCGGGGGTGATATCCGGCTCTTTGCCGCTGAGGTGGGACCACCATTGGGAAAAACGACCGACCGCGCTCAATAGAAATGCCGGTGACACTCTCTTCGGTGGAGTTCGCTCGACAATGCTGGCAATGATCTGAATCAGCTCGAGGAAGGTGGCGTCGGCGCCGCCGAGCAGATAGTTCTTCGAGCTACCGCCGATTTCGGCCGCCTTGATATGAGCGCGGGCAACTTCTCGTGCGTGGCAGAATGAACCTGCGCCTGGAGGCACGCCGGGCAGCTTCTCGTCGTATACCATGCGGATCATGCGTGACCAATTGTGATGATCATGACGGCCGATGATGTTGGCGGGGTTCATGATGACAATGTCGAGGCCTTTTTTTGAGGCTTTTTTTACTTCGTATTCGGCGAGAGCTTTGGTACGAAAATAGCTAATTTTCGATTGATCGCCAAGTTGGCTACTTGCTTCGGTGACGATGCCTTTCTGAACGCCGTAGGTGACGACCGAAGATGTATGGATGAAACGGCGCACCCCTCGGTTGATCGACGCTTCGACCATACAGCGTGTTCCGATGACGTTGTCCTGGAATTGGCGATCGCGGGCATGCGACCACAGGCTCGTATTTCCGGCGACATGAAAAACCGCGTATGCCGATTCGGGGATTGCGTTTTTGAGGGAAGCGAGATCGTCTATGGCGCCTTCAACCAGATCGATACCTAGCTTCTCAAGTGCTCGGACATCCGAAGCCGGACGGTGAAGGGCAATCACCTTCCACCCATCCGACAACAATTCCTCTACGAGGTTGAGGCCCAGAAAACCAGTAGCGCCAGTAATGAATGCTGTGCGAGTTTCCATAGATTTAAGGTAACACCTTTTTCATAACCGGAACGGGATCTTGATATGCTCGGTAGATCACTGAGGAGAAATGCAACTCAAGAGATGGTAATCTCTACCGTGAAACATGGGGGCCCGGTTCCCGAGTATAGGTGGGAGAAATTTATGAAAAAAAACAGTTTTGAACTCCGCGCTTATGTTTTTGTCGATTCTCTGCAGCCTCAATTGGCTCAATTTGTAGCTAAGGACAATCGGGTCTACGATCCCGCAGAATATGACGCGGCGATCTTGCTCGAACTCGCGCCAGCGATGGAGATCCACTCTATGATCGATCTCGCGCTCAAGTCGACTAATGTACGCCTTGGTTCAGTGGTTACTGAACGCCACTTCGGCATGATGCAGATCCAGCACTCTGAACAGGGTGAAGTACGTTCCGCCGGTGAGACGGTGCTTGAACGAACCAACCTGACGCTTGCCGATCGTGCCAAAGTTGAGGTATTGACCAACAAGATTATTCGTTCGGTCGAACAGGATCACGCCATTTCATTTACCGGGACCTCACGCGGCAATATGGTTGTTTCCGGCGAAAGTGTCCTGATTCTTGAAACGACACCCGCGGCGTATCTCACCCTGGCATGCAACGAGGCTCTCAAGGCGGCTCGAGTGAAGCTGGTGACGATCCGCCCGTATGGCGCGACCGGACGCCTCGTACTCGCCGGGCCCGAGAGCGAGATCGACTCGGCAGCCGTTGCTGCACTTGCAAGCCTGCAACAACTCAACGACGATACCGCGAATGCGGGTGGGAGCAAGTGAAGCAATGAGTGCGAACACCTTCGAACTCCGAGCCTACGTTTTCATCGATAGCCTGCAACCCCAGCTGGCACAGTACGTTGCCAAAGCGAATACTGTATACGACCCTTCGGAATACGATGCTGTTGTGATGGTCGAGTTACACCCGGCCATGGAGATCCATTCGATGATCGACCTGGCGCTCAAATCGACCAATGTGCGCCTCGGTTCTGTGGTTACCGAACGGCACTTCGGGATGATGCAAATTCAGCACCCCGAACATGGAGAGGTCAACGCTGCAGGAGAGGCTGTGCTTGAAGCGGCAAATCTTTCGATCAATGACCGGGCCAAGGTTGAGATCCAAACATCAAAAATCATCCGTGGCGTTGAACAGGATCATGCGATCTCGTTCACCGGTATGGCGTGGGGCGACATGGTGACGGCTGGTGATAGTGTTCTCATTCTTGAGGCTTCGCCGGCTGCCTATTTACAGTTAGCATGTAATGAAGCCCTAAAAGCAGCCGATGTCAAGCTTGTGACGATCGTCCCGGCCGGCGCAACGGGCCGTCTCATCCTTGCTGGTGAAGAATCGATGATCGATACCGCCGCCGAAGCTGCGCTCGCAGCTCTCCAGCACCTCAACGATTCCCGATAGGTCTCCCGAGAAAAGTTGATCGAAACACCTCGATGCTTCAAGATGACTCGTAGGGGGTTTCATGTTCGCCGTGCTCTCGACTGCCAAGCTGATGGATTTTTCGCATTTTGAGCCTGAGATTGAGGTGAGCACTCCCTATTTTATTTCCGAGGCTGAAAAACTGGTGCGCACGGCTCGCCGGTTGACTCAGAAGCAGATTCGCGAATCGATGAAGGTATCGGCCGACCTGGCTCGTCAGACGGCAGAACGATTTCGCGCTTTTGAGGCGCCGTTCACGAGAGAGAATGCCAAGCCTGCCGTCTTGTCTTTTTCAGGTGAGGTGTATCGCGGATTTGATGCCTTGTCGATCGATTCCGATGATCTGCAATGGGCCCAAAACCATCTTGGTATCGTCTCTGGTCTCTTCGGTCTATTACGTCCTCTTGATCTCATTCAGCCTTATCGTCTCGAAATGGGGTTGCGCCTGAAAACTCGCCGGGGTTCAAATCTCTACGCGTTTTGGGGCGATCTCATCGCCGACCGCATCAACGAACTGGTTGCAGTCCTTGACGAGCAGACAATCGTGAATCTTTCGAGCGCCGAGTATTTCAAGGCTCTACGATCGAAGAAGATCAATAACCGGGTTCTGACTCCGGTTTTTCACGAGATCCGTCCGGGACAAACTGGACGTGTGATCGCTACATTCGCCAAGCGCGCCCGTGGCCTGATGGCTCGTTTTATCGTTGAGCATCACATCGACACTCGGGAAGGGTTGAAAGAGTTCAATCTTGATCAATATCGATACCAGCCGGAGGAGAGTACTGACGATATGCTGCTTTTTTCCAGAGGACTCTCTGGCCGGGCCTCTAAGGATGTGAACTGATGTCGATGGGCCGGCCGAGTCTCACTGAAGTATTTGCCAGCATTGATCGACTCCGGGAGAGTCTTAAAGAAAAGCACGAACCTGAGGTGGTTCGTTATCGATTACGACTTGTGAAGGACATGGCAGCGCGTCTGCCTCTCAAATACCTGCCAGCGGCGACCAACGAACAGATCAAAGCGACCGAGCGTTTTTTGATCAAAGAGGGCCGCAGCCGCAGTGAGGTCAAACTATTACGTACGACTCTCGAAGAAATGTTCGACCAATTTGTATTTGACAAGGCGCTGCGCCGGCATCCACTTCGCGGAGAGGATCGGGTCACTCCTAATCCTGTATCGCTGCCCGAGGCCGGCATCGCGGTTGAGATGCCAGCGGCTTTGGTCGAAGCCATCGCGACGATTCTCCAACCGGTTGGTTCATCCTTGCACGCAGAAGCGTCAACCGATGCTGCGCTCGAACGCGCCGGTTGGTTTCCGTTCAGCTTTGTTGTTTGTGCATTTCCGATCGATGGGCCGGCGAGATTTTTTGATACGCTGCGCGGGCCGGCGACACTGTGCCGTGGTGCTGGCGTGATCCTTGTTGTCAGCGATGCCCAGGTTCCTGACGCGGAACTTTATCTGGGACGAGGCGCCAATCGGGTCATTTCAGTCAGCCGCCTGGTTGATGAAATTGGTTCAGTAGTTGCCGAACTCACTCAGGTTGCCGAGAGGGTTCGCTTCAGGATACCTGTTAGCGTTGAGTTCAACCGCAGCAAAAAGTCGGAAGAGTGGCGATGTGAAAATATTTCGGGAACTGGGATGCTTCTCAAAACCGTAAGCCGGCGCGGGGTTGGGGATTTGCTCGACATTCAGTTTGCCCTGCCGGGAGCGCCGCGCAAAATTAGGGCGATCGCTGAGATTGTGCGTTCGACGACGTTTGGCCGCGAAGATCTTGAAGGTTATGGCATTCATTTCTTGAGCTTTTCGGGAGACAGTCAATTTCACCTGGAAAATTTCTTAAAATAGATACCAAGATGAAAGCAGTACTTGCCTGGCATAATGCTGGGTCATGGAGGATGAGATGATCGCGAGATTTGAGAGTGTTGTGGACCGGATCGGGAAGATTACTTCCCTTGTCGTCTGTGTGATGTTGTCTTCGTCGTTATCGTGGTGCCTTGAACCGCCGAGCATCGAACAGCTAGAAAAGTATCGCCGTGATGGCAGCCTTGAGGCCCGTATTGCAGCGGCACGTGAGATTGGCAACCATCGTATCGCGCCTGAGCTTGCTGCCAGGATATCGAAAGCCAAAGCGAATATCAGCATCACATCGGAAAAGACACCGAAACGGCTGCCGAGCATTGGAACGTCGAAGGTCTTTACGTTGTTGCTCTCGTTTAGCGATTATCCTGGCCATAATGATCCTTCGGTGATCGACTCCCAACTTTTTGGTGATGGATTGCCAGCGAATTTTCCAATGGAAAGCCTGCGCAATTTTTATCGCCGCTCATCCCACGGGTTGCTCGAGATCGAAGGTGCGACCCTTGGCTGGTATCAAACTGCGTATCCGCGGAGCGATATTCCTGAAACGACTGAAGGCCGCGAAGCTGTGATTCGTGAGGCAGTCTTGCACTTTAATACCGAAGGCCACGATTTTTCGCAATACGACAACGATGGTGACGGGGTGGTTGATTATTTCCTTGTTGTATGGAGTGGTCCACATCAGGGTTGGGCCGAGTTTTGGTGGGGGTACCAGACATCTTACCGAGATGGCAGTTTTGAGGTCGATCAAACTCGGTTGGGCACGTATTCCTGGCAGTGGGAGGCGTATGACTTTCCGGGAGCGTTCGACCCAACGGTTACGATCCACGAAACAGGTCATGCGCTCGGGTTGCCCGATTATTACGACTACGATGATTCTATGGGTCCCGGCGGCGGGGTTGGCGGTCTTGATCAGATGGACGGCAACTGGGGCGACCACAACTGCTTCAGCAAGTGGCTCCTGGGCTGGTTGACGCCAGAGATCCACAATGCAGGGAGCTCCCAGATATCGCTTACTCCGGCATATCAGGAAACCGATGCCGTCGTATTGATGACTGGCGAATTGATGGAAAATCCTTATGGCGAATACTTTATGGTTGAGCATCGGCGGCGTGAAGGAAATGACGCCACCCATCCAGCCGATGGTCTCTTGATCTGGCATATCGATGCCCGGGTCGATGAGAGGGGCCGTTTTCTTTATGACAACTCGTATGCCGAGCACAAGTTGATTCGTTTGATGGAAGCCGACGGACTCGAAGAGATACCACGTGGCGGCCGCGCGAATGAGGGTGATTATTATCGGCCGGGTGGTGTTTTCGGCACCGATACTATTCCGAGTTCACGCCGGCACGACGGATCACCATCGAATCTCCTTATCGATAATATTTCCGGCGATAGTTCCGACGATATTATTGTTATGGGTCTGCAGAGTGATCTCGGTTCAGGTTGTGCTGTGTATTGTGAGGCTTCAACCGTGAATTCGGCCTGGCCGGGCATCGCGGTGTCTTTTGAGGGTCAGGTGACAACTGGGAACTGTCAAGGAGAGCCTTCTTTCCAGTGGCAATTTGGTGATGGAATGGAATCGACAGATTCACCGGTCGAGCACGTCTACAAGAACAAAGGAGACTACACTTGGAATCTTGGAAGTGTGCTTGGTGACGCATCGTGCTTGCAGACTGGTTCGATTCGAGTCTGTGATGATTTGCGGTGCTGGCAATGGCTCGAGGTTGATCCGATGGCCGATGGCCGCACGCATCATGCGGCGATTCGTCTCGACGACGGCCGGGTTTTTGTGGTGGGTGGCAATACCCGGACTGCAGAAATCTTTGATCCGATCTCTGGTGATTGGACACCGGCTGAAACACCCGCCGGTTTCTTTCTTGATGCACGCGGTGTGCTGCTTGACGACGGCCGTGCCCTGATTATTGGTGGTTCACCTCCGGGTCAGGTCAACGCCGAGATCTACGATCCTATAACCGGGACTTGGAATTCGACAGGACAGCTCCATTACGATCGTATGGATCATAGTGTGGTGAAAATGGCTGATGGCCGCGTACTCGTTGCAGGGGGAGTTGTGATAGTTGACGGTGAGGTTTTCGAAATGCTCGAAACCGAAATCTTCGATCCTGCAAGCGAAACCTGGCACGACGCCGGGGTGATTGACGAAGGGATGGCGAGACGACCTGGGTTAGTATTGCTTCCCGAAGGAAAGGTCTACCTCACCGGTAGTAAGAAGGCTATGCTTTTTGATCCTGTTTCGGAAACCTGGGAGACCGCAAACCGTCTGGCATTCGAGCGCAATCTCCATTTTTCCATCGTTCTTGAGGATGGCAGGGTGCTGCTTGGAGGTGGCTTTGACAGTACTTATGCGATCATTCAGGATCCAATAAACGGTACCTGGGCGCTCGCTGGGCGCATGAACGAAATGAGATACGGGGCGTCGGCGACAATGCTGCGATCGGGAAAAGTACTTGTTACCGGCGGCATCGGTGCGAGTTATGATGTTTTGCAGAGTGCAGAAATGTTCGACCCGGCGACCATGCTCTGGACTGCGGTCTCATCGATGGATGAACGCCGTTATCAACACTCGGCCAACGAACTCTTTGATGGCAGTATCTTGATCACTGGTGGTGTGTCAGACGAAAGCGGGGACTATGAAATGAACGATTCTGTCGAACGCCTCACCAAACCGAGGTTCCCGCCCAGACAGGCTGGTGGGAGGTTCGCAACCCCGTAGAGTAGTGGTGTCTTTCACAAGGAAGAGCTTCGGTGAGAGGCAGGTCTCAGACCTGCCTCTCACCCGAAGCGGTAGTGTTTTTGAACGCTTGTCTTGACATCCCAGGTGCATGACATTCCGGCCGGGAATGTCACCAATTGACCGGCGCCTACGCGTACTGCTTCACCGTTTTCCGGGGTAACGATAACGTCTCCTTCAAGAAAAAAGCAGGTTTCGGCTTGGTCATAGGTCCATGGGAAAACCGATTCTTTGCAACCCCACTGCGGCCAGGACCGGACTCCGAGTTCGGTCAGAGTGTCTTCGGATGGCTTTGCAACAACTTCAATCTTCACGGTTCATT
>PJEL010002269.1_pt1 | contig 17964 bp, 20 predicted proteins | sample 1853271 | NCBI WGS metagenome assembly PJEL01 (sample SAMN08108733, study PRJNA415343) | Invertebrate metagenome, whole genome shotgun sequencing project. | host: Globobulimina | place: Sweden: Gullmar Fjord | collected 2015-08
CCGGATGGCTATTGCGTTAGGTGGCATGAGCACCTTGAGCACTACATCGGATGGGGTCCTGGCTACGAGTCTCCGATTACATGGAACCGATTCCAGGCACGACGATGGTGCGTGCTGCATGAGAGGGGGGAGTGATGTTGGAGGAACAGGCCGATAAGCTCGAAGCCGACCTCGCCGCGCTGCGGGAGAAGCTGCGGTGGCGGAATATGGACGTGCTAGGCAATGAGCCCCCAGCCAAGGGCACTTACCTCATCGCGGTTTGCACTGAGAGCGTTCCGGAAAGAGCCTACTGGACGGGCCTTAGATTCCTGGCGCCAGGCGGAGGAGAGATCCTCGGTGTCAGGTGGTGGCGTCCGAAGTCGGAGGGGCCGGAGGGGTAATGCACACGCTTGAATTAATCGAGAAGACGCAAGAGTATCTGGACTATCTGAAGCGACACGTCGAGGATGTCGGTAGCGCCTGGTCAGCAGTGCAGGCAAAGTGCGCTGACATGCGTTTCGTCTATGACGACTTCTTTTATGCGACCATTCAGAACGAAGTGATTCACCACGACGCCTCGAAGCTGTCAGAGTTCGAGTTCGTGCAGTACCGAAGAGCGTTCTATCCGGCAAGCTTCGAGCCTCAGGACGCAGACCTCGGCGAAGCCTGGGAGCACCACAAGGCGAACAACGCTCACCACTGGGAAACATGGACCGCTCGGGATACTACCCAGAGCGCTGACATAGCGCCGTGGTCTTGGGAGATCAGTTGCGTGCACATGGTGCTTGATTGGATGGCAATGAGCTACGAGATGGGAGGTAGTGCGCGGCAGTATTACAGAGATAATGAGGACCGCATCCAGTTGCCGGAACACGCCAAGTCGTTCGTGTTGGATATTCTTGGCAGGGTTGAGGGGCCGGAGGGGGAGTAGATGAAAAAGGGATCGAGCAGCGAAGTGTCTTATTTAACTAGAACGGGTTCTCACTCCACTAAACCGAGTAGGAATGGCGGGATGGGCCTTGAGCATGGGGTTGCTCTCGTAACGGATGTAAACCCTGCGGCGAGAAGGGTTGAGCTTGTAGGCGAGAAGAACGAGCTAATAAGCGAGCTTCAGGGTGTAAACCGAAAACTCAAGATGAGGTTGCCAGACGGCGAGTTCCGCGTAACAAGAGAGCTGAGGGAACAGCTTGGTCTGCGGATGCAGGAGATTGATTCCACCCTGAAGGGTATGAAGACGCACCGTGAATTTGTGCACATGAATTTTGGTGACGTATTCTCAAGGGTGTTTCTTGAGGTGTCTAAGCACATGCTGCCCCAGGACGTAGTAGAGGAGCTGCGCAATCACACATCAGAAGCTATGGCAATCTGGATGGAAGAGATGAACCAAGAGGTCTCGGATGCCGCGGCTATGCAGGTCGCTATGCAAAGTCTACCTGAAGGCGAGAGGGAGATCCGCAGGAAGGCAAACCTGAAGCCCAAATGGGCTGGCCAATGACTAACCCCCTCCCCGGATACGAATCCCTCGCTTCCGTTCTCTCCCGCGCCTTAGACCAAGCCCAATCTGGTAAGGGGGCCGAGAGGCACGGAAACGGGCTACCCTTTTCAGAGCAGCCCGTCATGGTGGAGCAACGGCAGCAGGGAGGAACTGGGTTTACAGTTGGACAAGCAAGAAAGAAGTCTCTAGAGTCGATGGGACTTCAGGCGCAGGAAGCGGCTGTGAAGGAGCTTCTGGGGGCGATAAACTATCTGGCTGCGGCTGTTCTGTACCTGGAGGAGTCTCCGAACATCCATTCAAGGCGTTCCAAAACCCCGTTATCGGTCCGGCCCAGCCCTCCGTTGCCTTCTGGCTGAAGCAGGACTTGATGTCGACTCCTACGCTTTCCCCGGGGGACAGGTCTGGTTTGACTTCCAGTTGGTCGGTGGCGCAGGAGACGTAGAATAGCAGTGGGATCAGGTAGATAATTGTTCTAATCATTGTTTGCGCCCTTCAGGAGTCGGAACAGTCGATCAACCATCCCGTCTTGCCCCGCTTTGATGTCCGTTAGTTTCTCGCCGAAGCTGTTCATAGTCGATTCTAGCCCAGCGAGGGTTATGCCGACAGTGTCGATCTTGATGGCCTCTCTCTCACATTGAGCTTCGGTTGCGCTCATCCTATTGTCCAGTTCCTTTACCTTGGCGAATGTTCCTATTAGTCCGGCAATGGCAGCGATGAGCCCACCTGAGATTACTTGGATTACTATGTCGTTCATTCATGGCCTTAGTTAAACGCATCAAATATCGATTCTTCCAGCGCTTGGAATCCCTTGTCGGCGAAGAGCCAGTTGTTGTAGGGGAGCCAGCGTCGAGCAGTCTTTGCGTCTTGTTCGCTAAAGTCGTCATGAGACCACCCGTACAGAGAATACCCAAAGTCCATGGCCCCACCTATGCCGGGTCCGGCTATAGCGGCCCCCAGGCGCCTAGTATTCCTGTAGCGAGAGAGGGTTTGGTTGTCTTCCGTTAGCAAGGAGGGGCCGAAGCCAGTAGCCATGTCAAAGGCGTTTATGATATCAAACATCGGGCCGGTTAGTCCTGATCGATCAACTCCCTCCAGGGCGAGAGTCCACGGGTCGTGGGAGATCTCTCTACCGTTCAACGTCTGCTTGATGGCGTAGACGAGTACGCCGGAAGAGAGCATCATCGCCGTGTTGTTGATGGAGGACCATTGCCGCATCGAGAGCTGCTGGCCGACCTGCATTGTATAGTTGACCATCGAGACGATGAAGTGGCTCTTGTATTGGAACCACATCTTCCCGCCGGGGGTGTGCATGTAGAACGGTCTCTGGCCGGCACGGGGGGTAATAATGTCTCCCTCCACCGACTTGATCGTGGCTTGCTTCCAGAGCCAGGCCGTATCTTGGTCGACCCATTCATCAGAGTTGGCGACCTTAACGCCCCCGCGGGACTGAGTTGTACTGTTCCTCCACTGGTCGTGGATCGCCCCAGCGTCGTTCTCGTCGAGGCCAATCTTCGCCATCCATGTCCTGTCTTTCTTTGATACCTTCTTGCCTTTTCCCACGGCGTCTATCACGTCGAGCATTCGAGTCTGAGCAATGACTCCTGCGAACATCTTGGCCTCTTGGTTCCAGGGGGTTTGCAGGTTGTGGATAAAGAACCGTTTCGCCCTTTCGTTACCAAAGCGCTCGAATATATTTGAGTCGGCAAATTCATCCGTTATGTCCGCCAGGGCGTTGGCCCTTGAAAAGACCGTCTCGGCTGCGACCCCAGATCTACGAAGCTCCGCCCTTTGCATTTTTAGAGCTTCTGCCTTAAAGCCCGTTACCGCACGCAGCATCGGTTTGGCGAATGTTCTAGTGAAGCCGTGAGAGAGGGCGACGGCAAAAGGATCGGGGATGGAGGCTGCAACGAACTTGCCGGCCGTTCTCATCACCTGGAAGTTGCGGTATTGCCGCCCGGCTCGCGTCCAACCGGTTGGGTTTGTGTCGATCCCATCCTGATTCCAGCCGAGGGTGATGCGGATTAGCTTGCGAAGCATCTCGATGTCTTTACTTGAGCGCTTCTCTATCTGGGCTTCCTTCCGCGACCAGCGCCTCTCAGCTCTTGCAAGCGACTCTTTCGGCTTCCTGGGGTTCTCTTCCCTCACCCGGTCGATCAGCCTAGCCTTTTCTGCGCGGATCCTCGCAAACTCCTCTACGAGATCGCCAGCTCTGACTCCCGTCCCTCCGTCCGCCTCCGAGCCGTCCACCATCGCCATTGATGGGAATCTCTTCTTCATCTCTACAGCCGGAGCCCACGTCTTTATGTAGGACATCGCAACTTCTTCGATATCGTCGTTGAGGAAATCCAATATCTCCTCGTCTTCGATACCGAACGTGCGGTGGGGGAACCCGGCAAGCTCTCCGTTATTGATCCCCTCGTGTCCGATCCCTCGATCTCCGGTGCCGAGAATGCGGTCGATGATCTTGTTTGACTCGGCTTCGATTGCTCCGGGGGCCTGCAGGTCGGGGTGGCGCATCCTCCAGCGGGGATTAGGGGCGGGGATGGGGACTTCTCTAGAGGAGACACGGCGAGCGGAGGGGGCGGCTTCGGGAAGATCAAGTCGTGAGACGCGACTAGCCTCCCCACCTCGCTGTATGGACGGATCAAAGCCGCCCGATCTTGAGGCTTCTCCGCCTCTAACTGCGGGGGTCAGTTCGGTTTGGGCGGCTCGGCTCGGCTCTCCACCTCTACCTACCGGGGTCAGTTCGGTTTGGGCGGCTCGGCTCGGCTCTCCACCTCTACCTACCGGGGTCAGTTCGGTTTGGGCGGCTCGGCTCGGCTCTCCCCCCTTCCCCACGGGGTCCGGCCTTGCCCCCTTCTCCGTTGCTTTTGCCTTTATCTTGGCTTCGGTCGTGAGGCTCTTCTGCTTTGCCATGAGGCGAGCCTTCTCGCCCCTCTTGAAGTCCACTGCCGTGAGGCGCTGCTCCACTGCACGTAGATTCGCGTTTATCTTCTTTCCGTCGGAAACGGACTGAGCGTGTTTGGTCGCCTCGGCCTGAAGCTCCCGCTGCTTCGTGAGGAGTCTTTCCTTTTCCCCGGCGTTTATAGACTTGGCCTGAAGCCGCTGCTGGTTCTCAAGGAGCCTCGCCTTCGTTCCAATAGGGTCTACGTTCGCCTCGAAGTATTCACCGATATTGCCCGAATTGGGGTCTTGCAGGGCTTCATTGGCGGAGACCCATCCACCTTCGTGCGCGTCGGGTCCACGGTCTCCCGCTACCGTCTTTGCTAGCTTGCCTTTGCCCGGACCTTCCAGGGGGACAATCTCCTGGCTTCTCTTGGTCAGCCATTTTATAGTCTTCGCCTTTAGCTCTCCTCGATGCGTCCGGACGTACTCACGGTTCCACTGCCTCGGCATGTAGAACTCGGGCAACTCGTCTCCTTCTTTGAGAAAGCCGGTTTCGAGGAGTTGCTCTTTCATCGGCTCGAAGATCTTCTCGCGATAGACCTTCGCAAGTTCCCGAACTTCCGGAGGAGCGTTCTCCAAGCCCTTCACGGTTAACGCTTTCTCGTCGCTGAAGAAGGCGGACTTAAAAGCGAGCCTCTTGAACTCCCTGTAGCTCATTTCCTTGGAGAGGGTGACTCGGTCTTGGTTTCTTACCGCCAGCGCATTGGCGGCTCCCCGCAGTCGGCCTCCAGCCTCCTTCCCGGTCCTCATCTTGACCCAAAGGTCTCGGCCGGAGTTGAAAGCCTCCTCCATCGGGCGGTTCCATGTGATGGTCGCGAGAGTGGCGGACTCTCCGGTCTTCTTCCATTCGACGTTGCTCTTGTAGTTCCAGTGAGTTGGAGCGATCAGGGAAACGGCACGACGAACGTCGGGATGGACGGAATCCATTGCCAGCTTCAGAGCGGGGTTGATCCACTTGGCTACCCGCCCAACGCCCATAGAAGGAGCAACCTCTCCAGGATCCCCATCGATGAGGAAGTCTTCGGCCTTCTCATCTTCCCAGTTCTTTTCTGCCTTGTCCCGGGGAACGGGCTCTACCAGAAGGTCATCGGCAGCGCGCTGAGTTTCATCAAGAAGCTCGTTCTCGCTGATCGTGACCTGATGCACGCCCAGTGTGTCGGGTTCCCCCTCAGGGGTGATCTTGAAGTGGGCATCGATGTCGTCGGCCATTTTGGCCACACCTAGCTTAATAGCCCCACCGGCTGATCCAAGAACCGAGCCAAGGATGAGAGCACCCCCCACCGCAGGTATAGTGTCGGCGGCGGTACGAGTCTCTTGCTGGAAGTGGAGAACCGCCTCTTCACCGGCTATAACCCCGGCCCCTGTGACTCCAGTCGCAAGTCCCGTCTTTGCTACCGCCTTAGCACTGAGCTGCGCGCCCTTTAGGGTTTTACTGGCGGCGAATAACGACGGAAAGAATATGGTTGGGTCAAGTGCTGTTCCGGCGACAAAGCCGGCAACCATTCCAAGCGCCCCGGACTCCTCTCGCTTCTCACGATCGGCATCCTCGCGGTCAATCTTAGACTTCCGCCAAGCCGTTTCATCTGGGCTCTTGTCGTCCTTGAAGGCGGCCAAGTGGTTTTCGTAGCCCTGTACGTGAACGAACTCTCCATCAACGCCAATCTCGGTTACGTTGTAATCCTCTTCGGGCTGGAACCAACCGGAAGACAGGTTCGCCGGGATGTCACCGCTGAAGTCTCCCGTAGCCGGATCAAAGAACGGACGAGCAAGGGGGACGTCGAGGCGAAGGACGGACGGCAAAGTGTCGGCAAAGAACTCGGGGTCGACTCGGGCCCTTGAGCTGGCGGGCTTGTCAACGCGCTTTCCATCTAGGGTTACACCCATTTAGTTACCGCCAAGCTGGCTGACAAAAGACTTGAGCCCGGAGCTGCGAGCCTCAATGGCCTCATCTTCTCGCTCTTCTTGCAGCCTCAGCAGCTCCAAGGCTTCCTTATTTCTTTCCACGCGAGACCCGGTCTTCTTCGGAGCTTCAATTCGATCTCTCACTTCAAGCTTACCCCCCGGTCTCCAGATGTGCGGGACTATACTGCCCGTCACCTCACTCACTCCGAGTAGCTTCTGCGGCACACCAAGGTCGTTCACCTCAAAGATGAAGAACCCCGGCCCGAGTGTGGAATCTACCGTGCTTGGGTCTAGCTCAAGCTTAAATAGGTCAGGGTCCTTGTCATAACCCGGGTAGAGTTTCTCTCCACTCTCGTTGACCCCGGTCATCGTCTCAACAAAATCAGCTCGGAGTTCCTCTGAGGTGAAGCCCAAGGGAGCGTAGGTCCTTTCGGGGGAATTCGTCATCCACCTGGGCTCGTCCTCAACGCTACTGGGGTACCAATTTTCAAACGTCTTCCGCAGCGCCCACTTCCGGGCGGCGGCAAGTCCTGCCTCCCCCTCTCCGTAAGCGAGGAAGTGGGCACGCACTAGACGGTCGAAGGAGCCTTGCATGTTGGCCGGAATTACGACCTTGGCATCGAAGAAGAAGCGTGGGACGTCGATCTTTCCTCTCTGTGAGTTCAGGAATTCGGCGTTGGTCTGGCTGCTCCCCCTGCCGTCGATCAGCTTCTTGTAGCGAGCTTCCCTTACCGTTCGCTCGTCTTCCGCTAGAGACTGAGACTTACGAGTGGACTCAACCGCCTCCAAATTAGTCAGCCCGGAGCTTAGGCTGGTCAGGGCTAGTACGTTGTCCGCGAACTGCTGCTCGGCCCCCGGGATCTGTCCAAGTATTGTTGGGTTCTTCCCCGTAACCTTGTCGTAGAGCTGAGCGGCTTCGACGACTTGATCCGGAGAGGCCGACGACGACCTTAGCGCTCGACTAATACGGCCCAGGGCGTGGTCCGGTACGGTTCCGTAAACGCTGGTCACCTGCGCCATCGCGTTGGCGTATCCCTCCGGGTCCACGTCCGGGTCGGGAATGTCCTTGAGCAGGAACTCGTTGAAGAACCTGTTGAACTTTACTTTATCCCGCTTGGGGTTGTAGTCGACGCTGGTGTCGCCCTTCGCTACAGCAAGGAAGAGTTGGGCGTCTTCCTTTGTGAGCTTGAGAGAAAGCTCCGCTTCCTTCCGCCCGTTCTTCACCCTGTCTTCGAGTCGAACTCGCTCCTCGGAATCTACGAAGTCAGCCGCTCTCGGGTCGGCTAACAGTTCGTCGGCTTCGTCGAACCTCCCGTCGGTCTCCATGCGTTTTATCAGCGCGGAGTAAGCTTCCTTCTCAAACCTTGCGTTGGTCTTATCTCGCAGCTTCTGCCCAAGGGCTGACTCTTCAACGACTTCAGCAATGCCATCGATCTCTCGGAAAAGGCTATCGGAATCAAATATCCGTGTTCCGGCGGCGTTCTCAAGCGTCCGGACGGCTTCGACAGACTCCGCGACCAAATCGCCTTCGTACTTGCCTTCGAGAGCAATGTCCGTGTCCGAAGCCGCGGTATCTCTCAGGCGCTTCATCTTTGCCAGCGTCTTCAGATCGTCGCTGCCGGATATTTCTATCTTACCCAGCGCTTCCCGTCGTCCCCTCTTCGCAGCTTCTAGCTCTTCCGGGGCTATCAGGCGACTCTCCTCTGAGAGCCTTTCTGTATCCGCCTTGTATCGGTCCAACTTTATCTTGTAATTGTTTACGGCCGTACCGTTCCTGATAGATTCTTGGTCGTCGGATATCTGCTTCCGTATCTTAGCCATCGCCTTGGCCAGAACTAATTGCTCCTTGGCCTCTTCTTTACTTAGCTTCGCCTCCGCTATTACATCTCTTTCGTCTTGAGCTTGCTGCTTGTCCCGTAGCTTGGTTTGGTGCCGTCCGAGCGCTCCCAGCGCGGCTGCACCACCAGCAATGGGAGCTTCGACCACCGCAGCCACTCTAGCGGACTCACGACGGATACGATCAACGGCGGACTGGCCGACTGCTCGTCCGGTGCCGAGTCCGACTCTAGTTGAATGGCTACCTACGGGTGCTCTTAGGGGCATTTATTTATACCAAGCGTAAGTGTTTCGGGTTCCGATGAGGGGAGGAGTGGCGGCGACATCGGGAGTCCCCGAATCGGGAGTCCCCGAAGGCGCTCCGCCACGAGCGGCCGAGCTGGTTTGTCTGGCGTCTCCGATACTGTCGAATATACCTTCGACGGCTCCGGCGGAAACGCCTTGGCCTGCGGAGGAGAAGGGACGGCCGCCGAAACCGAACAAGCCTTCGGAGATCTCTCCAGCGGCGGGTCCAAAAGACGGACCCAACACAGCGGAGAAAATTATGTTCTCAGAGGCGGCGTCTACAGCGTCTTCGATTTGGTTTTTCCTTGCTACGTATTGCCTTGTGAGTTCGTCAATATCTCGTGTGGCGATAGTTTGAGCTTGTGGGATGCCGGCCGAGGTTGTGATGGAATTAATTTCAACCCCAGCTCCTGCAGCACGGACAAGGTTGGTGGACTTCAGCTTTCCGACCGTGTCTCCTAGCTGGTCCTCTCTTCTTTGTTTGGCGGCGAGGAAATCTCTCTTGAGTTGTTTAAGCTCAGACCCTGCTGCGCTCTTCCCGCCAAAGAACCCAGCAATCTGCCCTGCGTGCTTGCCGGCTTCTCCAACTATTGCCCCAATGATTGCTCCGGCCATCAGTTCACCCTCCCAAAGAGCCAGTAATCTCCCTCGCCCCCCGGCCCAAAGTTTTCCAACTCTCCGTTTACCTCGAAACCGAGAAACTTGGCCCAGCTCAACATTGAGGGATTGTCTACTCGCCCAAACATCTGCACTCGCCCGAAGTCTTTCATATGCTCGTCCAAGTGCCTACGGATATGTTTAGCCGTCGAGGTCTTGTACGTTGTTAAGGACTCACCAAGGAGGACGGTCCATGCCTCTCCGACTCGATCCCAGATAGTGTGGATGGCTCCGATGGCGATTGGGCGGCCGTCGACGAGGACGGCTACTGAATGAGTGAGGTCAGCGTCGGGGATGTTGTCGCTAAGGACTTCACCGCCCTGCTCTATCACGCTCAGGAGCATCTCACGAGTACACTGTTTAGCTTCAATCATTGATCTGCCTCCCCTCCGAGTCCGCTGCGAGGGTTCCGTCCGCTCGGTAGATGATAGCGTTGACGGTGGACGGGAATGGCTTCGTCTGGCGGAAGACAACGGTGGGCTGAGCGGAGGTCATGATCTCTGGGTTGACGGAGACGTCTCCCGTGAAGAGGTTGTCCAGATCGTCGGGGTAAGGGATGGCACCGAGAACGGAATGACCGTCGGAGTCCGTGATTACGTCGGCGCGATCGCCACAAGAGCCGCCTATAGAGCCAAGCATCCTGAGAGTAACCGACTTGATGTCGGAGATGGAGCCGGCGGTGGTTCCGCCCTGCGTGGTGTACACGGGAGGCATGGGTTCGAGTTCGCTGGTGTAGGTGTATCCAGCGTGGACCTTGGCGTAGGGCTGGGTGGCTCCGGAGGGAGCAGCTGGGAGGGTGCCGGAGGCTCCTGATCCGTCCAGGACGATCTCCCCCAGATACTCTCCGTCAGCCATGACGTCTACAGTTTCATTGAGGAGGTGAGCCATAGTGAAGCTGGCTATAGAGCCGGTGAAGGTTTGACCACAATCTACGTGGTAGGCGTCCGACTTGGTGCCGGTGTATTTAGTTCCGAGGCTGATCTGGGGGGTGATGTGTTCTACGAACTGGGCGTCCGTGCTGTTGACGGTTCGCCGCACGACCATGTAGACGACATCGGAGTCGTTGTCTTCGGCTGGGATGGTTATAATGTCTTCGGCGGTGGCGGCCGTTCCCCCGAGGGTTTGTACCGCTCCACCAACAACGCCTTCCTCCTTCTTCAGGGTGACGCTGACGAAATTTCCATCAGCCCTGGGGATCCAGAGGATATCGAAAGGTTCGTCCTGGAAGGCGATACCGGTAGCCACCGGCTGCAAGAGATGCTCACCGTGCTCTAGGATGTCGAAGGAGCGGTAATCCTTTGCGTCGAAGTTGTATTGGACGAATTGCAAGCGCTTGTTGGTTTTGCTCATGTAAGCGACGGCTTGCTGCATCCGGACGGGATCGACTATGGAAGAGCATCCAACAGTTGCAATCTGCCTTACCGCGATACTTGTTGCGTTTATTCCCTCAACACCACTCTCGGAGTTCGCGATCCACACACCATCGCCAGAGAAGATTAGGAGATCTTGGAGTTCGGAATAGGCGACAATCGCGTTGTCAGCGTCTCCAGCAATGTCAAAGGAAAACGAAGTATCCGTGGATATAGCACCGGTATCTCTGTTTACAGGAAGGAAATCGAGTGGATGCCTAATAGATGACAAATGAACTTCGTTTGGAAGAAATCCGCCTGAAAGTATCAACCTTTCATCGTACCAAGCCATTGCGCTTGGGCCGCTTACTCGAAAAGCAAATCCTCCAGCCACGTTGTTGCATTCTGTTGCAACACCAACTCCGGTCGTGAAAGTTCCAATGATCGGGTAAAGCTGTGTTGACATATCCGTGTCCGACGGTGTCGAAGACACTCGCCCAAGAATAATTTCCTCTGGCGCAGCCCTCCTTTGCGCAAAGGCCGAATCGAACTCCCCCGCCGTGGTTGAATCAACAAGCGGTATGTAGTCCTCTATAAATTCCATCTGCCCTACATCATGAGCCGTTTCATCGAAGTTGTAATAGCCACCACTCCTTACGATCAAATCACTAGTTGGTACATCGTAAGACCATGAAATACGCTTTGTCCACGGTCCAGAGTTTAGTTGAGACTCCTCGATAGTCCATTTCGGTTTTGTCCACTTCGTATCCGGGGCGGGTTCATTGCGCGTGTTACCACCAACGTAATCGACTCTCCTGAGTTCGTATATAGGATTGTTCCCGTCATAAAAATACATAACGTCGTCGACCTGCTCAGCCCTCAAGTTTGGCATGTCTGCATCTTGCCAGGGTGTCACAAACTCGTACTCGTTATTAGATGTGGCTAAGCGTATCGTGTGTTGTCCGGTTCCCGTACCGAAGGATGTTACCGCTGTAACGTCGGGGAAAGGCACAGACTCAAACACGGCGTCGAATTCCTGTGCTTTTGCCAAAGTCGTACAAAACCCTAGATTCACTGGGCTTTCGAGGTCGACCGGCTCGATTGCCCCAGTAGTCCCAGTGGCACTGACAACACCCGGTCCCACAACAACCCAGTAATTAGTGGCCAAGGACAATCCACCCGGAAGTGTCGTCGCGGTTGTGGTTAGTTGGACGGGGCCCATGAACGAGCGAAGCGGCATCCTGTTCATGCTGGTGTCCAACACAATGTAACCGTTTAAAACAAATGGGCTTTGCCAATGAGCGAGGTCGGTAGCACCGCTAATGATCCTAGGAAGTTCAAACCCCTCATCCTGTTGCACCGTCCACAGCCCGGTCGAAACATCCTGCTCATGTATCCGAAGATAGTCCTCCCCAACCTCGACCATATGCCGCTCATCTTTGAAGGAGAAAGGAAAGATGCGGGTAGGCTTGGTGGTGCTCTTGACGGCAAAGTCGTACATCGTGCCCGGTCGGCGAGTCACTCCTCCCAACGGCTTCACAATGAAGTTCTCTAGAGTGCGACACCCTTGGCGATAAGATGCAGTATCATCGCGACCGTAAAGCTCAGGAGTAATCTCACCAGCGTTGAAAGCATTTTGTATGATGTTACGGGCCATTTATCGTTCCCGGGCCGAGAGCCAATCGGTGGTTTGGATGGAGTCGGGTATGCCTTCCATGGAGTCGATTGTACGAACCTCTTGGAGCATACGATCAGCTTCCGTCTTAAAGTTGGCTCCGTCCTTGCCGGTCAGCTGACGAGACCACTTACCGGCGAGCTGCATTGCGAGAGCTTCAATGAAAAGAGGGTCCATGTTGTCCGCGTCGTTCTCGAAGCCGATGTACTTGATCTCAAGATCATCTGAAATGCTGGAGAGGATGAACTGACCCTCTACCTTCCACTGCCCCATGGTCGGTGGCTGATACCATCCCCCAACCCCCCAGACCCAGATCAGTTCCTGATTGATCTGCAGGATACGGAGGTTGTCAGCGGGAAGGGCGTATCGGAAGGAGAAGCCCCAGTCGGGGGCCGTTCCGTCTACGGTAAGAGTGTCTCGAACGATGGCGAAGTTCCACTGGTAGTCCCGGAGCATTGCGTTGCGGTGCCGCTCGTAAGACTCAGCAGCCAGCTCAGCAATCGCGTCGTATCCGCTAGCGCTTGGAGTGGCAACCTTGGTGGACGTGGTTCTCTTCACGCCCAGCAAGTTGAGAGCCTCGTTGATGATTGTGATTTCGCTTGCATCTATTGCCATTGTTTATCCGTTAATCTAGAACGTATTCTACTGTCACGGACATTGCGGCACCGTCAATGTCCCAGCCATCACCAGTCGCAGCCACTATGGCGTATACACATCCGTAGTATGGTAGTACTGGTACGTCCACCGATCCGGTGGCACCAACCACTGGCAGTATCCTGTGCTCGCCGTGCAGTCTGACATTCATGGCGGTGTTACCATCAGCTGACATCTGTATCAACCCAGGATCCACGGCTGCTAACATATTCTCTTGGCTGTCAATGAAGATCTCGACAGTTGATGTGCCAGCCACTTGCATATTATCGACATGAACGGTTCCGCTGAGAATACGAGAGCCTGTGGGAATGTCCGGTCCGCCAAACTGAATTACATCACCACCAGCAATATTGTGAGTATCACCCTCGGTGTCATGGACAAAAACATCTACAGCGGCCCTCACTCTGCCGTGATTATCGGTGGTCGATATATTCACGTAGGGATTCGTCGAAGCTCTGATCAGAGCAACCCTTCCTCCATGGACTGCATGAGCCATAGATCAGCCCTTCACGTAACGTAGTAAATGCCGATAGAAGCTTTGGCTGCGCTTTGGCTGAGGACGGTTGTCACTGTACCGACCTCTACCGCAAGCCACACCGCAAGAGAAGCCGGGAGACGATCGGTGTAAGGGCCGGTCCCGATGACGTAAGGAACTAGCGAATGGTAGTCGTCTCCGTCGGGAGAGCTTCCGTCCACCGTCAGGTCAGCAACAGCCCCGTCCGAGACCATGGAAAATATTGGAGTCGCAGAGGTCATGTCAGCCGCCGGGAGGCCAAGGTTTATCCGGACGCTGCCACCGGATACGTTGGAGAGCTGCGCAGCTATCAGGAAGCCGCCAACAACACGACAAGCCTTTGGGATGAGGATGGAGTTGAGGGAGATGACGTCGGGATTGTTGAATGGGATTGCGATGTCCCCAGCGTCCAGCTCGAACGAGTCGTGAGCAAGCCGAATCTGTCCGTGCAGCTCTGTCGGGACGGAGTTGTACCAGCCGGGAGTTCCCAGCCCGTATCCCGCCCCTTCCGTTCCGTAGTATCTAGCCATATCGTCAGTCGTACACGTAGAAAATTGAGATGGACATTGTCCCCGCCACGTCGTAGGACTCGGCTCCGGAAGGAGCCACCCAGACGAAATAGTCGACGGGAGTCAGTATCTGGTAGGGCGTATCGGCTGTTACGTCCCAGGCCAGTAGAGCGCCGGAGTTTGCGGCCGACACGTCCAAAGAAGCAGCCTCGTGAGCCCTCATCTCTCCAGCCGGAGTTACTGTACCAACGTTGGCTTCTATGTCGAACCGGATTGACGCCGTGCCGGCGGATCCGCTGATATCGGAATTGCTGAAGAACCCACCAAGGATCCTTGAACCTTTCGGTATCGGCCCTCCCCCTATTACGATCTCATCAGCTGCTACGATGCCCAACGGGACGGCCGTGCTTCCAACGGTAAAGTCATCATAGAACAAACGGACTCTGCCGGTGTGGTCGGTCGTTTCGAGATAAGCATGTCCAATTCCAACATTGGCTTGAGCTTCCGTAGCTCCGTCAGCGTAGAAGACAGCCATCAACCGCTCATTGTCGCAAACATAATTGAGATGGTCATCACAGCATCGTCTTGGTTGAAGGCCCCGGTAACGTTAGGACGAATCCATCCCGTGTAATCGCTCGGAAGGACAGCACTGAACGGATCTGAATTAGGCGGGTTGTACGGAAGCAAAACATGCCAGTTGCCGTCATCAGCCGAGATGTCTATTTGATGTGTCATCTGAGTATAGAACTCAAGCTCAGGAGTCTCTGTCCCGATGTTATCTTCCGTATCGAACATTACCCGAAGCTTGCCGTTGCTTTGTGTGGTCACCTCGTTATGAGTACAGAACCCCCCAACGACACGGCAACCTGCGGGCAGCGGGGCGTATCCAACTACTAATTGATCGTCGTTGTTTCCTGATACTGGGCCGGGAGCGCCGGAAGGAACATTGGTCGACCCAACCGTGAACTTGTCGTGGAAGAGCCGCAGTCGAGCCTCGGCATCGAAGGGAGTAGGAATGTTCCCCAGGCTGCGAGAAAGAGAGCCGGTTGCGTGGTAGGTTGCCAACGTCTAGTCGATCACATAGAAGATAACGATTTTTATCAGCACATCAGCCGCAAGGGTTCCTGAGCCGGCCAATGTCAAGACGGGAAAAGCGGCAACATCGACAGTCTCACCATGAGTGTCACTGTAACCCAGAGCCGCAGCGCTTAGCGTCTGATTACCTACAATTATGTCTGCTGTTCCGACAGCTAAATTTGCCGTTTTGCCTATACCTGCTGTTCCACTGGTCTGGATTATTGCAAAGCAAACCCTGCTCCCGGCCGGAACGATATCGCCACCGAAGGTGATAGTGCTGTCATCAGCGTCACTTTCGGCTCCAGTAGTTGTGTACTCGTCATAACAGATACGGAAGTTTCCGGTGGAATCAATCGCCTTTACATTGACTACGGGAAACGACAGTGCGTTTGTCCTTGATACTGCGTTGTAATTGGCGAATGCCATACTCTATTTCCCGTTCCGATAGACGTGGGCCGGGCCAGCCAGGAGAAGGCGCGGCGGGGGAGCCGGCCCGACCCACATCGTGGTTATCAGTCGATCACGTAAGTAATCAGCAGTTGAATGGTCTTGGCGGCGGTCATCGCCGACGTTCGGGTCGACAGCGTCAGGATGGGATATCCTGCCGAAGTCGTCACGGCAACCATTCCGTCGATTGCGTCGACACCAGCGGTGACCATATCCACCGAAGTCGCGATCAGGGTGATTCCGCCGCAGGCGAGAGCGCAAATTACGCTTCCACCGCCAAGCGCTTCATGCTCAACATCAGCAGAAAGAATGCGAGCACCCTTCGGGATGGTTTCAGCCCCAAAGGTAATGGTGTCCGCGGCGGCCTCCGTTGCGACAACCGTATAACTATCGTAAAAAACTCGCACCCTACCAGCAGAACTGGTAGCGGGAGAGTTGACAGGCGGAGAGGCAACTGTATTGGTTTGTGCCGAAGCACTAAAATTAGCCATGGTTTACCTCCTTTCTATGCCTCGTCGCATTCAACGATCACGACGCTTTCACCCTCAAGTCGGGTGGCTCCAGCGCTCATGGCCATGTATACGTAGGTTGAGAAGCCCTTGTCAGCTCGTCTTTCGATATGACCTTCAGGCTCAATTCCCATGCCGAGAACGTTGTGATCCGCAACGAAGCAAACACAGTCTCGAATGTTTGACCCATCAACGGACAGGAAGCTCGGAGACACCTGAACGAAGGTGAACCCAAACGCTGTACTCATCTCGCCATTGACGAGAGCTTTGACCTGCTGGTAGTCAGCGCTGGTCAGCTCCGTCTGACCCATGAGGTCGGAGATCTGAGTTGCGGTACAGGCAATAACAAGCTGAGCGTCCTGGGGGACGTCAACGTTGCCAAACGCAGCCTTGACCGCACGCAGCTTCGCAAAGGTGAGACCCGTACTGACCTCAGGAATCGTAGTCAAACCCTCAGCAGCGAGGGTGTACTCGGTTGTTCCCGTCTCTCCGCCCCAGGCCGAGCCGATCAGACCCTCAAGAATGAGAGTATCGACTTTACGGCCCATCGCCATTGCTCCGGCGCGGACGTAGGGATTCGTAGGATCGTTCAGGGTACGGATCTTATCCTGATCGTCTACGAAGTCGCCCCAGTGGAAATCCTGCATGACGTTCATGCGTCGGGAGTGAGGCGTGGCAATGTAAGGTGAATCGCCATGTCTAACGGTGCGCTGAGCCACCGTGGTCTCGCCAATGCGGTCGTAGAAGTCAGACTTAGCGTGCTGATTCTCTACGCGCATGTAGGGCCGCAACTTGCTGCCCTTCTGCTGGAAGAGTTCAAGGAACCCTTCCTTATAGCCCTGGATAAAGGCGGTGGTAATCTGGTCAGACACGATTTGTGCCCTCCTCTAGTCAGTTAATGTTTCGTCTGACGAAAAGGGCTGCCCAAATCGTGGACCCAGTTCTGAAGCCTTTAGGCGGCTGTGGCCTACACTCTTATGTGCGCGCGTCCGGAGAGGTGGGGGCCTCTCTATCCGGCTGTGTCGTATCCCCCCGTTACAAACTTGTAGAAGTCTCGGGCGTTCTCCAGCACGGTGGCCGACGAAGACCCGTTAATGTAAGTGGCACCAGGAGCGCCAAGAGCAACCGCAGCTTCGAGACAACGGAGTCTCAGCTCTCTCGAATTACCCGCGGGTTTCTCCGCAGCTTTCTTCTTGGCAACCATTACTGATGAATCGTTTCATTGAGTTGGGCCAGCTTGCTAATGGCATTGGCGTGGCCGGGGTGTTTGGCGTTCATCCAGGCAGCCTGGAACTCCGGATCGGCCTTGAGGTTCCTGATCTCCTGCTTGGCCTCCGTGGCGGTGATGTCGAGGCCACGGTGAGAGCCGTCGATCAATTCAGCTTCGGACAAAGTAACTCCGTGATTCGCCATGGCCTTTACGACATCGGGACGATCGCCGAAACGAGTCCCGTCGACGAGGATGAGGTCTGAGATGGTCTGAGCGTCGTCACCAAAGGCAGCGTTAAACCCATCGTTCGCCTGCGCGACCCTCTGATCTCGATAGGAGCCGAAAGCGGTGTTCAGAGCTTCCGTATTGGCTCTCTCGTTGTTGTCCCGGATGGATTTGACCCCTTCCCAGATCAAGTTCTGCTCGGTGACGTAATCGTTCCAGACGCGCTGAGCCGCCCTTGTGGGAGTGCCGGCGTCGTAGAGGGATTTGATGAGGTGATTCTCGGACTGTTGGTTGCGGGGGACGCCCTCCGAGAACCCCTCGTCCTTGAGGTCGTATCCCTGTGGGGAGTCTGGACGCCCAAGAGCTTTGTAGAAGGCTACGTGCTCTTCGATGGTTGCGTCTTCCCCGGGGATCATAATCCCGCTCGATTCCTGCCTCTTCCCGATCAAGCTCTGGGCGTTGATCGCCGTCTTCACGAACTTGTCCAGTCCAGAAGCATCGTTGTCGTAGCTCTTTACGAATTCATTACTGCGAAAGTCTGCCGATAGGCTGTCGTGCCATCCGGCACCGTTGCCTTCACCTTCGCCCTCGCTCTTCCCGCCTAGTACCGGTCCTGCGCCTTCGCTCAATTGTCTATTCCTCGTATACGTCTTGTGAGGCTAGTCTCTCTGCTTCCGCAGCGAGCGTTGCCGTTC
>PJEL010002270.1_pt1 | contig 17958 bp, 16 predicted proteins | sample 1853271 | NCBI WGS metagenome assembly PJEL01 (sample SAMN08108733, study PRJNA415343) | Invertebrate metagenome, whole genome shotgun sequencing project. | host: Globobulimina | place: Sweden: Gullmar Fjord | collected 2015-08
CTTGCCGAGCAACTCTGTGCCTTCCCGCAAGTTTGTATGCGTGTGGATCGTATGACATCCTACCAACAATGGGGGATGGACGTTGCCGATGCGCTTAAACTGGAAGCGAGAGAAGGAGCAAGACCGGTTATGGAAGAAGCCAAAAATGGTGCCAGCCGGTTTGCATCGGGCCTTGGCCGGGGTGGTGATTTTTCCAAAATTTAGCGAGTATTGGGGAGAGCACTAATTCAGGTTTTGCTCGGTTATTTTCTTCATAAGCTGGGCAAACTCCCCACTTTTCTTCATATCTTTGACAATGGCGTCAAATTTTTGCAGAAAAACACTTCCAAAGTCCGATTTTTTGGAAAGGAGGAGTGGGAATTCAGGGCTTTCAGGGTAGATCTTTGGGAGCATATTAATCTTATTGTCAATCGCCAGTTTTCTGATGAACATTTGGGCAACCGGAGAAGCGTGAATGATAACGTCGACACGATTTGCGACCATCATATTCAGGCAATTATCCAGAGTTGATGTCACCAGATAATCGATATTTCGTCTATTATAAAACGCTTTTGCCCATCCATTACCGAGCACATCGCAGTATAGATAATCTCCCAGATTTGCAATGCTACTGCCGTGGGTCAGTTCGATCTCAACTTCGCTTCCTTTAAGGGTGAAAGCCTGAAACGGGACTCTGAGGATATTGGTTGTAGAACGCATTGAATAGAGTAATCGCTGTTCTGTTGCCGTTGTGACGAATGCATCAACAACACCATTTTCAACAGCTTTTTGAGCCCTTGCCCAGGGAAGCCCACGATGAACAACCTTAATATTCATCCTTTTGGAAATAATTTCTTCGATTAGATCAGGCAGAATTCCTTTGACCTTGTCATTTTCGCCAAAAGAGATTGGCGCCCATTCAGACGCATAGGCGACTTTAAAGATCGGGGGTTCCGCATAACTAAAGTTAGCGCCTGCAATGGAGATTATTGTTAGCGCGATTATGCTTGAGATCAGTCTGATTAACGAAACTATCATTATATGTCCATCCACGGTCTCACACGCCCCTTCTCTGAATGTAGCACACCTTTATTTCAGACCGCTATAGACTCTAATATGGTTCTCATCATATCTGGAATCAAAACAGGTATGTTGGTTTTTCGGTCCACATATACGTGAACGAAATGACCTTCTGCTGCGGCCTGATCATCTTGATCCCGAAAAAGGCCTAACTCATAGCGAACAGAACTGTTGCCGACATGGGCTACCCGAATACCAGCATGAACCGTTTCAGGAAATACTATACTCTTTGAATAGCGGCACTGAGTTTCAACAACAAGCCCGATATTGGGGCTGTTTTGGATATCAAGGATCCCTTTTTCCACAAGGAATTGATTAACCGCTGTATCAAAATAACTGTAATATTGAACGTTATTCACATGCCCATAGGCATCATTATCCATCCAGCGTGTCGGGATCGCCTGGAAGTGAAAATACTCACTTCGCAGGCTTAAAGTTTTCTTATCAGACATCTGTTTTAAAGCGCCTTTTTGTAGATGGTATAGGCATCTTGTTTGGAAACGTCCCTTGGATTGTTGACGAGCAATCGGGTTTGTTCCATCGCGGCATCGGCAAGCCTGTCCAAGTCTTCTTCTTTAATGCCAACTTCACGTAATGTGGTTTCCAGACCTAGCTCAGCATTCAAATCAGCCAGTTTATCGATGAAAATCTGGCAGGTTTGTTGCGCCCCGCCACTTGTATCAATATCAGCGAAAACAAGCGGGGCAAGTTCTGCATATTCAGCAGCACATTCTGGCGCATTAAAGCGCATGACTTCAGGTAGAACCAAAGCATTTGATAAGCCATGCGGAACATGAAAGATGCCGCCTATGGGGTACGCTAGTGCATGAACAGCAGCGACTGGCGAATTGGCAAAAGCCTGACCTGCAAGACAGGCCCCCAAAAGCATGTTGGACCGAGCTTCGCGGTTGGCGCCATCTTTTACTGCTGTCCGAATATTAGCACCCAAAAGACGCAAAGCCTCTTTTCCAAGGGTCGCGGATATGGGATTATTGTTCGCCCCTTTTGACGTAAAGGCCTCAATAGCATGCACCATTGCATCCACGCCGGTCGCGGCAGTGACGTGCGGTGGAAGGCCAAGTGTCAAATCCGCATCCAAAATGGCAACATCGGGGAGCAATTTTGCTGACACAACGCCTTTTTTTGTCTCTTCGCCCACTGTGATGATAGAGATCGGTGTTACTTCCGATCCGGTTCCCGCCGTTGTTGGTATCTGGATTAAGGGAAGGCGGTCCCCCTTTATCATTTCAATACCGTAAATATCATCGAGTTTTTCGTCGCCTTTAGCTAGCAGTGCCACCAATTTGGCAACATCCATGGAGGATCCGCCGCCAAAGCCGATGATACCGGTAACCTGATTGTCGTTAGCGATTTGTGTTGCCTGTTCGACAATAATAGCTCGCGGATCTGCTTCCACTTGATCGAAGATACTGACATTCACACCAGCTTCTTTCAGGCTTGCAAGAGCCGTTTCCAGAAGACCGAATTTAATAATCCCGGGATCCGTAACGATGAGAAGGTTATTTCCCGCATGGGCGCTCGCAATGGATCCCAGATCATTCATGGCGCCGGGTCGGCAAATCAGATGCTTTGTTGTATTGAAGTTAAATTCGGTCATTTTTCTCATTATTTTTTGTTAATTGCGGTTGGTGAAAACAGGATAACCCTATTACGAGAGCATGAAAATGAATTTCCAGTGGTCGTGAGTAAATTGGGAATCTATTTCACTCTGATCAAATTATTTACACAGAATGGTCTATGCCAATTGGTGTTAGAAAAATAAAAACATCATACGTCTTCGTCTATTGTTGGTTTATTAGTAATTATAAGATTTAATATAATTCAAGAATATAATTAAGTAACACCATATTCTATTCTTGCTTGTGAAATTTCTATTCATAAAAATAATTAGTATATTATAGAATTGTTTAAGTAATACAATTTTAGTTGTTGTGAATATCGGTAAGTGCAGGCGTAAGCGTTGGGTAGCTGAAGTCTAAATGGACATAAGATCTGGTTCAGGCTTTGGTGCGTAATATTATTAAGGGGATATAATTGCAGTATAGTGGCACAGAAGTTTTCTTTGATCGGGATGATTTGATCGTAAGTAAAACCAATCTCAAAGGGCATATCACCTATGCCAATCACACCTTTCTCGATATAGCGGGCTATGATGAAAGTGAAGTCATTGGAAAACCGCATAATATAATTCGGCACAAGAATATGCCTGGTGGCGTGTTTGAATTCTTTTGGAAGGTTTTGTCAGAAGAAAAAGAAATTTTCGCTTATGTCGTCAATTCCACAAAAAATGGGGATTACTACTGGGTCATTGCGCATGTCACTCCGAGTTTCAGTGATGGTCGAGTGAACGGTTATCATTCTACCCGTCGTGTTCCCGACCCTCATACGATCAGGGAGGTTATTGAACCGCTTTATGACAAATTGAATAATGTCGAGGCATCAAGCACTAGCAAAAAAGAAGGTATTCAGAGTTCTTTTGCTCACTTGAATGACATTTTGGCAGAAAAAGGCGCGACTTATAATGAGTTCGTTGCCGCAACAATGAAGGGGAACTGAGATGAACGTCAATATGACAGTTTCTGCACCACTAGATGCGGCGGTTGAACCAAAAAGGTTGTTGGAAATTCTGGATGTTGTTGAAGAGGTTTGCCGTGGCAATTTTGATCGCCGGGTGGTGAACCTTCCCATTGAAGAAGGTTTGGAGAGGCAACTTTCCCTTAAAATAAATGAGATGATAGATCGGGCAGACGCCTATGTTCGCGAGTCTGCTGCGTGCCTTGGGTATATCGCCAATAATCAATATTTTCGGCGTATTTCACCAGAAGGTTTGTTGGGTGCTTATGGGCATGCAGTTGAAAAAATCAATTCAGCGGCCGATGGCGTTGAAACGAAAATCGATCGATTTTCAGAAGCCGTTGACTCTATTTCCTCAGCCGCAGTTCAACTCAGTTCAAGTGCCCAACAGATGGGAGATGCTGTTGAACGGACGAGCGAGAAAACAGCTTCGGTGGCGGCTGCAGCCGAAGAGGCCGGTACAAATACCCAGACTGTGGCTTCCGCTGCAGAAGAGCTGAATGCCTCTATTCAGGAGATTAACAGGCAAGTCAGCAGCTCGGCAACAATGTCAGCGGATGCTGTTATCCAGTCGCAGGACGTCAATGACACAGTGAGTGGTCTATCCGCCGCATCAGACCAGATTGGTCAAGTGGTCAATTTGATAAATGATATTGCAGGACAAACAAAGCTTCTTGCGCTGAATGCAACGATCGAAGCTGCCCGTGCTGGTGATGCAGGTAAAGGGTTTGCCGTTGTGGCAAATGAAGTTAAGAGCCTTTCTGCGCAAACGGAAAAAGCAACCAATGATATTAAATCACAAGTAAATGAAATTCAGGTGGCAGCAGGTTCCGCGGTCTCGTCAATCGCTGCAATTGGAAATACCATCGAGAAGATCAACGAAGTCTCGACCGCAATTGCTTCTGCTGTTGAAGAACAAGGGGCGGCGACACAAGAGATTTCAAGGAATGTTCAGGAAGCCTCTATTGGAGTTCAGGATGTTACGATGAATGTGGGCGTTGTGAATGAGAATGTTCTTGAAGTCAGTAGTGGTTCGGAACAGGTTCAGGACGTGGCCAGAGAGCTTAAATCCCAAGCCGAAATGTTGACGGAAACACTGCGTAGTTAAGCCTTTGATCTTTTATGGGAAGCGGTCATCAGTTCTAATCTGTAACCGATCCCCCATACTGTCACAATTTGAAGCTCTGTCGGTTCCAGTAATCGGCGGAGTTTCATAATGTGCATCTTGACGGCCGCATCAAATGGTGGCTCAAGGCTATCGGAATATAATGCGGTCATAATGCTGTCGTGAGTGACTTGATTGGGCATGCGCCTGTAAAGATGGGAAAACAGATTGAACAGGGTTTTCGAAAAAATGATTTCGCGCCCACTGACCACAACTGAACTTCTACCCGCGAGTAGATTTAGCGCCTTTAGATCTGATGTAATAGTACCGCAACAGGGGCAGGGGGCTGGCATTTGGCTCTCCAGATTATGGTTAATTATCTATTTCCAGACGGACGGATCTATGGCTTTGTGAATACAGTTGCACTGAATTTAACCGTTTGGATTTACGGGCCTTGATCCGCCGCGTATGGCGTGTTCTGATGTCAAAATGTTCAAACTCTTGCTGACCGGCATGAATAAGAGGAATAATCAAATGTTTGGAAAAGTTGTTTTTCTTCAAGTTATTGGCTTTTTTCTCTTCTTGACGGGCTGTGATGACAAACCGGTTGAAATAAAAGAACAGATAAGAGCCGTAAAAACTTTTACGGTGGCAGAAAGCGCCGGTGGTCAGGTCAGAAATTTCTCGGGTCAGATTGTGGCAGCAAACTCAGCAACGCTCAGTTTTCCAGCGGCCGGTACTGTGAAGGAAATTCTGGTGTCCGTTGGTGAAAAGGTGACGATTAATCAGACCCTTGCAACTCTTGATGAAACACCTTTCAAGTTGGATGTTGAAGCGGCAGAAGCGGAACTTCGGAAGGTTCAGTCCTCTGCTGATGAGAAATTGGAAGAGTATAAACGCAATAAGCAACTGTTTGATAAGGGTTGGGTCAGCAAGGCTGCACTGGATCAGGTGCAATTTGCGAAGGATACGGCGCTCGAAGATGTCAGCTATAAAACAACGCGCCTTAGTCAAGCGAAGCGTTCATTGAGTGATGCCCAATTGCGCGCGCCTTATGACGGTGTTGTCGGGGAGAGATTTGCAGAACCGAATGAAGAAGTCGCCGGGGGCAAGGAAATCCTTACTCTGGATGCTGACGGCGCATTGGAAATTTCCATTTCAGTTCCGGAAAAAATGATATCCAAACTCAATATGGGTATGCCTGCTAGTGTTGCTTTTAACGTTCTGCCGGGTACCAAAATTGAAGGTCGGATTACGGAAATCTCACGAGTGGCGGGTGCCGGGAATATTTTCCCTGTTAAAGTGAGTTTGATTAATCCACACGCCGATCTACGAGCGGGAATGAGCGGTACAGTCGCTCTGACCACACAAAATGACGACCAGGAATATGGATATCTTATACCGCTTTCGGCCATAACGGCCGGAGATGGGGTTCGAGGCGGGTTTGTTTTTATTTTTCAGCCCGACACATCAACTCTCAAAAAAATACAGATTGTTGCAAATGCTGCACGTGATCAGCTGATTGGGGTTAAAGGTGTGCAATCCGGTGATCTTGTGGTCACCGCTGGTGTTTCTTTTTTATCGGATGGACAAAAAGTGAAGTTAATGGCCGTTTCGGCTCAATAGAAGGCATTTTGGGAGGGGAAAGAAATTATGTCAGCTATTACAGAATTTGCCATTAAGAATTCGCGTGTCACCATCGTTTTGGTGCTGATGATTATTCTCACAGGGATTTTCACATTCGTCAGCTATCCAAGCCGGGAAGATCCGTCGATCACAATCCGCGTTGCGAATGTAACAACCCGTTTTCCCGGCATGTCGACCCAAAGAGTAGAAGAACTGCTCACTCGGCCGCTAGAGGAAAAAATAAGAGAAATTCCGCAAGTTAAACATATCGAGTCGGACTCCAAATCAGGCGTTTCACTGATTAAAGTGTCGCTGAAGGATGATGTTTTTGATCTTGGTCCGGTCTGGCAGGACCTTCGGGATAAAATGTCCGACATTTCATCCAGCCTGCCCCACGGAACCATTGCCCCAGCCGTGAATGATCAGGTTGGGCTAACCGCGGTTTCAACGATAGCCCTTTGGTCTGACGGGTTTTCCCTTTCAGAAATGAAGGATGTGGCAAAGACATTGAGCGAACGTCTATATGCGCTGGATGGGATCAAAAAAATTGAAAGATTTGGTGAACAAGACGAACGTATCTACCTTGAGTTTGATCAGGGACGAATAACACAACATGGCATTAATCTGACCACAATAATCGCAACGTTGCAGGCGCAGAATATTATTCTGCCCGGCGGAAATATTGATGCCACAGGACAGACCATCATTATAGAACCTTCTGGAAATTTCGAGTCCGTTCGAGATATCGAAGATGTTTTGATCGATATTCCTGAAACTGGTCAGGTTCTTCGCCTGAGCGATCTTGTTACAATACGCAGAGATTATATCGATCCGCCGAAAACACCGGTCTATTTCAACGGAAAACCGGCTATTATTCTCAGTATCGCCATAGAAGACGGCATTAACAGTATCCTTTTTGGTAAAAAGCTAACCGAGCGTGTTGAAGAATTGCAACAAGGACTCCCGTGGGGGTATGTCCTGGATTTTGCAACATTTCAGCCCGATTTGATTGAGACGTCGATCAAAAGTGCTGTCAATAACCTCTACCAGACATTGATTATTGTGCTAGTCGTTGTCATGCTTTTCCTGGGTGTTCGTACCGGATTGATTGTTGGGTCATTCGTCCCGATTACCATGCTGATGAGCATCATTATTATGCGTCAGTTTGATGTTGAATTGCAGCGGGTCTCTATCGCCGCCCTGATCATTGCACTCGGCATGTTGGTCGATAATGGAATTGTCATTGCTGAAGACATTCAAGTTCGCCTAAGAAAGGGAGAAGAAAGAGTTCGGGCCGCTGTTAATTCAGGGAAAACCCTCGCCATACCACTACTGACTTCTTCCCTCACAACAATTCTGTTCTTTGTGCCAATGGCTTTGGCAGAAGGCGGCGCGGGAGAATTTACAGGTTCCTTAGCGCAGGTTGTTGCTATTGTCCTTTTATCGTCCTGGTTTTTATCCTTGTTTTTGACGCCAACAGCCTGTGTTTGGTTTATGAAAACACCGCCAAAGGATGAAACCCCTCAAAAAGCTAAATCCTCACGATCACAGGAACTGCTTTATGGTGGCTATCAACGGATTCTGACTGCAATAATAAAGTTCAAATACATATTCATTCTTTGTATGATTTTACTGCTGTTAATTGCCGGATATCTCTTCACGTTTTTAGGAAAAGAGTTTTTCCCCCTTGGAGATAGGAACCAGTATCTCATCTACCTTGATCTGCCTGCGGGAAGTTCAATCAAGAAAACAGATGAAGTTGTAGGACGCCTTACAGAATGGCTCTCCGATGAGACTGTAAATCCGGAAATTGCGAGTAATATTGCCTATGTTGCAGGGGGTGGTCCGCGTTTCTTTTTGTCTCTTGCGTCCATGGATCCTGATCCCCATCGTGCCTTTTTGGTTGTTACAACGAAATCGACAGAAACCGTTGATGCAATGGTCGACCGTACACGGGATTATATTTTGAATTTCATGCCTGAAGTGCGGGGTGAAGCCAAAAAAATGTGGATGGGGGCGTCGGAAGCAGGCTTGTTTGAATTGAGATTTATTGGAACAGATGCCGACGAATTAAGGCGCAATGCTGATCAATTGGTCCAGCTTTTGAAAAATGAACCCGGTATTCTTATTGCAAAGCAAAATTGGGAAAATAAAATTCTCAAATTGAATGTCGAAGTGGATCAGGCGAGAGCCCGGCAGGTTGGCGTGACGTCTGAAGATGTTGCCAACGCCTTAAATACCTATTTTTCCGGAAGTTCGGTTACCGATTACCGCGAAGGGGATGCAGTTATTCCAGTCATCATCCGTTCAGACGATGTTGAACGAGGTACTTTGACAGGTTTGCAGGATTTGTCTGTCTATTCATCATCAACAGGCAATTGGGTTTTACTCGAACAAATTACCGATATTCGCGGTCAGTGGGAGACTGCCCGAATAAAAAGACGGGATCAGGAAAGAACGATTACAGTAACAGCAAAGCATGCATATTTATCTGCGGCTGAACTCTATGAAAATATGATTCCTCAATTGAATTCCCTTGAGATTTCCGGCGGGCATCGCTGGGAAATTGGCGGAGAAGTGGAATCCCAGGCAGAAGCCAATGAAAAATTGTTTGCTAACCTCCCCATTTGTCTTGCGGCAGTTGTTTTTCTTCTTGTGTGGCAGTTTAATTCCATTCGCAGACCAATGATTATCCTTTTGACAATACCGTTGATACTGGTCGGTGCAACGATAGGCATGTTGGCCATGCAGGCGTTGTTCGGGTTTATGGTGATACTCGGGTTTTTTAGTCTGGCTGGCATTATCATAAATAACGGTATTGTCCTGATTGATCGTATCGATCAGGAAAGAGAGAGCGGGAAAGCACCTTATGATGCGCTGATTGCGGCCTGCATCGCAAGATTGCAACCCATCCTTATTACCTCTTTCACAACAGTTCTTGGGCTTTTTCCTTTGATTATTTCACAGGATCCACTGTTTTATGCAATGGCAAGCGCAATGGCTTTTGGACTTGCAGTTGGAACGATCCTGACATTGGGGGTTGTGCCAACGCTTTATGCCATTTTCTTCAGGATATCCGCATAATGGCGCGTAAATACTCCGCGGAAACCTGACTTATCCAAAAATTGTTCCTCAATATTTCATTTCTGATTTGGATCAATGCGAAGTGAAAAGGCAGTGTTTAGCTTTTGTTAATTATGGAACAGGGCGATCAGGAAATACCAATGTCGAAACTCGTGCATTCACTTAATATTGAGCATCGCAGGATGGTCAAGCTTCTCACGATGATGGAGCGCGAAATTGAACGGTTTCGCGAAGGTAATGTTCTAGATTTCCTGCTCATTTCATCGATACTCGATTATCTGATGGGCGTCGGTCAGTACAAACTCCATATGGCTGAAGACGAGATCTACAAGCTTCTTAGAAAAAAAGATCCTGAAGGTTCAGCCGCTCTTGGTGATGTTCCGATGGAGCATGAAAAACTTTCATTTCTGTGTGATACCTTATGTCAGGCCGTTAAAAATATTGAACAAGATAGCGAGTTGCCTCGTATGTGGCTTGTCTCCGTTGCGACTGAATTTTGCAATGCAATGAGACGCCACCTGGAATTGGAAGACAAAGAGTTTTTCCCGCTTGCACTTCAGAAACTGAGCAAAGAAGACTGGACTTCCATCGAGGAACTCGTCGCCAAGCATTCAGATCCAGATGTTGAACATATGGAAAGCGAAGCGCTTCACGATTTGCGCGATGAAATTATCAGTTGGGGAAAAGATCAGCCGCTTATCTGACGGCTTTTCCACTCCGTTGATTTTTCTTCCATTCAGGATCAAGCCAGAATTCCGCATTTGACGGCGCAAGTGCTGGCTTGTTCAGAATTATGTCGGCAGCTTTTTCTGAAACCATAATCGTCGGAGCATTCAGATTTCCGTTCGTAATAGTCGGGAAGATCGACGAATCCACGACCCGTAGATTCTGGATGCCTCTGACATTACAGTTACTGTCCAAAACAGCCATTGGATCATCATCTGCACCGATTTTACAGGTGCAGGACGGGTGATAAGCGCTTTCTACATTATCTCGGACCCAATTATCTATCGCGTCGTCTGACGTAATAGCTTCGCCAGGCTGAATTTCTTCACCGCGATATGGATCAAACGCGGGCTGAGTCAGAATTTCCCGGCTGAGGCGAATAGTGTGACGCCAATCTTCAACGTCTTTGTCAGTTGTCAGGTAATTAAACAGAATTTCGGGTTTATCACTGGCATTGGTCGATGAAATCATGACCGATCCACGGCTTGTTGGTTTGTTGGGGCCAACATGAACCTGATACCCGTGTCCATCAAATGCCGTTCTTCCGTCATAACGCATGGCGGCGGGCAGGAAATGATACTGGATATCAGGCCATTTCTGACCGGCTTTTGAGCGGATAAACGCGCAGGATTCAAAGTGATTAGTGGCGCCAAGGCCACTTTTGAACAGCATCCAGCGTGTTCCAATTAAACCTTTACTGAACCAGTCCAGCTTGCTGTTAAGGGTTATAGGTTCGTGGCATTTATATTGAAAATAGATTTCCAGATGATCTTGTAGGTTTTCCCCAACGCCCGGCAAATCCAGTATCGGATTAACACCTTTTTCCTTGAGCTTTCGCGCGGGACCAATCCCGGAACGCTGAAGCAGGGTCGGGGAGCCAATGGATCCAGCAGACAGAATAACCTCTCGGCGTGCCGTCAGCTTTTCGCGTGTTCCATTTCTGCTGATTTCTATGCCGGTTGCCGTCGTGCCGTCAAACAGGATTTTCTCTGCCATGCAACGGGTCAGGACCGTCAGGTTTTTCCGCGTTTTCGCTTTCTTCAAATAAGCATGTGAGGTGGAGGCACGGCGTCCTTTATCGACGGTCATATGCATGGCCCCAAAGCCTTCCTGCTGATAACCGTTATAGTCATCCGTTGCAGGATAACCCGCTTCTTCACCAGCTTTGATAAAGGTTTCATACAGGGGGCTTAGCGCCATATTGTTTCCGTTGTTTACGCCCAGCGGACCGTCGGCACCACGATAGGCATCTTCCCCCTTGAACCACTTTTCTGCGCGCTTGAAATAGGGAAGGACATCCGCATATCCCCAACCTTCAGCACCATTCTCTTGCCATTCTTCAAAGTCGCAAGCATGCCCGCGTACATAAACCATGCCGTTGATAGAGGAGGAACCGCCCAGCACTTTACCGCGCGGGCAATCCATCAACCGGCCGTTTAGTCCCGGTTCCGGCTTACTCTCAAATCCCCAATTAAACTTATCCATGTTCATAGGTATGGAGAGGGCTGTCGGCATGGCAATGAAGATGCTATTATCTGCGCCACCAAAATCAATCAGACAGACTTTGTTTGCAGGATCTTCGCTGAGGCGGTTGGCAAGAACACAGCCTGCAGATCCGGCACCAACAATTATAAAATCAAATTCCATACCTAAGTTCTTTCAGAAGCGGCCGCAATTTGAAGATCTAGACAGTCTTCAATAAGTTTGCGGGCAAATTCAGCATTGGCTTTGCCTATTTTTAAGGCTTGGCGAATATAAATACCGTCAATCAGACTGCCGACTATTTCTGCAATATCAGCAGATTTTTCTCCGACCATTGGTCTTAAATTATAGCGTAGATTAGATTGCAGACGTTTAACATACACACGCAGGAGCTTTCGTGCTTCAACAGATTCTTGTGCATGCGCATAAAAAATAAGCCAGGCAGAAACATTTTCCTGACTGAACTGGTCTTGGTTCAGGCTGGCTGAAATCACCGCAGATAACCGTTCTCTGGGGGTGTTTGCATTCGCCAGTTTTTCGAGCACCAGAATTCTGAACTCCGTCAGCAAATGGCGAAGAGCCGCAAGAATCATACGGTCTTTACTACCAAAATAGTGATGGGCAAGACCCGAAGAAACACCAGCTCTTTTGGCGACATCGCTTACGCGTATATCAATAGTTCCTTTAGCCTGAATCGTATGCAGGGTCGCTGAAATCAGTGTTTTCTTTCGAAAATCTTCCATTCCTATTTTTGGCATTACAACTCCTGAAGCAGGTCGGAACCCTTCTTTTTTTTATATATTTTTTTTGATTAACTGGTCAATCAATAAAAATATTGCATTTGTCATCCGAATATGGTGCCATATCTCAATAAGGGAAATTTCATGAATGCTGAATGCCAGCGCCGTTAAATAAAACCCGGTGTAAAATTGGTGTAAACCGATCTGGCAAACAGTTGTAAATGGCATCCAAATTGGATCACGTCACTTGAACGGGAGAGTGTCAAATGGGTAAAATGTTAAAAACGTCATTGCTTGCGCTTGGATTTGCAGCTTTTTCAACCGCGGCCTTTGCTGATTGCAGCACAGTTCGCTTCTCTGATGTCGGCTGGACCGATATTACGGCGACAACAGCCGCAACATCTACAGTTCTTCAACAACTTGGCTATGAAACAGATGTTAAGGTTCTGTCTGTACCGGTAACCTATACGTCCATCGCGAATGGTGACATCGATGTTTTCCTTGGCAACTGGATGCCAACAATGGAAGCGGATATCAAACCGTATCGTGAAGCAGGCACAGTAGAGACCGTTGGCCGCAACCTAGAGGGCGCCAAATATACACTGGCTGTTCCGAAATACACATATGACGCCGGCCTTAAATCCTTTGCGGATATCGGAAAATTCAAAGACAAGCTGAACGGCAAGATTTACGGCATTGAGCCTGGTAATGACGGCAACCGTCTTATTCAGGATATGATCAAGGATAAAGCACGGGGTCTTGATGGATTTAAAGTTGTTGAATCCTCTGAACAAGGCATGCTGTCCCAAGTGGCACGCGCTAAAAAGAAAAATGAGCATGTTGTGTTTCTTGGCTGGGAACCTCATCCAATGAACTCAAATTTCGAAATGGCGTATCTTTCAGGCGGCGATGATGTGTTCGGACCAAATTTTGGCGGCGCAGAAGTCTTCACCAATGTACGCAAAGGATATGTCGGTGAATGTAAGAATGTTGGCAAACTTCTGACAAATCTTGAATTTTCCTTGCAAATGGAAAATGAGATCATGGGTGCGATCCTCAATGATGGTGAAGAACCAGACGATGCAGCCAAAGCATGGATCAAGAAAAATCCAACTGTTTTGACCAAATGGCTTGCTGGTGTGAAAACACTGGACGGTAAAGATGGTCTTGCTGCAGTTAAATCCGGTCTTGGCCTCTAAGACATCCGATGAAGGGCTGGTTTTGACCAGCCCTTTCTTTTTCTCATCCTTTATCACGCGATATTTCTCATGGAATGGTTGACGGAAGAAAAAATTCCAATCGGCAAATGGGCGAAAGTCTTTGTCGATTTTTTAACGGATAATGGCGACTGGTTCTTTGATGGACTGGCTGCCGGACTTGAGGGCTTTATCGGAGCTATCCTGTTCCTTTTGCAATTTCCTCATCCGTTGGTTATTGCGGGTTTAACCTGTGCTTTGGCTTGGTACCTGCGCCGCTCTATCGGATTTACGATCTTTGTATTGCTCGGAATTCTTTTGATTATTAATCAGGGATACTGGGAAGAAACCACGGAAACACTGGCACTTGTTCTTGCCTCAACATTTGTTTGCATGCTTGTCGGCATTCCGATTGGTATTTATGCGGCAAGAAAGCCAATGTTTTATTCGGCCATTCGGCCCATTTTGGATCTGATGCAGACCATTCCAACATTTGTCTATCTTATTCCAGCTCTTATTCTGTTTGGTCTTGGAATGGTGCCAGGACTTATTGCAACGGTTATCTTTGCGTTGCCAGCCCCTATTCGGCTGACCCAATTAGGGATATCCAGTACACCCGCAGAATTGAAAGAAGCCGGCGTAGCCTTTGGCGGAAATTCCTGGGCCATCCTTTGGAAAATTGAAGTTCCGTTTGCCCTGCCGCAGATCAGGGCAGGGATTACACAAACAATCATGTTATCACTTTCAATGGTCGTTATCGCTGCATTGGTTGGCGCTGACGGTTTGGGTGTTCCCACTCTACGTGCTCTCAATCAGGTGAATATTGCCAAAGGGTTTGAAGTTGGAGTAGCGATTGTTCTTGTCGCTATCATTCTGGATCGCATGATCCGCTCGTCAGAGGATTAATGCGGATGGATGTAGCAGTTAAATTTGAAGATGTATCTGTCATTTTCGGCTCTAAAACAGACGAAGCACTGAAACTCGCCAACGAGGGTGAAACTCGCGAAATTATCAAAGAAAAAACCGACAATGTACTGGGCGTTTCCAAGTGTTATTTGGATGTCGGGGTTGGGGAAATTGTAGTTTTGATGGGCCTTTCCGGTTCCGGAAAATCCACGTTGCTGAGAACAGTGAACGGCCTTAATCCTATTACGGCGGGCAAGGTAACCGTAAGTAACGGCAGTGATATGGTTGATATCGGGGCCGCTGATCAGCAAAGTTTGCAGAAACTTCGCAGTAATTCCGTGGCGATGGTTTTTCAGAATTTTGCTTTGCTGCCTTGGCGAACAGTTGCTGAAAATGTCGGGCTAGGGTTGGAACTTTCTGGAATAGCGAAGAAAGAACGGGCAGATCGTGTTGACGCGCAACTGGAACTCGTGGGCCTTAAAGAGTGGGCTAACCGGAAAATTACTGAACTCTCCGGTGGTATGCGCCAACGGGTCGGGTTGGCCCGTGCTTTTGTCACCGAAGCGCCTATTTTGTTGATGGACGAACCATTCAGTGCCCTGGATCCGCTTATTCGGGCGCATCTACAAGATGAACTTCTCGAACTTCAGGAAACATCCAAGCGGACAATTCTATTTGTCAGTCATGATTTGGATGAAGCCATGAAAATTGGCAATAAGATCGCTATTATGAAGGGTGGACGGATCATTCAATATGGGACACCGCAAGAAATTGTTCTGCGTCCGGCGGATGACTATGTCAAAGATTTTGTCGCCCACATGAACCCGCTGAACGTCTTGCGTGCAGGAGACATTATGTCAAAGGCACCAAGGGAAAATGGCATAGCCGCACCGCGCCAGGTACCACAAGAAACACCGCTTCGCGATCTCATTCATATGATGTGGGAAAATTCCGACAATATTCATGTTGTTGATGAAGAGGGTATTGTCGGATCGGTTTCTTCCGAAGATGTTTTCAAATCACTTTCAAAGCTGTAAAAATAATTTTTGGAATTTACAGGGCCATCATGTGATTGTCCCAGCGAACCTCTTGCGCGCTCAGTCTATTGCCCCGTGAATGAAGTGTGCCGTCCCCGGCACTGATCATGAATTCGCGACCATTTTGCGCAAGACCGCAGGCATCTTTTTGATTGATTGACAGTATTTTCTTGTCTGACCGGCAATCCCAAACGGAAACCGTATTTCCGCGCGGTGCAGAAAAAGCAACTTTTGAGGCATCTGCATTGAGGGCAACCGACCCAATATAGTGTTTAAATCGTAGGCCACTATCCTTCGGATCATTCAAAATTTTCAGCTGTGTTTCATTATTCTTCAGCTTGAACAGAAGAGGGACGTCATCACTTTTAGGACCTTGATATTGTCCGCCAACCCAAATATTGCCCGTTTTATCGGCGGCTAGATGACGAAGAGACACCTGATGTAACTCAGAGGATAGAGTAATTGTCTGCTGAATGCCTCTGCTATTGATATCAATGAGGGTGATGTTGGGTTTCATATCTGGCAAATTCAGCTTTTGCCTTGGGTAATCCGGATGGGTCGCTATACCGCCATTTGCAACGATCAACGTCTTGCCATCCCCAGACAAAGCAACTTCATGGGGGCCAATACCGCCGCTTTCGATCTCTCCCACGCGGAGAAAACCATTTTGGGTATCATAAACACCCAGAAGCCCTCGTTCATTGTCAAAGTCATTCTCGGCGGCGAAAAGAAGGTTTCCATCGTTGGAAAAAACACCGTGTCCATAGAAATGCCTGTTTTCTGGTGAAGAAAATGCCCTTGGCTGTTGAGAGCCGGCTGGTGACAAAGCCAAGGCAAAATTATCGGGACGGCGAGCAAAGATAACAATCTGTTTTCTCACTGGGTGAACAGCAATGCCGTGACTGCGTCCCTCCAATGGGTGAGAAGCAAGGATATTTCCCGTCTCATCCAGAATGTAGGCATTGAAGGAACGATCCGTTGCGCGCCCGGTTGTTACAAATGCAGGTTTTCCAGTGGCAAATGAAAGACCGGAAAGCACAGCAAGAGGCGCGAGCAGGGCGGTTTTGAGAAGGCTTCGGCGATTAATCTCCATCGAGTGAATTAAACCCCATCGTAATGCCCAAAGTTTCGGGATAATATTCAGATAGTATATCGTTTATCGCTTTAAGAGGGCTCAGTATGTATCTGATTTTGTTGTAACTCTCTTTGTTCTCAAGAATGTCTTTCCATAGAGTATTCTGATCGATAAAAGGGCGTATCGTTTTTTGGATTTGCAAAATTTCAAAATCCAATCCTTTTGCATAACCACGTTCATCCGGTGGGAGCAGGGTATATAACTTTCCTGTATTCTGTAGGTTGGAAAGGGATTTCAGATTGGCATTCAAGGAATTCAAGAAAAGATTACTGCGCCATAGCGGTACACGTTTCGGACGAGCATCTTCCTGAATATCCTGCAATGAAGGAAGCATTTTCAAGGCCGCGATCGATTGAATGAGTTCGGAAGATCGCTGCAAAATATCGCGAATAACCTCCTGATCATTTTTAAAAACAGTATTATTGGGCCCTGCTGTTTGCATGATATGCGCATATCCATCTTTCGCCTGCCAATCTTCGAGAATATCCGATGATGTATTCTTGATGGCCAAACTGACAGCATGGGCATAACGGCACCTGAAATTCTCTGTATTCCCGGATGACAGTTCATCTGATCCGCGTCCAAATAGAAGATATTCAAGCGAAAGAATCCCCTGAACCGCGACACTCTTTTTTCTGAGGGTATCGACCTGAACTGCCGTCTCGTCTTGTTTTAGAAGAATTTTCTGAACCTGCTTTATGCCGCGGGACCGCCGATCTGGCCAAAAGAAAAGCCGTTCAAACCGGTTTTCTTTCCGCGCAGGTCCAAAGCGGTACATTTCAACATGAGACCAGCTTTCTACTAGCTGGGAATACTGCTGACGAGCGTTATTGAGTTGCTGCGAACTTGCTGAAACACACAGTTTTTCTGTGATAGCCGCCTGTTCACTCGCCGCAGACTGCAGGTTTTCATATGCAGGAATGATAACCGCATTAATAATGGTCCCGATAACCGGTTTATAGTCCTGCATTTCTGATGCGGATACGGTTTTCGAATAGGAAAAAGGGAGCACTGCGATGAGGGCTGCCCCTAAAATACTTTTCAACGGATACAGACGCATGGTCAGCCTCAAAGTGAATTCAAAAAGCGAAGAAGTGCATTTCTATCGTCTTTTTCCATCATGACAACTGCCCCTTTTGCATTTTCTGCTTCACCTCCGTGCCAGAGGATTGCCTCAAGGAGGTTTCTGGCTCGCCCATCATGCAGAAAATAGGTATGCCCGTTTACTGTTTCTGTAAGGCCAATTCCCCACAAGGGTGCTGTCCGC
>PJEL010002271.1_pt1 | contig 17956 bp, 13 predicted proteins | sample 1853271 | NCBI WGS metagenome assembly PJEL01 (sample SAMN08108733, study PRJNA415343) | Invertebrate metagenome, whole genome shotgun sequencing project. | host: Globobulimina | place: Sweden: Gullmar Fjord | collected 2015-08
ACCAGACGCATAATCAGCATTACTGGCCGCCATTTGAGGGCGGTTGATAAAATCTAAAAACTGATGTGCTTGTATTTTTTTAGGGGACCCGCTTGTAATTGCAAAAAAATCTATCCAAATACTCGTACCCTCTTTCGGCACCATAAAAGCAATATTCTCATTTTCTTCCATTAGCATTAAGGCGTCGCCGTTATAGGCCATTGCCATATCGACTTCGTCTGTTAATAACTGGGAGTTTTCATCAAGAAGAAGTGAGCCATAAACCGGTGATGATTTTTTTTGCTCCCACAATAGATCTTCTGCTTCCCGCATCTCTTTTGGGTTTTGGCTATTAATTGAATAACCCAATGCTTTTAATGCTTGTCCATATAATACTTGAGCCGTATTCTGCATCAAAATACGGCCTTTTAGTTTTTCGGCAGGTCGAAAAATATCCATCCAACTTGTCGGTTGGTCTACCTTGCTCTTGTTATAAGCAATGCCCACCGTTCCCCATAAATAGGGGACGGCATAGAATTTTTCTGATTTATAGGTACTCAACCACGGATATTCAATCTGCTTCAAATTGGGTAGTAATGAATAATCTAATTTACTAATCCAATTGTGATCACGATATGTTGATACAAAAGCATCATCAATGCAGACCACGTCATATCCTGCACCATTGGTGCTAGCCATAATTTCGTCTCTTTCATCATCTTCTTCAAAATAAACGAACTTTAGCTTAATGCCTGTTTCTTTTTGAAAGTCTTGCACCACATCAGGTGCAATGTAGTCTTCCCACGTCAAAATGACTAATTCATCAGCGCTGAAGCAAATACTGTGAATTAAAATCAGACTAAGAAAAAGAAGTTGTCTCATTGTAAATCTCGATATTAAAGAGGATTTATATTTGAGTATAGGTGCATAATTTAACTACGTAATGAAAATACCAAACTTCAAAGGAGGAATAAAGGGGGGGTAGTAAATAGTAATAGCGGCTAATCGCTGACGCAGAATTCGGATATTAGGTCTAAGATTAACATTCATTCAGAACAATAAAACTAAACCATTAAGGGAGCTAAACAGTGCCTTCAAGCATTGAAGAGCAAGTGTTATCTATTCTCGGCGTGCTCAATGATTACCTTTGGGGTAATATTTTGATCTATGTCCTGATGGCTTCTGGGATCTTTTTCACTTTTGCCACCCGCTTTGTGCAGGTGCGTTATTTCTTCCATATGATTGAAAATCTAAAAAACTCTCGTAGCACAGACGGCGGCATTTCCCCTTTTCAGGCATTTTGTACCGGTTTGGCTGCCCGAGTAGGGACTGGTAACTTAGCAGGCGTAGCTGTCGCCATTGCATTAGGTGGCCCAGGAGCCATTTTCTGGATGTGGCTGGTGGCCATTATTGGTATGGCGACTAGCTTTATCGAGTCTACCTTGGCTCAAACGTTTAAAATTAGAAATGATGACGGCTCATCACGCGGTGGCCCGGCCTATTACATCGAGCAGGGTTTGGGGTCACGTTTTTGGGGGGTTGTCTTTTCTGTTTGTTTGATCATTTCATTTGGTATTGCTTTCAATGGTGTTCAATCGAACTCCATCAGTGCTGCGCTAGAGCTTTCGTTTGATATACCTACCTGGATTACGGGGTTGTTGCTTACTGTTGCTACGGCACTCGTTATTTTTGGCGGCATGAAACGTGTGGCTAGATTTGTTGAGATCGTTGTTCCCTTTATGGCTATTTCTTATATTTTAGTCGCTTTGGCGGTGGTTATTTTGAATATTTCTGAAGTGCCTGCGGCAGTCGTCGGCATTGTTAAGTCTGCATTGGGTTTAGAGCAGGCCGCGGCCGGCGCTCTAGGTGCTGCGATAATGAATGGTATTAAGCGAGGGCTGTTCTCGAATGAAGCGGGTATGGGCAGTGCTGCGAACGCGGCGGCAACCGCTAACCCTAACCCTCATCACCCTGCTACTCAGGGGTTTATGCAAATGTTTGGGGTGTTCGTTGATACGATTGTGATTTGTACCTGCACCGCCGCCGTTATTTTGTTATTCGATGGTTATGCAGAGTCTGATTTAAACGGTATTCAATTAACACAAGTTGCGTTATCTCATCATCTGGGGGACTGGGGAGCTGACTTTATTGCATTGATTATTACGCTATTCGCCTTTACCTCTATCGTAGCAAACTACACCTATGCCGAATCTAATCTTAGATTTATATCCGATAGTAAACCGCTACTGAACGGCTATAGAGTGTTCCTCTTAGGTATTGTAATGTACGGTTCTACTGGTAGCCTGCCCGTAGTGTGGAGCTTGGCAGATGTCACTATGGGGTTGATGGCGCTGGTAAACCTTGGCGCACTCTGCTTGCTTTATAAGTTTGCTAGAACTGTGTTTTTAGATTACGAAGAGCAATACAAAAAAAATGAAGTGCCGGTATTTGAGAAAGAACGATACCCGGAGTTGAATAAATTCATTGCGGCAGATATGTGGACAGAGACAAAGACCAGTCTGCGGGAAAAATCGTCTTAGTGTTTACTGCATACCTTGAATTTTTATTGAAGAAAAACGCTCTGAAGGTTGGTGCTTTTGGCACAAAAAAACGACGCAAAGGCGTCGTTTTTTTAATGTGACCGCGGTGATATTTACGCGATTTTCTTTCTTTTTAGCGCAGCCAATAAAAGAACACCGAGACCTAACATAGGAATCGTGCTTGGCTCAGGAACTTCTGCTGAGACATGACCTTCTAAAACATCATTACCACAAGACATAGTCCAATGTGCATCAAGCTCGAGCTGGCTACCGAAACCTAAGCCGGCTAAGTCAATAGAAACAGTTCGGAAATAGCTCACGCCGTCTTTACCCGCTGTATTCGACGTTAGGCCTTTTACAAACGACCCTTCATCCATAGCGAAGGGTGCAGACGCACTGTAGATAATATCGTTATTCCATTCGGATACACTATAGAAACCTGCTGCATCAATACCAGTACCACTGCCGGCGTCAACTTTATCTCTTCCGTAGTAGTCTTTAGTTAGAAGTCCGAAATCAATTGCATATTCATAGTCTGTTGCATCGTTATCGAATGAAAGCGCTAAATCACCAGTGAAATAACCTTTGCCTCCGTAGTTAACCTTACCGTCTATAAGATCAAAACCTGCTTGAATACCTAGCGATAGAACTGAGCCATCAATTTTGTAGAAGAGGTATTCTGCATCAAAGTCCTGACCGCCATACCCAGGGTCAACATACCCTCCATTTTTTACGCCTTCATCATCTGCAAACTGCGTCCAGCCATCATTACCCCAAAGGCTTATAGGGCTTGCTTGGCTAGCGGTAGTAACCAAAAGGGCAAGTAATCCGGTAATCAATTGTTTTGTGTTCATAGAGAACTCCTTTTAATATCAATATAGAATATTAAATATATAGCAATAGTTATGCCATAATGTGTTAATAATATATTTAATAGTTTATTGCAGGCTAAATAGAGATGATAAGACATAAGGGGTTGTTCTAAAGTGTAATAAATATCGACGCATAACTTGATTTGTACTTTATATTTTACATTAGATCTATTGTGTCAATGATTGATTGGTTGCTGAGGTATAGAGTGTAAAAAATACATTATTTCATTGCGATAATAATGGGTGTTTAGCCTATGTAGAGAGGTAGTGAGAGTGTTTTATGTATCTAGCTATTCTGTAAATTAAACAATCGACTAACCTCGTCACATTAACGTCATAAAGGCGTGTTTTAGGTTATCTACCGCGCCTAATCTGCGTATAATCTCGCCGATTATATCCTTCATTTTATGTTATTCAATATTGCTCTTAGGGTGATGGTCGGCTGTGTATGCGGAAAAAGTATCAAGATAAGTTTGTTATATTACTAATTGTGTCGGTGATCTCTTGCTCACTCTGGGCTCTGGCTAATCGACCTCATGTAGAGCCAGAGTGGAATGATCCTGTTATGGGTTTTTCTTTCTCTCCTTTTCAGTATGGGCAAAGTCCTATCGACGGTGTTTTTCCATCAGTAGAAGATATACAGGCTGATATAGCGTTATTGTCCCGTTATACAAAGTCACTTAGAACCTACTCTATTGCTGACACGCTAGGGTACATACCGATTTTGGCAAAATCTTATGATATTGATATCACGCTAGGTGCATGGATAACGAGTGATAGAGTTGCCAATTATCGTGAGCTTGATCGGTTAATAGACATTGCGAACACTCATAGTAACGTCTCACGCTTAATGGTTGGTAACGAGGTCATTTTACGGAAAGAGCTTGAACTTCCAGAACTGATTGAATATTTGGAATATGTAAGAGCGCGCGTTGAGGTACCTGTTTCAACCGCTGAAACATGGGATTTTTGGCTAAAAAACCCTGACTTGGTTGAGCATGTAGATTTCATAGCGGCTCATATGTTGCCATATTGGGAGGGTATTAATGTTTATAGCTCTGTTGATTATATTGCGACTCATAGCCAAGAGATTAGGGACGCCTATCCAAACAAGCCCTTATTGCTGGCCGAGGTCGGTTGGCCCAGTCGCGGGCGTGGTAGGGGAGAGGCGGTTGCTTCGGCGGCTAATGAAGGTATTTTCCTGCGTAACTTTGTAAAAATGGCCGACGACTTATCTCTCGATTATTATTTGATGGAGGCATTTGATCAGCCCTGGAAAGACGTTAATGAAGGTTCGGTTGGCGCCTATTGGGGCGTGTTTAATACTGATCGAGAAGCTAAGTTTCCGTTTACTGGACCTATCTTAAATGTACCTCAATGGGGCTTTCTGGTTGGTATTTCTATCATTCTGGCATTTTTTACGATTGCGGTATTATTGCGTGACGGTGAAATGTTTCGTAAGAGGGCGATTAGTTTTCTGGCGTGTATTGCCTTTATCTGTATGACCACATTAGTGTGGATGGTATATGACTATAGCTCTCAATATATTTCATGGCCGGTTATTCTGCTGGGTATCGTATTATGTATTAGTGCGCTTTGTGTCACCTTGGTTGTATTAGTCGAGGCTCATGAGTGGGCTGAAGCTCTGTGGGTTACTCAGCGTCGACGCCCTTTTTCGGGAAGTGACTGCGATAGAGCGCGAAACTTCAAAGTATCTATACATGTACCTTGTTATAACGAACCGCCAGAAATGGTTATTAGTACTCTCAATGCTTTGGCTAATTTGCGTGGTGCTAACTTCGAAGTGTTGGTGGTTGATAATAATACTAAAGACCCTGCCGTCTGGATGCCGGTGCAAGCACACTGCGAAACGCTAGGTGATAAATTTCGGTTCTTTCATGAATCGCCTCTTGCAGGATTTAAAGGTGGAGCGTTGAATTTCGCCTTACGTAATACGGCTGAAGATGCTGATATTATTGCCGTTATTGATAGTGATTATATTGTTCGCCCTGAGTGGTTAAGTGACTTGGTGCCTCACTTTACCAGCTCTGAAATTGGCGTTGTTCAAGCACCACAAGATTATCGTGATGGTGATGAGAACCTTTTTAAATCGATGTGTTATGCAGAGTATCGTGGCTTTTTCCATATTGGAATGGTTACTCGTAACGACCGTAACGCTATTATTGAACACGGAACCATGACGATGATTCGTCGCTCACTGCTTGACGAGTTAGGCGGATGGGGGGAGTGGTCTATTACGGAAGACGCGGAACTGGGTTTAAGGGTATTTGATAAAGGCTATGAGGCGGCCTATATAGAAGAGAGTTATGGTAAAGGTTTAATTCCTGATACATTTATAGACTTTAAGAAGCAACGTTTTCGCTGGGCCTATGGTGCAATTCAAATTATGCGGGAGCATGCGGCCAAACTTTGGTTGGGTAAAGATACTGGGTTAACTCAAGGGCAGCGTTACCATTTTATTGCTGGCTGGTTACCCTGGATTGCTGACGGAATGAATCTGTTTTTCACGCTAGGGGCCTTATTTTGGTCACTATTGATGATTGTATCGCCTGAGCAGTCTGACCCTCCATTGATTCTATTTTCGTTCCCACCCCTGGCACTCTTTTTCTTTAAAATTGGAAAGCTAGTTCATCTGTATCGTATTCGCGTAAAGTCTGATGCTAAGTCCACAGTGTCTGCAGCATTAGCAGGCTTGGCGCTTTCGTATACTATATCAAAAGCAGTCATTTATGGTTTAATTTATAAGAAAATGCCATTTATTAGAACGCCTAAACTAAAAGATAAAGAATCGATACGTACGGCTATTCTGTCTGCTTGGGAGGAGTTATTGATACTGCTATTGCTGCTAGGGGCTGTGGTGGGTGTTTGTATTCAGCAAGATATTACGGCGACAGATACTATGGTTTGGGTGTTTGTTTTGTTGGTGCAATCTCAGGCTTATGTGGCGGCATTGATTATGTCAGTTATCAGTGCGCTGCCTAATCGTAGGTTGAGCCATATTTTAGTGGCAGAAGAGTTAGCGCCTTGAATGGTTGGCATTGATTAGTTGATATTGATTGGTGCGCAATAGGCACCAATCAATAGGTTTTGTTTATGCCAATATCTTGTCGAGAGCCTTGTTAAGGTGCTCTACAGTTCGGTCAATATTATGTAGCTTATCTAAACCAAATAGACCCAGTCGAAATGTTTGGAAATCTTCAGGTTCATCACACTGTAACGGTACACCTGCCGCTATTTGCATACCCAAATCTAGGAACTTCTTACCGTTTTGCATTGCTGCATCGGTGGTATAGCTAACAACAACACCGGGTGCCTGAAAGCCTTCGGCGGCGACGCTTTTAATTCCTTTCTCAGCTAGCAAGGCACGCACTCGATCTCCTAGTTCTTGCTGCTCTGCACGTACTTTATCAAAACCGTAGTCTTGTGTTTCTTTCATCGTATCACGGAATGTGGTGAGTGCATCTGTAGGCATAGTGGCGTGGTAGGCATGGCCTCCATTCTCATAGGCTTCCATGATTTGAAGCCACTTGCGTAGATCACAGGCAAAACTACTGCTAGTGGTGTTATCTATTGCTTTTCGTGCAGCAGCACTTAGCATGACCAACGCGCTACAAGGTGATGCACTCCAACCTTTTTGTGGCGCGCTAATTAAAATATCGACACCTGTTTCTTTCATGTCAACCCATAGCGTACCTGAGGCGATACAATCGAGAACAAATAGACCGCCTACAGAATGAACGGCTTCAGCAACGGCACTTATGTAATCATTAGGTAGAATGATTCCAGACGATGTTTCTACATGAGGCGCGAAAACCATGTCAGGCTTCTCTGCCTTGATACGGGCAACGACTTCTTCAATGGGGGCAGGTGCAAACGGTGCTTCGCTTTCATCTCGAATCCGACGCGCTTTTAAAACGGTAGACTCACTGGCGATGTTTCCCATCTCTAAAATTTGAGTCCAGCGATAACTAAACCAGCCGTTACGAATAATCAGGCATTTTTTATCATTGGCAAACTGTCTGGCTACTGCTTCCATACCGTAGGTGCCTCCACCCGGCACGACAACAACGGCCTCAGCACTGTAAACACTCTTTAATGTGCGTGATATATCATTCATTACACCTTGAAAGGTTTTTGACATGTGGTTCAATGAACGGTCTGTGAATACAACGGAATATTCAAGTAACCCATCTGGATCGACATTAGGCAATAGAGCAGGCATTTTTAGTCCTTATAAAAACGAATTTAGAATGTAATAGAGAACATGTTTGTTATGGAGGATATCGCCATTAAATATCCAACACAATCTTACCAGCCATTTTTCCTGTTCTTAGGCTCTGAATAGTACTGAAAAACTGTTACTATTTCTGGCTATTTTGGTTAATGCTTGTAGACATTCGATACAGTACAACGAAGATAATTCAATGAAGACAGTAGCACATGGAGGTAGTATGAAAGAGTTGGTTCTAGGTGGGGCACGATCAGGGAAGAGCCATTATGCCGAGAAGCAGGCGGGGGTTGCTAATGACGTTATCTATATTGCTACCGCCCAGGCATTTGATAAAGAAATGAATAGGCGTATTGCTCGGCATAAGAATGAAAGACCTTCTCAGTGGCGCACGATAGAAGAGCCTATTTATTTGGCTCATGCTATCCAGAAAAATGCGACAGAGGACAGCGTTATTTTAGTCGATTGTTTAACTCTCTGGTTGAGTAATCTACTGTGCTTAGATGATGAGTCGCTTTTTGAGAAGCAGAAGCATGCGTTATTGAATTGCATTGTATCGCTACCAGGGCGATTGATAATGGTTAGCAATGAAGTTGGCCAAGGGGTTATTCCAGATAATGCTCTGGCTCGTCGGTTTGTTGATGAGGCGGGATGGTTGCATCAATCGCTGGCAGTAACATGTGAAAATGTTACGTTCATAACCGCAGGCATTGCTCAGCGGTTAAAGTCTTAGCGGTACAGATGTGCCCCAGTTTAACGATACACAATAGTAATAACGAATATGTTAATTGCCGTTCGTATTAAGTAGTTCGAATTAATAGAAATAAAATGTAGAGAATGAATTTATGGCACATTGGTTTGAAGCACCTTTTGCAGAGATTGACCTGACGGCATTGAAACAAGCAGAAATAAGGCAGGGAACGCTAACCAAGCCTCCGGGGTCTTTAGGTTATCTTGAGCAACTAGCAATACAGTTTGCGGGTTGGCAAGGTCGTGTTAAGCCGTCGTGTGTTGCGAAGAATACATCGATTGCTATTTTTGCAGCTGACCATGGTATTGCGGAAGAAGGTGTATCTGCCTTTCCGCAAGCGGTGACGGTTGAAATGGTGAAAAACTTTTCACGAGGTGGCGCTGCCATTAGCGTATTAGCTCGACATCATGGGGCTTCACTACACATTGTTAATACAGGGACAGCGAATTCAGTAGTCGGTGTACCCGGTGTCGTTGATTTTGCGATAGCTAAAGGCACTAAAAACTTTGCTAAGCAGCCTGCAATGACAGAGTCTCAGTGTTTGGCTGCATTGGCTATAGGACAGCAGGTCATTAACGATGTTATTGCAAAAGATACTTTATTGTTTGTTGGTGGCGAAATGGGAATTGCCAACACAACTTCAGCAACTGCAATATGTAGTGCTTTAATGAATGAAGAGGTCGATGAACTTGTCGGTGCAGGAACGGGTTTAGATGATAATACGATGAAGCATAAAGCCAATGTGATAAAAACTGCCTTATTGATGCATAAACCTTCTCAGGATCCACTTGATGTTTTATGTGCTGTGGGAGGCTTCGAGATTGCTGCGTTGTCCGGTGCATATATTGCGGCTGCTCAAAAAGGTATTCCGTCGTTAGTTGATGGGTTTATTACGACGGCAGCGGCTTTGGTGGCGTGTAAGTTACGACCGGAGCTTAAAAATTGGCTGTTATTTTCTCATCAGTCGGCTGAAAAAGGACACCAATTAGTCCTGAAGTATTTAGATGTCAGGGTGTTGTTATCTCTTGATATGAGATTGGGAGAAGCAAGTGGTGCTGCCGTGTGTCTGCCTATTATTGATTCTGCATTATCTTTACATGCAAATATGGCAACCTTTGGTGAAGCTGAGGTTCAGACCGCGCTTTAGTTAATAAAGTGTGAAAAATGTCTTGGACATAAAAAATGACCTAAACGTAAAACATGAACAGAAAAAGAATCGGCAGTGAGTGAAAACGATGAGTACCTATCGAGAAACTATTATAGATTTGTTACGTCATGGTGAGCCAGTAGGCGGTAAATTATTAAGGGGGAGTCAGGATGACCCTTTGACCGAAGAGGGTTGGGCGCAGATGAATGCGTCAGTAGGAGATCACAGACCGTGGCAGCAAATTATTAGCTCCCCCCTTCGGCGCTGTGCTGAGTTTTCAGCTCAGTTGGCAGACGAAGACGGGTCATCTAACACTAAAATACCGTATACCGAAATAGCGGGTTTTCAGGAAATTGCATTTGGGTGCTGGGAAGGGATGAGTCCTGAAGAAGTTATGGCGAAGTACCCTGGTCAACTCGAAGACTATTGGCGTGACCCCACAAAATTTTCACCTCCAGACGGAGAAACATTAGATGCGTTTATTCAGCGTATTTCTGATCACTGGTTAAGTTTACTTTCCGCTTACCAAGGGCAGCATGTTTTGTTGGTTTGTCATGGCGGTGTGATAAGAGCCATTCTTAATCAGATTCTTGAGATGAGACTAGGAGCTTTGTGGAGAATAGAAGTTCCCTATGCCAATGTAAGTAGAATTAGAGTAACCCATTTTGATGACTACCCCTCAACCGCTAATCTTGTATTTCATAAGCCCAGGCTTTGAGCTGGGCTTACCCTAGTGCTCCTCTGAGTAGTGCTTAATTTGTCTAGTACCTGAGCCTTATTGGCCTCTATGCCTCCAGTTTCGTTTTTAAAGCGAATGGAACCGTTACTAAAAAAGACTACCCTAAAAATTAGTTAGAACATTCTAGAGTAATTACTTTAAAATAGAGTAATTACTTTAAAATAGAGTAATTACTTTAAAAGTTAGATTTTCTGTTGATTGATAGCAGTGTAAATCGAGTAACGTTGGGATAGTTATTAATGAAGTCGGTTTATCAAGCGGGTGACGCAATACTGTTAGCCCACTATGGCGAAATTCTTTATGAGTTGGCGATAGAAAAAGGAGCAGACCCTGAATTATTGTTAAAAGGCACAGGTATTCGTGAGAGTGTTTTACGTAATCCTGATGCCAGCCTTACTTATGAGCAATTCATTGAACTTGTGAGTAATGCTTTAACCTTAACCAACGAACCCGCACTGGGTCTTTACTACGGTACTCGGCTTAAGTTTACTACGCATGGCCCTATGGGGCAGGCATTCATTAGTAGTGAAACCCTCAGTGATGCCATTGCGTCCATCATTAAATATTATCGCACCCGACTTGCGTTCATTAAAATGACTTTTTTTATTGATGAAGATGACGCCGTTATTCAACTCGACGAAAATTTAGGGAGCGGGGTATTTAAGTCATTTTTGATTGAAGCGCTATTTGTTTCGATTCTTGATGTTAGTACGTTTTTATTTGGTACTAAGCTTGCCCAAACGGGAAGTTGCAGGGTTAATTACTCCGCCCCAGACTATGTTAACCAGTATTTTTCGTTTTTTGTGAATTCAGGGCGCACTTCTTCAGATGTTTCAGTAGAAAAACTAACTCAAATAGTCACGTTTAATGCGCCTTCAAACCAGCTTAGGTTCGACAAAAAGTTTCTTACATTGCCTATGGTGCTAGCAAATTCCGTCGCCAGACGAGTGGCAGAACAAAAATGTGAAGAGCAGCTAAAAGCGGTGAGTGATGTAGATTCTATTGTAGACAAAGTTATGCGTTGTCTTCAAAGTAACCCTGAAGAAATACCTACTATGGACGCCGTTGCAGAATCTCTTTATATGACCACACGCACATTAAGGCGACAGCTACAGGTGTTTGGTGCTAGTTTTCACGACATGTTGGCGGACATTCGTAAAAGAAGAGCATTTGAACTGTTACAAAATACAGATAAGTCGGTCGATGAAATTGCTTATGAACTAGGCTATAGCGACCCTTCAAATTTTGGTCGGGCGTTTAGAAAATGGACCGGTAAATCTCCGAGCAGTACACGAAAAGAGTTGAGTTAATAAAATGGCTTTCTGGCAAAGCTCTCATACTGTCTTATGTTCACTTATTTCTTATTCATAAGACTGTCGAATTTAAAAATGATCAAAGCATGCTATGTTTAATAATCTATTAAAATAATACCGACTAACGGTTATTAACAGCGGATGTGTCTACCATGATTACCCTCTATCAGTTTCCTCGTTTATTTGGAATTCCGAATATGAGCCCCTTCTGCCTAAAGCTTGAAGCGTGGTTACGAATGGCAGGGCTCAAATATGACCTTCGCGAAGTAACCGATCCTCGCAAGGGGCCTAAAGGAAAACTACCTTACATTCATGTTGATGACACTGAAATTGCAGATACATCGATTATAATTGAGTACCTAAAAAAGCATAACTCAGTCACTCTTGATAATCATTTATCATTGGTGGACCGGGCGGTGGCTCATGCATTTGAAAAAATGCTGGAAGAGCACCTATACTGGGCACTGCTGTATAACCGTTGGGTTGATGAGAACTGGCCGAAAACCCGAGAGGCTATTTTTTCTACTTTACCTACGCTCCTTAAAACTGTAATTCCGATGCTGGCTCAGAAAAATATTAAAACGGGGCTTGATGGACATGGCATGGGACGTCATAGTCGGGAAGAAATTTATGAAATGGCTAATCAAGACTTAAAAGCGGTTGTGGATTTTCTGGAAGATAAACCGTATTTAATGGGGGATAAAATATCGTCTGTTGATGCATCGTTATTTGCATTTTCGTGTAATATTTTAAATGCACCGATGCGGAGTCCCATGAAAGATTATTTGCTTAAATGCGATAATATTAAGCGTTATAACGAACGAGTGGGGCGGCAGCTATTTCCTGAATTCTTTGAAATACAAGATGATGAGGTCTGGCTAACAGAGCGCTAGCGCTGATACTGTAAAGACCTCAAAGAGCACCTTTTTTCAAACTAGTAACTGATTATTGAAGGGCCCCTTACTCTTCAAGATAAGTATAGCCACTCAAACCGTGCTCTAGCTCTTGAAGTAACAGAGACTTTTCTTCTAGAGGTAAATCACTGTTAGTTAATTGTTTTTGGTAGGCCTGAAGTAGCGTACTCGGGTCAAAGTTAACATAGCGTAGTACTTTATCGACAGTGTCACCCTTAATAGGGTGTTGAATAATAACTTCGTTGTCTTTGCCTATCGCTATATCGACGGAGTCTGTATCTCCAAACAAGTTGTGCATGTCACCCAGTATTTCTTGATAGGCTCCCGTTAAGAAAAACCCTAACATCAATGGTCTATCTTTAGGGTGAGGCGGTAAAGCTAATGTTGTCTCAATGCCCTCCTCGTTTACGTATTGGTCAATTCTTCCATCAGAATCACACGTTATGTCTTGAACAACAGCCCTAGACTCCATCGGCTTATCAAGACCCTCGAGTGGCATGATAGGAAATATTTGGTCTATACCCCATACATCGGGTAGCGACTGAAAGAGTGAGAAGTTGACAAATAACTTGTCGGCTAGTTTCTCGTTAAGCTCATTCATTATTTCTTGATGGATTCTATTTTCTTGCCGCAGGTATTGACGTACAAGCACACACGTAGCCAGGTAAATCTGCTCTGCATGAGCGCGTTGTTGTAAGGTTAATATGCCATGAGCGAACATACTGTGGACTTCGGCTATCGCATGAGAAGCATCATGATAGATCTCAATAATTGAGCGTTTGCTATTGGCTAAGAGCAACGTTTGATGATCGGCCCATAAATCTTTTAAGGGGGAGGGAGCAGTGTCTTCAGGGTGGTTAAGTTCACTAACTTCAGGCGACTCTACATCAATAACATCGGCAACTAATACGGCATGGTGAGCGGTTAGAGCTCGCCCTGATTCACTGATAATATTAGGATGAGGAATCTTTGCTTGTTCACACTCATCTTTAAACGTATGTACAACGTTGTAGGCATATTCTGCAATGCTGTAATTCATTGAACAGTTGCTACGAGAGCGAGTGCCTTCGTAGTCAATGCCTAGTCCACCGCCGACATCAACGGTAGTAATGTTTGCCCCGAGGGACCGTAGCTGACTATAAAAACGAGCACATTCACCCAAGCCTGTTTGTATATCTCGGATGTTAGCTATTTGAGAGCCAAGATGAAAGTGAAGAAGTTTGAGCGAATCTAAGGCGTTATTCTTTTTTAGTTCAGAAATAACGTCTAATATTTGTCGCGCAGAAAGGCCGAATTTTGATTTCTCGCCGCCTGTGTTCTGCCAATTCCCTTTACCTATGGTTGATAAGCGTGCTCTAAGACCTATTAAGGGCGTCACATTTAAACTTTTGGCTTCTTCAAGAACCCATTTAAGCTCTGCAGGCTTTTCCACAACAATAAAAACGTTATGTCCTAACTTTTGGCCAATAAGTGCGAGCCGAATATACTCTCTGTCTTTATAACCATTACATACAATGGTTGATCCTGGACGGTGTGATAATGCCAGCACCGCCATTAATTCTGGCTTGCTACCGGCTTCAAGGCCTACTTGGTTGTTGCTGGCAGCGGGCTCGGAACTTATGATCTCTTCAACAACTCTTCGTTGCTGATTTACCTTTATGGGGTAAACAATGGTGTAGCTGCCTTGGTAATCATGTTGTTGAGATACTTGATTAAAGGCCTCGCAGAGGCTATTAACTCTGTCATGAAGTATCTCATTAAAACGAATTAGGATCGGGGTTTGTAATTGATTCTGTTTAAGACGATCTACAAGGTGTTTTAAATTCACTTTTAAGTCGTCATTGTGACGATGAGGCTTAATAACTACATCACCTGATTGATCAATGTCGACATAACCTTCACTCCAGAAGGGGAGGTTATACTTGCTATTTATAGTCTCTTTCATTGGTTTCTTTTTTGAAATCCCTAAGTTCTATTCGCTATGCGGCATTGTTAGATAAGATGAGTTCTATTGACTGATTATAGTCGGCGAATTATAGATGGATATAAAAATGTAATCATCGTTTTATTTTACGCTTGCGCGTTAAGAATTAGGGTCATTTTAAACGCAGTAAATTAACGCTATGTGAAGACAAAACATACCAACCATTTAGTGACTAAATGGTTGGTTAGAGATTAGAATAGCCCACATAAAAAGACGTTAATATTAAATTAATTTAAGGTAGTCAGGAGAAAATAGTGATGGATAATTTATCATCAGAATGGTTTACCGAAAAGTTTCAAAATGAAGGCACTGCATTTTCATTACAAGTGAAAGAAAAACTTCATGATGAGCAGAGTGAGTATCAACATATTGAAATCTACTCAACTGAAACGTTCGGAAATTTAATGGTTATTGATGGCTGTGTCATGCTGACCAGTCGGGATAACTTTCTTTATCATGAAATGATGACTCATCCCGCATTATTTACTCATACTAACCCTGAAAAAGTGGTCATTATCGGTGGTGGTGATTGTGGGACATTGAAAGAAGTACTCAAACACACCAGTGTTAAAGAGGCTTGGCAGGTCGAGATTGATGAGCTGGTAACGCGCATGTCAGAGCGCTACTTTCCTGAATTATGCTCTGCGAACCAAGATCCAAGAGCCAATTTTTTCTTTGGAGATGGTATTAAGTGGATGGCGGATACGGTGCCAGGCTCAATTGATGTCATCATTGTTGATTCAACAGACCCTGTAGGGCCTGCAGAGGGTTTGTTCGCTGTCGATTTTTATCGCAACTGTATGCTGGCATTAAAAGAAGGGGGGATTTTGGTTCAGCAAAGTGAATCACCTCTGCTACACAGTAAAACAATTATTAAAACCGTGCATAAAGATATGAAAGCCGCTGGTTTTAATCATGTGCATACATTGCCTTTTCCTCAACCTGTTTATCCCACGGGCTGGTGGAGTGCCACAATGGCAGGTAAACGAAAGCCGCTAACGTATTTCAGAGAAGACGATGCGGAGCAACGACCTTTTGTTACAAGCTACTACAACAAAGATATTCATCGAGGGGCATTAGCCGTACCTGAGTTTATGAAAACTGATCTTGAGTTAGATTAATCTATTTTTTTTCACCGTAAATAAAGAGCCACTCAGGTCTGTATTCATAACTATATAGATATAGAGTAGGCTCTTTTTATTTCTGCATCACTCTTCTCAATGTATTTCACAAAATTTCACTAAGGCTAATTGGCTATAATATATCCAGCTTATAACGCTCATTAGTCTAATTCTATCTTAAATTTCTGCCTATACTGAGGTGGTAACATCCAATAAACGCTGAGTTGTAGGGTGGTGTGTGGTATGGCTGTTAGAGCAGGTGAGTTATTAAAAACATGGTTTCGTAGCGATCGTTTTTTATGTGTGAATGAAAGTTGGTATTTTATTACCCGTGAGTTTACGCAGGAAGGACCTTTCGAAAGTAAAAATGAAGCGGCATTGGAGCTTAATCTTTATATTCGACATGCTAATGATGGTATGTATTTACAGGGGCAACCGGGATGATGTAGCAGCGACTATTGTTTTATTTAATCGTTCTTTTTAGACGGCGTCTGATGCATATTTGCTTAGAAAGCGTGTTGTGAGATCTGTAGCTACCGAAAACTGGAAGCCTATATTAAATAAACTACCGTTGATGCTGTTGTGACGTACTAACGCCACACCCTGTAAGTTTAATCGAGAGCCTTTATAAAGCACTACTGAATCTATAAAGGCTTTTTCACCCAATTTTATATTATAGGGAAGTGAAACAAGCATTCCTTCCTTAGATACGTTAATGGTCCTCCCTTCTATTACTTTTCCTTGTGTTGTCTTAATGAACACCTGCCACTTAGCCGCTCGCCTAGGATATTGACGCTTAGGAATGGGAGGGGCAGCTTGCTCTTCCTTAGATTCACAGAAGTCGGCATCTGTTAATTCCTGTGTGTTTTTAGTGGTGGCAATCTGCGGTGTCATCGGTTACCTGTTTATAGTGCTTAATATCACGTTTAATTTTAAGCATATTAACGAGATTAGGAGAAAAGTTCTGAAAACTAATGTGTTAAAAAGGTATCTGTATGACACTATGTTAATGGTTGGTGAATGCTCGTAATGATATGTGGCACATTTATCATGCATAAAAAAGGGCACCTTTAAAAGGTGCCCTTAGTTGTCAATGTATATTGACTGGGTGTTACAAAGACTTAGGTATTACAAAAGCTGTTCGCTGATAAAGCTAGTTGCCTTTGAATTATTTGTTGCTGAATTCTGGATATGCTTCCATTCCACACTCAGCAAGGTCAACACCTTCGTACTCTTCTTCTTCGCTGACACGAATGCCCATAACTGCTTTAAGGATTCCCCAAACAATCAATGATGCTCCGAATACCCATACGAAGATAGTGGCCGCGCCCAAGAACTGAGCTACAAATGATGTGCCGTCATTAGTGAATGGAACAACCATTACACCAAATAGACCCACTACACCGTGAACAGATATTGCGCCGACTGGATCATCAATTTTAAGTTTGTCTAAAGTGATGATGCTAAATACGACCAGTACGCCACCAATTGCACCGATAACTGTAGCCGATAATGCTGTAGGTGTGTCAGGTCCTGCTGTGATTGCAACTAATCCAGCCAATGCACCGTTCAGAAGCATTGTTAAGTCAGCTTTTCCGAATAGTAGACGTGCTGCAATTAACGCAGACATTGCACCGCCTGCTGCGGCCGCGTTGGTATTCATAAATACAACCGCAACTGCGTTAGCGCTTTCTACACTGGCCAAAGCCAATACAGAACCACCGTTGAAGCCAAACCAGCCTAACCATAAGATGAATGTACCTAGTGTAGCCATAGGAAGGTTTGCACCAGGAATCGCGTTAACTTGACCGTTAGCGCCATACTTGCCTTTACGAGCGCCTAGTAAGAGAACACCTGCTAATGCTGCTGAAGCACCGGCCATATGTACAATACCTGAGCCAGCGAAGTCAGTGAAACCAAAGTAAGTCATCTCACCATCAACGACTACATTTTCAGTTAAGCTAGCTAAGTTAAATAACCCAAAAACATCATTGCCGCCCCATGTCCAGCTACCTTCCATCGGATAGATGAACGCTGTCATGACAACTGCAAATGCTAGGAAAGCCCAAAGTTTCATTCGCTCAGCAACAGCACCAGATACAATAGACATGGCTGTAGCTACGAATACAACTTGGAAAAAGAAGTCAGCCGAGGGAGCATAAGCTGCAGCCTCTTCAGCACCAGTAACGCCGTCACCAGTAATGCTTGAAAGAAATACGTCCCCACCGTACATAATGGCGTAACCGCAAATCATATACATGATGCAAGAAATCGCGAATAGCGCGACGTTTTTAGTGAGTATTTCAGTCGTATTTTTGGAGCGTACAAGACCTGCTTCAAGCATCGC
>PJEL010002272.1_pt1 | contig 17955 bp, 20 predicted proteins | sample 1853271 | NCBI WGS metagenome assembly PJEL01 (sample SAMN08108733, study PRJNA415343) | Invertebrate metagenome, whole genome shotgun sequencing project. | host: Globobulimina | place: Sweden: Gullmar Fjord | collected 2015-08
TTAAGCAAACCAACAACTTCAAATTGCTGATTTTTATTGTGCCCCAATTTAGTCTTAGGAAATAATGGATCATTTTGTTTGCACCCAAGCTCATTAGTTAAATAGTAAACCCATTCATTCAAGACCTGTAATGGAAGCTCGCCTACGGGGAAAAAATAAGAATTGAATGTTTTACTATTTTTTGTATTTACATCCCTAGCATCTTGGTAGAAGCTTTGTTCAGCGAAGTCAATATGCTTTATCTTTGCTGATGCAACAGCACCATCTCTTGCACCAGTCAAAATGATAATAGCAACCAAAGCCCTGCTTCTCATTTCAATAGGATTAGAGCAAGGCATCTCCTCCAAGACTTTTATTATTTGCTCCAGTGTAGCTACATTCCTTTTACGCTTGGTATTTGCTATACGAGTATCTTTTGCAGACAAGTTGAAGTACTCAATATCACTGTAATTAATTTTTGCTCGATACCCTTTCTGGGTGGCTAAATATTGAAAGAACGATTTCAAATGACGAGTTGCAGTAAGTACTGTTGCTTTGCTCAACTTTTCACCTGTATGAATAGATTTTTTCTCTAGGAAATGTTTCTTAAATCCAATTGCATGCTTGGCTCTAAATTTCTTGAAATCAATATAAGCTGTATATTCTTCAAAGCGATTGATTGACTTAAGAACTCCATCAATAGTCGAGTCATCTAAGCGTTTAGCTTCTTTTAAATACTTCGTAAATTCATAAATAATTCGCGCATTATTTGTACTATTATTTTTCATTATCAAATACCCCATCGAAAGGACAATTTAAGAGGTTTTGTCCTCTTAGGATTAAGTGTTTTTTAGCTATCGGTAATTTCCCATTGAGGTTAAGCCAAATATTGTTCACATTGCGCCAAGATACGTACTTATTTAACCGACATCCGCACTCTTCGCATTCACCAGTCATCTGAGCCATCCCTGCTGGTTTTGCAATGAATTGAATTAATTCAATGCCGGGTTTCATTGGTTGCTTACACCGAAAACAGCACATCTCATGATCTTCACAGACGAACATAATTGCTTTACGTTTTTGTTTTAAGTAAACCTTCAAATCCGCACCACTAATCAAAAGAGGACGCTTTTCATCAACAATAGGTAAACCAACCTTAAGCCAATTTCGAACCGTTTTAGGGTGGACGCCCAAAGTTTCACTAACATCAATTACGGTATAATTACGATGGGTTTTTATACGATTAGGGTTATTACGGCTACTCATAATTAGCCACCTTTGATGCTGCTATGCGTTCATCAAGCCACTGCTCAATATCAGCATCAAGCCAAGCTACAGCGCGGCCACCTAATGAAATACTCCGCGGGAACTGCCCCCTAGAGATACGTAAATAAATACTGCTACGAGATAGACCCGTTTGAACTTTCACTTCCGGTAAGCGAATAAATTTTTTAGACATCTTAAGCCTTCTTAGTCGTTAATAAGTACGGGAAGAAGGTTAAGTGGGCGATTTGGGCGTTAAAAGCCCTATGAATGTACTTTGGTGCGGAGTAAATAATTGATAATATTGGTTATTTTATTTATTGGGTATAACAAAAAAAATATCGAACAAATAAATTTGTTTAAAAACAATTGGTTAAAACTGTATTTTGGGCGGGAAAATTCCCGCCCAACTTTATGCTAAATCTTGATGTTTCTTCTAATTGTCTCTGGACTTTTACCTTCTGATATTGGCAATTTAGATATTTGTATTGATACCCATCTCATTGATTTATTACGATTTACACCTTTCAATTTTATGGCTTCTCTTTGCCAATTAGCATTCCTAGCTTGGGTTTTGGCTTTATTATCTGATTGTTTATCATTATTTTTTGTATGAGGCCTTTGTACTGGTGGTTTAACGTATTTTGGCTTTCCTTTTAATGATTTAATAAATCTTGTTACTTCTTTTACTTTCACAACCAAAACATGATCCACCTCATCCAACCTACTTGCCGGATAAGCTAGGGCGGAATCAAGTATCCTAGCTCTTAAACCATTTACTGTTTGATTATTGTACCGCTCTCTATATTGCTCCATCGATAAAAGTAGTTGTAACTGATAAGTTCCCTCATCTCTTTTAACATAAACATTCAAGAATTCAGGTACCTTAACTTCAATATCTGATGATATTTCATTTAGGTATAACTGCTTGATACTGAATTTTTCCGTGCCAAACATCGATAAATCCCAAACTCCAGATAGCGATTCCACCTTATCTTCTATGCTTTCAATCCAATATTCCCAAGATATCGGGTATTTCACATTTATTGGAACATCAATACATGCACCTTCAGGCATCCCAGGAAAATTTTTAATGATTTTTTTCTGATGTTTAATATCTTTTCGTTTAATAAGAGTAATTTTTTTGCTTTTACTGTATTTACAAAATTTACAGACAATACTAAGTGTCCATCCAATGAAAGTTGATATAAATCTGCTAATGTGAAGCGCTCATCAAGCACATTAGAAATATCAATCACGGCTTCATCAAGTGTTAGCCATTCTCTTAGTTTAGATAGTTTTCTCATGCCTTAAATTATTTAATCCTTTGCAATTACACTATAGAGGGGTAGCAATTATTTCATTTCATAATAACGGCATGATTCTACTATGTTCCCCTCGGATTTCATGGAGTAAATACAAGCACTGTTGCTGGGATCTCATCTAATTCTAGAATGATTCGTTTTGTAGAAATGCAGGGGACAATAAAACTACCATTGTAGACTGAGACCACCAGCAAAGGAGGGCTGGAAGTCATTCCAACTTATACAGTGCAGATGGAATAAGCAGCTTCGAGGATACTCAAAACACTACAGCCAAAAAGTGACTCAAGTACTAGCTTGCTGACGAATAATGTGTCATCTATAATTCCGTTAATCATAGATCTGGTAATGCTCATCAACTTAAAGTTGTGAGAGACTGCAATGGAACCGGATTATAACGACTTATCAGGCACATAAAGCTACGAAGGAGTTAAAGCATGGACAAATGGATTGACGAACATATGGGCTTAACAACCATAATAATAGCAGTGACTGGATTCACTTTTGGTTGGTTAGTTTTTTAAGCCACTATCTTTTTTGAGCATTAGCGACTTTTTAAAATAGTACCCTCTCATTAGTAAGTAGAGCTGTTCGAGAGGTGTTCACTGGACACACTCCCTCAATAACTTACTGAACACATTAAGTGAGTTACTTCATGTATGTTGTGGTTACTACCTTCTTAATTGCTTCATTATGAAATATCCCTTCGCTGTAGTACTTCTGTAGGCATGGTCCGCAGATTAGATTATCAATATAGCCCGCCTGTTCATGCAAACAGCGTACACACAGGCCACTAGGATTACTTACCTGCTCTTGGTGATTAGTTTGAATAGGCCTGGACCTTTTAGGCTTTTTATAGGGTTTATGTCTTATTTGTTCGATAGCACTGATCTGTTGAGGTGGACATTCATTAGACTTCTCAAAAAGTTGCTCCAGTTTAGCGCTGAGCTCTGCATATCTCGATTCGTATCTGGCATGAGTTGACCAGTGCCTATCCCCATGCATTAACACATAATCCATCACAAGAGATTTAAAAGAGTCATGCGCTTTGTGATCAAACTGGGCATAGAGAAACTGTAATGGTTCCAAATCTATATCTACGATAGAAACCGATTTACAACTCCCAAACCCAACATTTTGACGACCTTGATAACTAAAGTGAAGGCCAATAGGATACCCGTTGATTCGACACAGAATATCTAGTTCTGAGTAAGGAGCTAAAGGCTCTACCTCAAAATCTTCAATAGTAACGAGGTGAGATTGAGTGATAAATCCAGTAACAGAAACCTCTCGATCAAACTTATCACGCTTTGCAAGGGTCAGTTCCCACTCAGGTAAAGTGATTTCAAAATGAGTCAGCTCACGAAAACACTGTTTTATTACAAGCCTGGCAACTACACAGAAAGAGTATTCGCATTCTATTGCGCTCCCTTGTTCTTCTTTCGATTTCTTGTCATGAGCAAAGTGATGGATCATTTTTTCAGGGTTAGGCCCTTTTTTGGCCACTAGGTTTTGCTTGCAGCTTGGACAAACACACCCACACGCCCTACCTCGCTCAACTTCACTGATATCATGATACTTATCATACTTAAGCCCAAAAGGAATTAGCATTACAGCCTCATATTTGTTTAATATCGCGTATTGAAAAAGTCATGGCTTAGTAGCCATATTCAGAACAAAATCAAAGAAAATAGGAGTAAGCCTGTGACTAACCTACCCATTAAAACATGTATGAGTAAAGTAACTGATTAGCCACTTTCTTTCCGCGAGGTAAGGCTGATTTTTTGGTTAATTTAAATCAGCAAGGAGGATGCTGACTCGAAGGTGGCCAAGGGCGAGTTGCAAAAGTGTTCATAGGTATACTTTTGGACAGAAACGATTTTGAAAAATCGAATATGAGCGACTCATGGATAACTATAGGTATGGAAAGTCGCTTAGCTTAGCGTCCAGTCTGACTGAAGCAGATCACTTGTGTGGATAAGTGCCAAATCACTAATTTCGTTAGGTCTAACATTCGTGACCTTTATCGCAACTCTTAATTACTATCATTTAATTGTTAGCATGGCTTTGTTGTCAGACGACAACGACGCTCTTTAACAAAATGAGGTAATATATTGGGGACGTTCAACCCAGGATACAAGAAAGCGAACTTAACAAAGCAAAGGTGAAAGAAACCCACAGCAACATCAGATTAAAGAAGTTTGGTTTTTACCAGCGTTGGTTTATAATTTGGTCAGCATCACCGGAGTAATTAAGCTAGATTTAGCTAAGGAGGTTATAACATGCATAGGCGGATAGAAATAAATATAGGGTTATTGACCATATTTGCAGTGATAGCCGGAATAACAATAGGCTGTTTAGTTTTTTAAAGTAGAGCCCCTTTTTAGGGGCTTTATTCATTCTTAAAGTAAATTATGAAAACGACTAATTTAAGGGGAAATAAAAGCATGATTGAGCTTTGTAAACATCCCTTCTTTAGTGGCACTCGAAATTAGAGCTTTTCCTCTGTTGAGATTTAGCTATATTAGCCTAGGTACTCATGGAAGAAATTTAGCATGCCAGACTGATTATTAATTTTAGATATAAACGACTTGATTTCATCATTGTAATGAAACCACCCTTTACTCTTGCTTTTTGTCTTAACTTGAATGGAAGTAAACTTTCTGTGAAGCTTAGCTTCTACCGTTCTTCCCGCACCATTTACCAAAGCAAGAAGTGAAAGATCGCCAGTTCGGTTCTCTCTTTTTATTGTCTTCAATCTACCCAGAATTTGTTTAGTTACGCCGATTTTTACTATTTGAGAATCATGATCTAGTACAAAATAGACGTGCTGTTCGTCAGTAAGTAAAGGCGAATAATTTAGTCTCGCTGCGACATAGTTATGATGATTTGTCATAGGGTTCGAACCGAGACTAGAGCTAACCGTCTTCCAAGACTCCAACATCTTTCTTTCATGGTACTTTAATATGGATGAGGCCAATACTGGGTTACACATGACAAATTTACCTAATGGTTCATACGATCCATACGTCGATGATGTAAACACACTTAAAGGAATCCATTGTTCTATGCAATTTAGCTTGTCCTCATCGTAATCAGTTTTGTATGCGTAACGAGTGCCATTAGTTGTTGTTAAGTTAATGCTTTTTGCTAGTTGGTCTATTAAAAAACGATACGCTGAGTTTTTATTACTTTGAATGTTGTGTAGCTTTACAAAATCACTGAAACCTTGGTCTCTGAAAGCCAATGAACTAATCTCAGCTTGCTGTTGAGGGGGAAGGGATAAATATTTACCTATTACAACTTTTTTCAGCTTATTCATAGAGATGCTCCGAAAAAACCAGCGCCAGTTAGATAAAAAGGTATTTCTATACCAATATCCTCTTTGCTATCATCAGTATCCTTCGTCCAAGAGAATCTTCCCTCCATATCTAGAAGCTCGCTGAATAACTCGTAAATTGAATCATGATGGGCGTCTCCCTCGACTCCATGATAGTAATTCGATACAGATACACCATTAACCCTGCAGATTCTTAAAGTCCCTTCGTAGCCTAGGTTTCGGAGTTGTTGCGTTATAAGACGTAGGTTATTTAGCATGTATTTCTTAAACCAAGATCTGGAGCAAACAGAAAGGCTGTGTGTTCCATTTTTTGATGGTCGGTAAATATTTAGGTCGTACTCTCGCGAGATTATTTCAACGCTTTTTCCTGAAAATATATAATATGCGTAGAAGCTAATACCATAGAGTGATGGTTCAATGTGCCCATTAGTATGACCACTGCGGGCATATGCAAGAATATTGGATACAGTGTCATCATAGTGCTCTAGATACTCTATCAACTCAGAAGCTGAAATGGCTGGTTGCTCGCTTATCTCATATAAGATTTTCTGGATAAGGTTCCCAGAAATCTGATGATACTTTGAATCGGCAACTTTCCGTAGCGTACAACTTTCCACATGTGATTTCTCATCAATATGCTGTCGTATTGCTACTAAGTGCGGATAAATAAGAGCGATAAATTGATTTAGTTTATCTTGCCCAGCCAGATGAGAGAACATACTTCTAAATTGATGTTGTTCCGTTTTGGCTTTCTTTCCAGCCTTGTTCATCAGTTCTGACCACTCGTTGCATCCAAACAGGTATGCTGCAATTTCTTGCGCTTGTGTGATTTTAAGATCTAATGTTCGGGCTATGTGTTTTGCGAGCGTCTTAGCTTCACGAATTGTAGGGAATCTATACATACAAAGTACCTATTAATAACTTGTGCGCTCACATACCACAAGAAAAATGATACTTATATAGTTTGATGTTTTTAGACTTGTTACGCTGCATTTCGCTTTGTCTGTGAGCTGACAGGTCGCGCTAACCTGAAAAAATGTTAGCCACATTTATGAACCATGTCAAATTCCCTTGTTTATAACCCATAGTTTCATTTGACAAACTATTTTGATTCATACAAGAAACACTGCTAATTATCTCAACAAAAACGATGTGATAGCGATAAAAATCATCTTTTTAAAATAAATCGGTGTTGATAAAAATATATGGGTACACAGGAAGATACACACAAAAAAATCAACACCATAAATTAATTATTTTTCAATGACTTAACGACCCAGATCAAATTACCCCAGCTCCACCAATTTAAACCCCTGCAATCAATAGGTTGCAGGGGTTTTTCATTTTAGTGGCGGTTAAATGGCGGTGGTTTTTCTCGTAATACTAGCTAAACTTCTTCAAACCATGCCAAGAACACCTTCACATCAGGCCACTGGTTATCCCATGCATTACTCTTCACTTGGGAGTAAGGTAGATCGATAAGAATAAGGTCGATAGATTTACTAGGAAGAGTATTAGGGGCTTACCATCATGCCAAAGATGTAGTCTTTGCATTCAGAGGCATTCATATTGCCACGAAGAAAGTCAGCGGTTTCCCAAAGGAAAGATTCAAACTGCTGGAGAGAAAGTTTATTGGTCATTGAGTGTTGCCTAAAAAAATGGAGGCAAACTCGCACTGGTTAGCACGGCTTGATATTGATATTGATATTGATATTGATATTGATATTGATATTGATATTGATTCTACGGCTACAGTGTGAAGGGGGCAATAATAATCTGTAATTATTCAATATTTTCATGCTCAACATATGATTCGCACGTTAATAATACGACTTATTGCATGGTAATCATTAATATAAGACTGGTAGTATATACTTCTTATTTTTCAAAGAACTTAACTCATGGACGATCCGAAACCTACGACAGATGATCCAAAAAATATAACGTCAGATAGCCAAGTTTTTCCGTTAAAACAATTTTTCATAGAAGCAGACTGGAGCTTAGGGCGTGTTCTTGCGGTTGTGTTCAATGCGTGCCTTTTTCTTTTCATAATAGCCATAGCAATACTCAGCTTAGGTGCCGAGTTTTATAGCATAATAGAATATCAAGAAGGGTTGGCCGATATTTCAACGGTTGAAGCCGTCTTTATAGTGCTCACGATTATACTGACTAAACGATACCTAAACTACAGTAATAAAACGAGCCTGCGGTGGTGGAGCAAATTAACGACCCCATTAGTATGGTACGGAAGATTTATGCTCGTTGTTTGGTTCGCTGTAAGCATAGTCGCATTTTCAGATCTCTATCAGGAGACAGACTATTTACAGTGGGCGATACTCAGAGGCGAAAACTATAGCCAATTACTCGCATTCACGTTTATTCTGATCAGCCTATATATTTCAGTCCCTAGCAAAAAACTCAGATTAAAAACAGACAACCAGAACGCTGAAAGTAACCCTATAAAGCAATCAGAAAGCATCAACTCGTCACAACAACAAACAACGTCGGACGCCTAAATGAGAAATATAAGATTATTCATACTCACCATCAGCCTTTGCTTTATGCCACCGTCATCTTCTGCCAAGTCACTACCATTAGTGGAAAGCTGCGCAGAGCTCATCAATATATATGTATCAAAAAATGAACAACACCTATTGGCTGCTCAAACGACCTCCCTTTCTGAAAGCCTTAGAGCAGGTTATTGCTTAGGCGTCCTTGAACAGTATGAAAAATCTAAATATAACTGTCGTTCTAACTGGTTTAAACGTGCAGAGTTTATTGCAAAATACGTATTAGAAGAGAACCATCCTTCAGAAAGTAAGCTATTAAGGTTATCTTGTGAGATCTAAATTAAGCGGTGGCCTTACCCCTCCAGAAGCGATTAGGAGTTTGTTTTCTATTGAGCTTTCCGAGCACAAGGGATTTAAAGACCTTGTTTACCCTTTGGTAAGAAGCAAGGGCTTCTTAGATATACACAAAGAGCACATGGGTGGATCCTCAAATAAACACCATTTGTTGATTTCAAGGGATAGTCTAGACAAGCTATATAACGCAGTGTTGCTACAGGGTTTCTTTGCTGATAGTAAGAGAGTGCGCTCAATTTTTTCAGATGAGGAAAAACGAGCAGAAGCCACTGAGTTACTAACTATTATTTTTAGTAATAGGCAGTCCTCTCTTGGTATAGCAATACAATCAGACCAATTAGCGCATCTGATTGAAATAATGAAATCGAATATTTCATTATGCGAGATTCGACTGCCCAATCCATTCGCAGAGTTACCTCAATTATCCCTCAATGGTTTAACTAGTATAATGCAAGCCTTGCTGGCTCAGAGCGCCGTGCTAACTCATGGTGAGACTATGATGGCTCATTACCTGAATGGGGACTTAGAAAAAGCGAACAATGCCGCTTGTGCGCTAAACTCTGATGACCCAACCATCGTTAAATATCAATTGCTAATCCACGCGCAATATCAACAAGCCAAAGAGTTCGATAATTTATTAGATAATTTATTAAATTAACGCTTGCGAGTGCAGTGCACCCAATCATTCTTGTTTCCAGTTCATCAGGGAGAGCAAGAATGACAACGGTTAAACAACTAATTGATACATTCCAATCTCATATTTCTTTATGCCAGATAGAGCGTGTTTTCAAGATTGAAAGGGCGCTTAAATCGGGAACTTCATATCTTAACTTAAGGGGTAGGAAGATTCGCTCCTCCCCAACCTTTATAAGGTTCAAGCTAGGAAGAGGACTTCGATTTGTCTGGCAAGACGATTCTGATGGACTACACCCTAAAGTGATAACAACTAGGCAAGGATTTGAGCGGACAATCAAACAAATTCGAAAGACTAGTTACTAAACAAGGAAATCAGAAAATGGCTAAGAAAATCACACCAGCAAACAACACTGCGAACATCCCAAACTCAAACAAGGGAACAAGCGGAACTAATCGTCAACACGATCAAAATCAAGGTAATCGTGGCAAGCAATTAAACCCTAACCAACAAGGGGAAAAATAATATGCCGAATTCAAGTGATATGACTCAAGACGAACTAGATGTATGGTCAGATATCAACAATCCAAATAATGACGCAGATATGGATGACTGGGCCGATAGCCATAATCCAAATAATGATGATTATTTAGGTGATGATGACTAAATAGAAAACGGCCATAAATACTGACGTTATGGCCGTTCTTTTTTCGTGTATCCAATGCTGTAAATTCTAAGTTTCTGTGTCTTAAAAATCGTTATACCTAACAATTAATCGAATAAGGCAGATGACATACATTTATCGTGATTTATGCGAAATTGAGAACAGCCTTTTAAAGAACTTGAACACCTTAATCTTTGTACTAATTTCAGATGCATTATCCATAGCGGCTCTAGTCAACACCATAGATAGTTCGTTATGGGCAGTTAGGAAATCTTCTCTCGAATTAACGATAACTGGTTTAGAAACCTGTTCTGTCATATATACGACCTCGAACTAAGAAACTTATAAAAATAATTTTCAACACCGAGTAAATAGTTTTTGAATGCAGTTTTTGATTCAGCTTTATCATAAACCCGAACAAAATGGCGACAATTCTGTTTCACAGAATCATCAAAAAGTGCTTTTGTTTTGGTCCACATTTCACTGTTCTTTGCATACTTTCCGGGAACACGATATATATTAGGATCGGAGGTAGCTTGCTTATTTCTAGATTCAGGCCAACCAGCTTTGAACTCAACAAAGTCTTCATTGATAATAACATTAAACACATATTGAATTGCACCAGTTTTTAAATCAGCCCAACAAGGAGGGTAATCAAGCCCATTTCCTATCTTGCTAAGCTTATTTCGAAGGTTTATATTTTGGCCTTGTGCATCAAAACTTTGTTGAACAATTTCATTTATTAACTTTAGTGGATCTTCTCCCTCAGTTAATCCCTGCTTTGACAACAATTCTATCATTTCCTTGTGCTCACCTAATGCTTCTGAAACATTCTCAAGTGGCATATCACTGCCTACAGCTTCAGTAAGAGCAGTGATTTGTCGTTCCAATTGCTGGTTTTCTTTATCTACTTGTTTAAGGTCCTGAATTGCCTTTCGGCCAGCAGTTAATTCTATAAATAATTCGTTCGGATCAATGTCATTGGCAATATTCATGTATTCAGCAGCCGTAGCTAAGCTTTCCGTAAGGTTTGCTACCTGACTACTTAACTCTTCTCGTTGATGTACGACTTCCAATAACTCTTCCGATTTACTTTTTATCTGCCATGAAGTTACAACTAGCAAGATAAAGAAAAAAATAAACGCTAACTCTGTTAATGATGTTTCTACAACTGAGTTTGATCGTTCATCACTAAACTCTGCCACCTAAGACACCCCTTTTAAAGCTCGAATTTGTAGTGCTAATGATTTATAAACAGTAGCAATATCCTCAGCTACTTGAGTTGATGTTTTTTCAGTTACAGATGCCGCTGCATTCATCGAATTTAGCGCATCTTCGCTCACACCAGTCATTTTCACTAGTTGTTCATTTACATCAACAATGCCTTGTTTCAATTCCGTTATTTCAGTTCTAAAAGACGAAAGTTCTGATACATCTACGGTCGTCTCTTTGACAATATCAGCTATTGATAGAGTGGACTTTTTAAATGAAGATATTCCTTTTCTTAGAGTATCTTGACCACTGTTAAGCTCTGCTACGGATAGCTCTATTGGAGCCTTAATCGCAACCAACCCTGCAACTACACCATCAACCTCTTGGCCTAAAACCCTAAATTGTTCTTGTAATTGATTTTTGGCTTCAAATTTGATGTCTTTTACATCATCTAGACTGGAAACTATAGCGTCGCCTATCTGACTAAGAGATTTTTGATACTCTTCAGAACTGAGAGTAATGCTTGACGAAATTGCCTGCTCAACCTTACTTACATGTTGTTGAATTATTTCCCCTGTTTGGTCGAACTGATGCGCTAATTTTTCGTTAGAGGATAATAATTGCTTATTCACGTGTTCATGATTTTTTTGGTGGTCAAGTAATGTATCGGTTATCCCTTTTAAAGAATTTATTAATGGTTTAGATAGTGTATCTGGGGCAATATCCAACTGATTAACCCTTTGAGCAACACCTTCCATTGCTGCAGAAATATCAGTACTTCCTTTTTGCATTGATGATTTATACTGTTCATTTAGCTGGTCATTTACATTTTTGTAGCTCCTAAGGCTATCACCCAATGCGGCTTCAGTTTGTGCATGCACTTTAGTAATAGATGCTACCACCTGATTAGTTAATACATCTAACTGAGCTGAAAACGTTGTTAAAGACCTTTCTATTTCATTTTCAATGCGTTCTCTTCGCTCTTTTGCTTGAATGGAAAACGAAGTTATCACCAATCTAGAAATAAGGCCTAAAATAGTTGTTGTTAGAGCCGCACCAAAACTACCTACGACACTATTCATATTAACGTTGTCACCAGCAGATAACGAAACTAACGATGATACCAAAGCAACTAACGTAAAAATGAAACCTAAGTAGTAAAAACTATCACCAAGAATTGAAATAGGAAGATCGCTTTTACTTCTAAGCACAATAAATATGTATATAACCATTGTTATGATTGGGAGAAGAACTGCCATAACTACAGAGTGAAATGCCACCCCTAATGCAATAAAAACAGCACCTGACACGCATGCAACTAAAAATATCTTAGCTGTATCAACGAACTCGATATTAATCCGCTTTCGCCCACTTATTAAAGAATTTTCTTCTGACATTGTAGTACTCTTAATTGATAGTCTTTACACGTGTTATTAATCCACCAGCTGTAGACACATGCTGTTCCCAAAATGAAATATGACCCCGATTTTGACGTAATATATCCTTGCCTCGTATAAGGTAAAGGATTTCTACATCTACATCACTTAGCTGCGGTTTTTGCTCAATAGAATATGGAGTGGCATTAAAATTGAAAAAATCAGGTGTGGTTTTATAATGAGAATACCGCCTAGTATGTTGAAGCATGTCCGATATTATTACGATTCGCTTTTCTTCAGCTTTTGATTTATACATACTTTTTATTGATACTAATTTCATCATTTCCAATATTGGTGATTGATTAGAATGATGCTCGCCTGTTAATTCATCAACGGCATCAACAATACGGCCAAAAAAAAGTTCCTCCCATTTTTGACGAAGTCTGCGCTTGTTTGAAGTCAACTCACTCTTATCTCGACCATCACCCGGATTACATACTGTGAAACGGTCAGGATTATCATCTATTTCTTTGCCTAATACATATAAAGTAAAACGCTCATCAGTAAGTGCATTCTCTAATAATGATTCCAGCTCTTTCTTTACAAGTAATGCTTGTGAATTTGAAAAGCTATCCGTGGCATCAATAACTAAAGCTGTCTCCCTAGCTATCTTATTGTCAACGCGGCACATCGACGTACTATCTCTTTTAATTACCTTTTGATTCATCTGGTATGCGCTAAAACCTAATACGATGATTAAAACAACTCCGACACCAAGAAATAACTTTCCTTTGAGGTCTGCCTTTTTTTTCTGTCTTCGCCTTCTACTCATAACTGACATACCTGTTCAATTTTATTGTGATAATCTTCTTTAGCAGACAGCATTTGAGACCTAATTTCAGGAAGAAGCTTGGAAATCGCTTCACGCTCCTCTGTCATTTCATTTCTTTTATCTTGATAAGAAATATCTAATGGTGATAACTCGAAATCCACTTTAATATTGTCAGAAAAATATTCCGGGGCTGTAGATTTCCTATCCGCAGTATTTGTGTCTCTGTATAATTTAATAACGTATTGAAGTGTGTCTTCGAGATGGCTTATATACGTTTTATATATTCTATTTTGTTGATCAAAAGCACTACTTAACCCATTAACTTGTTTACCTTTGGCTTCGACTTCTTCGTATAACTCATTCATTTTTTCTAAAAAAACATTATGCAGTTCTTCCAAATGAGTAAGTGCGTCTTCTCTCTCATCTTGAATCTTGTCTTCCAGTTCATCTTTACGTCTAGCAAATTTCCCATAACCCGGATAAGCGTCATCTACTCTATATCCTTTGTAGATAGCAAGTATGCTAAATAGTAAGCCTACAGAAAAAAGCAACCACGAATTAACATCATCAATTGACAAAATACTATCTGTAAATGATTGCATTGCTTTTTGTGATGCATTATCTGGATCCAACATGAGGGCTTTTCTATAGTGTGCAACTAATAAATTAAATGTAAGAGGAATAGCTAGCGATACAATAAAAGTGACTAGCGAAGCAGTAGAGACAAGTCTACTTTTATGATTTTTAAAACGAAAAAGCCACCAACCTAACAAAAAGCCAAAACCAATGTTTACTAACGCAATTATGAATGCCATGGCCACCCCACCGATAAGGCCAGTATCCACACCTGCAGCTAAAAAAGTACCATTTAGTATCGATTCAAAAATTAGTGCCATAACTAATATGCTAGCTGTCATCCAGTAACTAGATGGATAATCAGCATTACGACGTAAGCCATGTTGACGCTTAAAACCTTGTAAATCATCTTCTGCACCACGATATTCGAGTGTTATCACTTCTAGGTTTTTTAAGATAGGAACGAATTCTGCTTTAACCTTATTCTTAAACTCTTCTCCCATTTCTTGAACGTCTTTGATTTCTCTTGAACTACTTACCCTTTGAATCTCATCTCTTAAGTGCGAAATAGATTGATCTACGCTGTTAATAGCTTGAGTTGCTTTTACTTTTATTTTGTTAGAAAAGTTAAGTTCGTTTGAATCAGGACTTGTTGATTCTGACGCAGGTTCATTTATTCTGGCTTGTTGCTTCGCAGAATTAACCACATCTAGATCAATTGCTAATTCTTCTGAGTTCTCTATAGGCAGTTCTAAAGGTTCATAGATAGACACTACTGTCTTATTTTTGGCAGCATTAAACATGATGGTATTTCTAGCCCAATTGATTTTGTACCAACTAGCCGTCTGTTGGTTAACATTAACGTGAACAGCTTCACACCAATAATTATTATGTTTGTGGTGATTCAGCTACTTGAATTTTTATTAACTGATGTTCAATGAACATGCATGATTAGTCAACAAGTAGTATATTTAAAACGACCTACTTGTTCTTACCTACCCTTATCTAAGGGAAAATACTTGTCCAGAATACAAACAACAAGCAGAGTATGGCTTCGTTAATATTATCCGAACATATTTTCTATTAGCCGCATACAACTTGAGATTGAAAAAAACTTTTAGCATTACGCGCTACAACGCACATGATAATGTTTCAACGATAAGTAAATGTGATACTTCTCCCATAAACAAAAAAGCTCGTTATAAAATCAAATAATTAAGACTATTTATAGGTTTACTAACCAAATAAACAAGTTAAGAGTACCACTTAGAATTATACTGACAAACACATTTGGTACCAAGACAGACATATTTGATGTGATTAATTCATTTATTTCAAATGGATACATTAACAATTCAAATCCCCCCAGCCCACCAAACGTTTGGAAAGGCCTTATAATTCAATGAGTTCTAAGGATTTTTTGTTTGTATGAGGCTTAGTTTCCACGTTTTGCTACACAAATTGATACACATGGCCAACTCCACCTATGTTACACAGCGTAAAAACACTTACTACTTTCGCTATCGCATCCCTACAGATTTACATCATGTAATCTCCCGTAAAGAATTACTTTTATCTAGTGAAATTATCGATTAGTTCTGAAGTGTTTATATACTTTAAATTTGATTGAAGAGTTGTCATAAGAAATCACTTCGATTTTTGCACCACGATAACTAATTACTTTGGATTTTGACATGTCATACTCCACATCATTTGTAAATGCACCTCGTGCTCTATCGTTACTAAATTCACGATATGAAATATTAATTTTATCTCCAACAGAACCATTATAAATCAATGTTTGCTGAAAACTTGCATCGCTAACAATAGTCTTATCTTTAATCTCGGCGTTACCTTCATAACATTTAACTTCTTGTACAAAAACCGATGACACACAAATTTCTTCATCTTTATTCATCGATAAAGCATATGGAGGATCAACGAATACCCCTTGAGTAACAAAACCGCCATCTATGGAATATATTGTAAACCAAGATTTTCGATTCTTATGTCCCATCTCAGAATATGAACCTTGATTGATATTGTAAAATGCACCGTCAATTGAGTTTTCAATAGTAAGATATTTCTTAGTCGTAGCTTTCCCTTGATCAAGCATATAATCACCAATGTAAGCTTCAGTGACTACATTCAATTTAGGCTTACTAAAGTTTTTAACTGTTGTCTGTGCATTCTGAGGAATACTTGTAGCACAGCCACTTAAAAGAAGGATTGATAGGATAGGTAATAAAAAAAGTCTCATAAGAATAGCTCACTAATAAATTATTAGTACATCATACCATAAAATGCTAATGGTATGTATACACAAAGGTATTGTTTTTTGATACACAGCCTTTACACTAGCCAATCATTGCCTTTCATATCAAACACTTGAACTGGTGGTATCGTGCTTCCCCCCAGCCCCACCAATTTAAACCTCTGCAATCAATAGGTTGCAGGTTTTTTTCGTTTTAGAGGCGGTTAAATGGCGGTGGTTTTTCTCGTAATACTAGCTAAACTTCTTCAAAACCTCTGTATACGTGCCCTCTTCCATCTCGATACCAATGAATTTTCTATCTAGTTTTAGACACGCTTGCCCTGTTGAACCTGAGCCCATAAAAGCATCAAGCACAACGGCCCCTTCTCTGCTGCTAGTTGAAATAACGTGTTCGAGTAAATCTGCAGGTTTTTCGCATGGGTGTTTACCTGGATAGTATTGGACAGGTGCATACGTCCAGACAATAGAGATACTTGCGTCAAATGAACAATGACTTTTCTGATAGAGTTAATTGAAACCATGCATAGGTTTGAATTAGAAGATTAATTCTATGACAGGCTTATAAATAAGCAATTTAAAAGAATAGCATTCTATATATGAAGAATAATTTGTATTTTTAAGAACTCGCAATGAAAGTTGCTCTTAACGCTCCCTATAAAGCATTGCCAATAAAACTCTCATTTGATTTATCAGACTTTACTATTTTGACAGGTGAAAATGGAAGCGGTAAATCACAATTATTTTAGGGGATGGTTACAACGGCAAGCCGCCAGAACTCACGCCAATTGATCAGGTTGAAGCAAAAGATGCCTTTAAAGATATCAAGGGCATGACCACCAATGATGTATTGGCCAGTCACCGTATCCCACTGGATTTGATGAGCATTGTTCGTGAAGGATTTAGTGCCAGCAGCGACCTAAACAAAGTGGACCGAATTTTCTATAAAAATGAGCTGGTACCGCTATTGGAATCAGTGTGTGAATTGAATGATTTTGTGGGCATGGATGTTGTGGAGATTAAGGAGTATGTGGGGTTGGAGCCTGCGGTGTAATAGAGGTAACAACATTTGAAATACTCTCACGAAAATTCAAACGTATTTTGGAACTAACGGGTTATACCCAGAAACCACTCTACCGGATTTTGAGGCACTCGAAGCATTATTTTGATGGCCAACTTGTACATTTAGTATGAGGGACATATCATGCATGAAATTTTTTGCTGTTTCACTGACTCATCTCATTAATAACGTAAGTATTTACCATTTTATTCACTTATTTTACTGAGCGTTATCGGCAAACATTATTGATTATAGAGGTTTTTTTTGAAGTATCGTGCTGAAATTGATGGTTTAAGAGCTCTGGCAGTTTTACCTGTTATTTTTTTTCATGCTGGATTTGAGCTATTTTCTGGTGGTTTTGTCGGTGTTGACATTTTTTTTGTTATTAGTGGTTATTTAATAACAACCATTCTTATTGGTGATATAGATAAGAATAACTTTAGTATAATAGACTTTTATGAACGAAGAGCTAGAAGGATATTCCCCGCCCTATTATTCGTTATCTTAATCACAACAGCACTCTGCTATTTAATCCTATATCCATCAGACTCTAAGGAATAT
>PJEL010002273.1_pt1 | contig 17954 bp, 21 predicted proteins | sample 1853271 | NCBI WGS metagenome assembly PJEL01 (sample SAMN08108733, study PRJNA415343) | Invertebrate metagenome, whole genome shotgun sequencing project. | host: Globobulimina | place: Sweden: Gullmar Fjord | collected 2015-08
AAACAAATTATTCTTTTTGGGTTTTTAGTTTTTAAGAAATCAATCCCGTCAATTAAAGAACCACCAGTTGCAACCATTGGATCTAATAATAATACAGTTCTTCCTTCTAGATTTGGAATATTTTCATAGAATAATTTACTTAAAGATGTTTCTTCATCTCTTTTCATAGCTAAGAATCCACTCTTTGCATAAGGTAAAGTCTTTAATATACCAGTTAACATTGGTTCACCAGCTCTTAAAATTGGAACAAGTACTAATTTTTGTACTTCAATCATTTGAACATCTAATGGACCTTGCCAAGTATTAATATTTTGAGATACTGTTTCAAAATCATTTAAAGCCTCTGATGCAACTATTCTTGATATTTCTTCAATTGTTAGTCTGAATTCATTTGAAGCAGTTCTTACATCTCTTAATCTATTTACAAGGTGTTTTACAACAACGTTTGTACTTTCTTTATACATTTTATTTCCTAATTGATTAGTTTATACGTCTAAAAATTATTTTAAATTTCAAACCGTATATATTACAAGAAAATTGCTTATAAATTGCATATAAATTTAATTTTTATTAACTCTTATTTTGTTATGATTACAGGTTTAATTCAAAAAACTAAGAGGCAATATGAAACCAACCGATTATAACTTTAGAGTAAAAGACTCAATTTTAGGATTACAATTTTTATTTGTAGCCTTTGGTGCACTTGTGCTTGTTCCAATTTTAACGGGACTTGATCCAAGTGTTGCATTATTTACAGCAGGTATTGGAACATTAGTATTTCAATTTGTAAATAGAGGGGCAGTTCCTCCAATTTTTTTAGCGTCTTCTTTTGCATTTATTGCGCCAATTTCTTATGGTGTTCAAACTTGGGGAATTGCCGCAACTATGTCAGGATTATTTGCAGCAGGTTTTTTATATGTTATATTAAGTTTCTTAATTAGATTAAAAGGTGATAACTTTATTCATAAATTATTACCAGCAATTGTTGTGGGACCTGTTATTATGTCAATTGGTTTAATTCTATCTCCTGTTGCTGTAAATTTAGCAATGGGAAAAACTGGTGATGGTAGTATTGTTTTAATACCTTTTGAAAATGCAATTGTAATTTCAATGATTGCGTTATTTGTTACTGTATTTATTTCATTACTTGGAAAAGGTATGTTTAAACTTATTCCAATATTAGCAGGTATTATAATAGGATATATTGTTGCATTATTTTATGGTGTTGTTGATTTCACTGCTATTTCAAAGGCTGCTTGGTTTTCTATTCCAAACTTTACAGCACCTGAGTTTAACTGGGAAGCAATTATCTTTATTTTACCAATAGCTATTGCACCTGCAATTGAACATATTGGTGATATGTTAGCAATTTCAAATGTTACAAAACAAGATTACTTAAAAAAGCCAGGTTTAAAAAATACATTATTAGGAGATGGATTAGCAACTTCAGTGGCTGCTTTATTTGGTGGACCACCAAATACTACTTATTCAGAAGTTACAGGTGCTGTTACTGTTACTAAAGCATATAACCCTGCAATTATGACATGGGCTGCTTTTTTTGCTATTTCTTTAGCTTTTGTTGGAAAAATAGGTGCTGTTTTATCAACTATTCCTACACCAGTTATGGGTGGAATTATGTTATTACTATTTGGAATCATTGCAACTTTAGGTATTTCTACATTAATTAAAGATAATACTGACTTTACTTGTCCTCGAAATATGATTATTGTTTCTATGATTTTAGTATTTTCAATTGGTGGAATGACTTTTAACTTTGGTGGAGTACCATTTTCAGGAATTGGTCTTGGTGCATTAGTAGGTATATTCTTAAACTTAGTTTTACCAAAAGCTAAAGTAGAATAAACATCTTAAAACATTAACTAGAATCTTCTAGTTAATGTCTTCTCTGTTCTTTTTATCTTAATCAAAATCTATAAATTTATTAGTTATAATTTTCCCTATATTTAAAAATAATTTTATTAATAAAAGGAAACAAATGGCAAAAGCAAAAGAACATCAATTTGATATATCTGCAAAATTAGATATGCAAGAAATGAAAAATGCTGTTATTCAATCTCAAAAAGAAATTGATAATAGATATGATTTTAAAGGTATCACTAAAGATTTAGAGCTAAATACAGGTGCTAAAACTCTTGTATTAACAAGTGCAAGTGATAATAAAATTGATGCAATGAAAGATATTTTAATTTCGAAAATGAATAAGAGAGATATTTCAATTAATTCATTAGAGGAATCAAAATCAGAAGATTCAAGTGGTGGGAATAGAAAATTCACTTATAAAATTATTGATAGTATTGAAAAAGATGAAGCTAAAACTATTCAAGCTGAAATCAAACAACTTAAATTAAAAGTAACATCAGTAAATCAAGGTGATGAAATTAGAGTAAGTGGTAAAAATATTGATGACTTGCAAACAGTAATGTCTCATCTTAGATCATTAGAATTAAAAGCTCCCTTAGTATTCGAAAACTTTAGATAAACACTACACAAAAAAACTATAATTTTAAAAAATACAAGTTATAGTTTTTCTTTCTTTTTATACACGATAAATAAACAAAGTTATAATATAATATCCTAACTACACATTAGGATATTATATGAGAGTTTTATTATTAGAAGACGATAATGCTTTAAGTGATTTATTAAGTGATCATCTTGAAGATAAGGGATATGATGTAACTTTGTGCTTAAATGGACAAGAGGCATTAGAAAATTTAATTGATGAAAAGTATGATATAGCACTTTTAGATATTAACACTCCAATTATGACAGGTATAGAAGTTCTTAAAACTATAAGAGAAGAATATAAAAATAACACTCCTGCAATAATACTTACTGCATATCATGATACAAAACATTTAAAAGAATCTTTTGAAAGTGGAGTTGATGATTATATAAAAAAACCATTTGATTTAGAAGAACTTGATCAAAGAATATTAAGATTATGTAGACAATTTTCAATTGAACAAAGCGATAGAATACAAATTAATGATTCAATTTCTTTTGAACCCGAAACTTGCCAAATAACAATAGAAGATAAAATTCTTAGTATTGCTCAAAAAGAAAGAGATATTTTAAAATATTTTTGCACTCATAAAAATAGAGTTATTTCAAGTGATGAATTATTACAAAATATTTGGGCTTATGAAGAAATGCCAACTGATGCAACAATTAGAGTATATATTAAAAATCTACGTGAAATTATTGGAAAAGATAAAATCACAACAATCAGAGGAATAGGGTATAAATTTGAATAAGAATGAAAAAAAAGCACTTTTTAGTTTTTTATCAATTTATGTAGGATCTGCTATATTTTTAGTTAGTGTTATATTATATATATATTATACTAATGAATTAAAAATGGTTGCTGATTCTTGTAATATGGAAATGAGTAACGCCTCAATGCATATTAAATCAGAAATCATAAATTCTCATATGAAAAAGAAAAAATTCAATCCTAAAATTTTAAAAAATAAACATTTAAGATATGCCTTATATGATAAAGATAAGAAACTTATTTATTCATATTTAGATGGGGCTGAATTTATTAATTTTAATAAAAAAGTATATGAAGCAAGTCATTACAATTTTTATATATCTACTTTAAATCAAAAAGATATTAATGTTAAATATATTGCAATTGAAACTTGTCAAGGAATTGATAATAGAAATCAACTTAAAATATATGTAATTATAATTTTAATATTAAGTGCTTTATTTATTGGTTTTATTGGATATTTACTTTCAAAAATTTTATTAAAACCTGTTCGTGAAAAAGTTGATGAAATGGATAAATTTATTAAAGACTCAGCACATGAATTAAATACTCCAATTTCTGTTTTGATAACATCTGTTTCAATGCTTAAAAATGGTAAAAATCCAGAAAAGATGATGAAATATATATTAAGTAGTAGTAAACAAATATCTCAAATATATAATGATATTCACTTTTCTGCATTTAATGAATTAAACGATGTAAGAGAAGAAGATTTTAATTTAAAAGATTTAGTATCTGAAAGTGTAGACTATTTTAATGATATTTCGATTACAAAAAATATTATAATTGAAAAAGAACTTAGTGATTGCCGAATTTTAATGGATAAGACTAAAGCACAAAAAATTGTAAATAACTTAATTTCTAATGCTATTAAATATAGTAATAAGAACTCAAAAGTTTTTGTAAAAATGAAAGATAATATCTTATGTATACAAGATTTTGGAATTGGAATGAGTGAAAAAGAACAAAAAGAGATATTTAAGAGATATAAAAGAGGAAATAATATCGAAGGTGGTTTTGGTATTGGTTTAGATATTGTAAAAACAATTTGTGATGAATATAAAATCAAAATAGAATCAGAATCAGAACTAGGAGTTGGTTCAATTTTTCATATTAACTTTACATCAATAGTATTAGGAAATAAAAGAAATCAAAATGTTTAATGTAATAAAAAATTTTAAAATAAATGAATTAACAAATACAAAATTTGTTCATCCTGTTAAACTTACATATAATCAAAATGGTAAAGATAAAGTATGGGAAGCGGTTAAAAGTTTTGATTCTGTTTCTGTTCTTTTATATCATGAAGAAAAAAAAGCTTTTTTACTTGTAAAACAATTTCGTGCACCTGTATATTTGAATAATAAAAAACATACTAATACATATGAATTATGTGCTGGAATTGTTGATAAAGATACTTCATTAGAACAAATTGCAAAAGAAGAAATTGATGAAGAATGTGGATATGATATAGAAATAGAATCAATACAAAGAATAACTTCTTTTTATACAAATGTTGGAGTTAGTGGATCAAAACAAACTTTATTTTATGCAAAAATAGATGAATCAATGAAAAAACATCTTGGTGGTGGTATTAATGATGAAGAAATAGAATTAATGTTTTTAGCACTTAAAGATATAAATGAATTTATATTTGATGAAACAAAAGCAAAAACACCAGGTTTAATTTTTTCTTTTTACTGGTTTATGGAAAATATGAAAAAACAAGAAGGTAAAATATGAAAATAGTTTTACTTTATTTATTAGTATTTTTTTCTTCTCTTTTCGCCTTAGAAGATGCAGATTTAAATATAAAAGTTAATAACTCATTTATCACAAAACCTGAATATGGGAAAATGCTTTATAATAATCCTCGTGGAATTGGTTGTAATACTTGCCATGGAAATAAAGCATCAGGTAAAAAAATTGTAACTTTTAAACATGAATATAAGAAAAAGATATATAACTGTACTTTGGATATTCCAAGTATTGTATATACAGATTATAAAGTATTCTTTAATAAAATTAATAGAAAAAAAAATATGAAAAAAAAGTTCTCAAAAGATGAAATTTGTAAAAAACTTATATATAAAGCAAATATTATGCCAACATATTTTTTAGTAGAAGAAGAAATAAATGCAATTTATACCTATGTAAATACTCTTAAGAAAAAAAAGAAGAATTAAGTTCTTCTATCTTGAAAAAGTAATACCTAATCCAATCTTATGAATTTCTTTATCATAATCAATTAAACTTTCACCATAACCTGAAAATATTTGTATAAAACCGAAAGAATTTGAAGTTGAAATAAAATTAGGTAAAGGGAAGGTCCAATCTAATTGTGCTGCACCTTTATTATCTTTGTTGAACTTAAAATTGTTTCTTAATTTTAATTCAAAGGTATGTTTTTTATATGGGTAAAGAAATCTTAAATCGCCATATCCATAATAGTTATAAATATCAGGATTATCATCTTTTGAAGTTTCTTCTGGAATTCTATACCAAACTCTAGGAATTATAAATATTTTTGACAATTGTAAATAACTTTCTAAATAAACTCTATTCCATGATCTTGAATTTTGATTGTTTCTTCCATTTGATTCATGAATAAGTGATACTTTATAACCTTTAATTGTTTCACTATTTTTATATGGAAAAAGTGCGAATATTTCAGGTGAATAATTTGTTTCCCTAAAAGGAGATGAATCTTCATTTGTTTGCCAAAAAGATTTTTGAGTATAAGCTGTAGATATAGATTCATCTAATCCAAAAAAATTATATGAAATAGGTTTTTCTATACTAAATTGAAAATATGTTTCTTCTTGTTTTCTATCTTTTTTCTTTTTTGTATCATGGCTTATAGGAACAAGATAGTTTTTTTTATAAGGATATAAACCAAAGTTTCCTGTAATCATCTGTTTTAAAGTATTGTTTGTTTCTTTATCATCTATTTTATTAATTCTTTTTAGATAAAAATCATTCTTCATTTTTGAAAATGTTTCAACTTCATGATTTTCATTTTTTGATAAGTCCAAGAGATATAAATCTTCTTTATTTTTCAACTTAAGGTTTAATGCTTTTTTATATAAAAACATTGCTTCTTTATATTGCCCTTTTTTTTCTAAGAGTAAAGCATTTTGATAGATATCATTTATATTTGAAGAATATAATAATGAAAAAGTAATTGAAAAAAATAATAAATGTTTCATATATATATTTTACTTAAAAATACTTATAAGTAATGATATATATACTATATAAAAGAGTTTTAATGATATAATCGCGAAAAATTATAGAAAAAAAAGGTTTGAAATGCTAGTTGCTCCTTCGATATTATCAGCAGATTTTGGAAATTTAGATGTAGAAATTAAGGCTATTTGTGATGGTGGATGTGATTTGGTTCATGTTGATGTAATGGATGGTCATTTTGTACCAAATATGACTATTGGACCAGTTGTTGTAAATCCAGTTGCTAAAGCTGCTACTAAACCTTTAGATATACATTTAATGGTTGAAGATAATTCATTTTTTGTAGATCTTTTTGCTCCTTGTAAACCTGAATATATTTCATTTCATATTGAAAGTGAAAAACATCCTCATAGATTAATTCAAAAAATTAGATCTTATGGAATTAAACCTGCAATTGTTTTAAACCCTCATTCAAACCCATCTTCAATTGAATACTTGCTTGAAGATTTAGATATGGTTTTATTAATGTCTGTTAATCCTGGTTTTGGTGGACAAAAATTTATTACTTCTGTTGTTGAAAAAGCTAAACAATTAAAAGAATTAATTAATAAAAGAAATCCTGCCTGTCTTATTGAAGTAGATGGTGGTGTTAATGATAAAAATATTCATGAGCTTAAAGATGCTGGTGTTGATGTTGTTGTTGCGGGATCTTATGTATTTGGAAATGAAAATTATTCAAAAGCAATAAAGAGTTTACAGGTATAAATATGAGAATCAAAATTTGTGGTATTACTAATCTTGAAGATGCACTTGATGCAATAAATGCGGGAGCAAATGCTTTAGGTTTTGTTTTTTATGATAAATCACCTCGATATATTACACCTTTGGATGCAAAAAAAATTGTTGATAAATTACCTCCTTTTATTCAAACAGTAGGGTTGTTTGTTAATGAAAATGAATCTTATATAAATCAAGTTTCAGTTAATGCGAAAATGCAAATGGTTCAAATTATTGACGATAGTACTTATACTGATTTTGATTTACTTACAAGTAAATATATAAAAGTTTTACGTGCTAAATCAAAAGATGATATACAAAATATTAATAAAAATGAATATATTTTAATTGATGCTTTTGTAGAATCTTTTGGAGGTGAAGGTAAAAGGGTTGCTTTAGAATGGTTTGAAAATATAGATTGTTCTAAAATGATTTTAGCAGGTGGATTAAATGAAAGTAATTTAAAAGAACTTTCTTCTCTTAATTTATATGGTGTTGATGTGAGTTCTGGCGTTGAAGCTAGAAAAGGCAAAAAAGATAAACAAAAGATGATTAATTTTGTAAAAGCTGCAAATGAAATTTAAGAGAAGAATGGTTCCCAAACCAAAACCAAAACTTTCTACAATTATAGAACAATTACTAAAAGAAGCAATTTCTTATGAAAATTTTTTAGCTTTACTTGATGATGCAAGTGATACTTTTTTTGATACACCAGAATTAGAGTTTGAATTATTATTATCAAATGGTTTACCTTTAGATTTTGAAGAAGATAATGTAATTTTAAGAACTACAAAAACTAAAGTTAAAGATCAGTGTTTTTGTATTGTAGATATTGAAACAAATGGGGCTTCTGTAAAGAAAGGTTTTCAAATCATTGAATTAGGTGCTGTAAAATATAAGAATGGTAAAATAATTGATACTTTTGATACTTTAGTTTATGCAAAAGATATTCCTGAGTTTATTCAAGAAATCACTAATATTACTCCTTCTATGCTAGAAAATGCTCCTTTATTACATGATGTTCTAAGAGATTTTAAAATATTTTTAGATGATGATGTTTTTGTTGCACATCCAATTAAATTTGATTATGGATATATTTCAGATTCCTTTGTAAAATATGATTTAGGAAAACTTGAAAATAGAAAACTTTGTACAATTGATCTAGCTAGAAGAACAATTGATTCTCCTAAATATGGATTGAGTTCTTTAAAAGAAACATTAAATATAGATGTAGATAATCATCATCGAGCATATTATGATGCATTAACAACAAAATATGTATTTGAAGAATCTTTAAAAAATGTAGATTATTCAAAAGTTAGTAGTGTCGAAGATTTAATTAATTATTCAAAAACTGCAAAAGTTTTGAATTCTGATAAAAAAAAGAAAAAAGAAATTAAATTAAAAGAAGAGGAAACTAAAGATGTTTAATCAAGATAATTACGTAAAAGTATTAACATATGCTGCTTCTGCACATAAAGATCAAAAAACACCTCATGGTTTACCTTATTTAACTCATATAACATCTGTTACAATGGAAATTATTCATGCATGTGAAAAATCACAACTTGAGCTTGAAAAGTCTAATTTAGCTATTTCTTGTGCTTTATTACATGATGTTATTGAAGATACTCATATTACTTATGATGACTTATATGTTGATTTCTCAGAAGCAATTGCTGAGGGTGTTGAAGCATTGAGTAAAGATAAAAATTTAGAAACAAAACAAGAACAAATGAAAAAAAGTATAGAAATGCTTTTAGTTCAACCTTATGAAGTACAAATGGTAAAATTAGCAGATAGAATTACTAATTTATCAACTCCTCCAGAACACTGGGATAATGAAAAGAAGAAAAATTACTTAAAAGAAGCTAGCTTTATTTTATCATGTCTTAAAAACTCAAATATTTATTTATCACAAAGATTAGAAGAGAAAATTAAAGAATATAAAAAATATATAAATGATTAGAATTTAGTTTTTTAGAAGTTTTAAGAAAGAATAATAAGTAGTCTTTCGACTACTTATTATGAAGCTTTATTTGCTTCTTCTGCATATTTAAGACCTAAGTCAAATGCTTTATTATTAATATCGTGCACTTTTGCAGGTACTTTAGATAACATAGTTTTTCTAAGTACTTCATTTGCAACAGTTTCACCTGTAAAGTAATTTGCCATTGCTAATGCTAATACTGATTGAGTAATAACATTACCAATTTCTTCTTTTGCAATAGTAATAATTGGAATAGCAATAATATTCCATCTTTTTTTATCTTCTTCAGTTGGAGTAACTAGATTTGGTTCAACAACAATTGTTGCTCCATCTCTTACACCATTTTTGAATTGATCATAAGAAACTTGTGCAACAGATAACATGAAATCAATTTCACCATCATTTGCATAAGGATATAAAATCTCTTCATCTTGTAAAGTGATATCAACAACAGTTGCTCCACCTCTTACTTGTGATGTATATGTTGCAGTCTTAAGACCGTATCCACCATCGTTAATTTTAGCAGCTGCAAAAATTGAACCTGCTAGAAGTACACCTTGTCCACCAACACCTGTAAATCTCATTAATGTTTTAGCCATGATGTTCTCCTTAAAATTGAATCATTGTATTAGTTTTATTAGCTTCTTTTACTTTTTCGTAAGCTAAACAATACTCTTGTGCATCTGTATCATGTTTTAAAATTCCTAATGGGAATTTTCCAACTTTTTCTTCTTCTTCTAATTTGTCAAATTTAGCTTTTCCAAGAGAAATAGATTTAATCCATTCTAAGTTTGCCATTGCAGTTGCCATCTTATTTTTTCTACCTAAGTTAACGTGACAGTTAGAGAATACTTCTACAAAAGAGAATCCAACATGATCAAATGCTTTTACAAGAATTCTTTCTAATTTCTTAGGATCAAGCATAGTTTCTCTAGCAACAAACGATGCCCCTGCTGCTTCAACTAGTTTACAAGCATCAAAAGTAGGGTCAATATTACCTTTACTCATTGTTACTGTCCACATACCTTGAGGAGTAGTTGGAGAAGTTTGAGAATTTGTTAAACCATAAATGAAGTTATTGATAATAAGATAAGTAAGATCAATATTTCTTCTTGATGCATGGATTGTATGATTTCCACCAATTGCAAGACCATCACCATCCCCACCAACAACAATAACTTTCTTTTCTGGATTTGCTAATTTAATTCCAGTTGCGTAAGCTAGAGTTCTACCATGAGTTGTATGAACTGTATTACAGTTGATGTAAGAAGAAAATCTTCCTGAACAACCAATTCCAGAAACAACACAAACATCATCCATGTTCCAACCAGTTTTTTCAATTGCTCTAATTACAGATTTTAAAATAACTCCATCACCACATCCCCAACACCATAGTGTTGGCATTTTGTCTGTTCTTAAATATTCATCATAATTAAATGCCATAATTACATTCCCTTCACTTTTTCTATTATTTCTAATGGAGATAATGGTCTACCATTTACTTTGTATAATCTATCAAAGTCATTTCTTCCACTTACTCTTTGTACTTCATCAGAAAATTGACCCATATTTAACTCAGCAACTAATACTTTGTCAAATTTTTTCATTAATTCATTAATTCTATCAGCAGGACTTGGCCAAATAGTTAATGGTCTGAACATACCAACTTTGATACCTTCTTTTCTCATTCTATTAATTGCTTCTTTTGCTCCTAATGAAACTGAACCATATGCAATGATCATAATTTCAGCATCTTCTAACATATATTCTTCATTTGCTTCAATTTCGTCCATATGTGCATCAACTTTATTGAATAATCTTTTCATTAAAGCATCACAAGTATCAGCATCTTCAGTAGGGTGACCTGTAGGACCATGATGTAATCCAGTAAAGTGGTATCTATAACCTTCAAACATTGGATTTAATACAGCAGGTTTATCATCTTCACAAGCGTATGGTTTGTAATCTTTTTTATCCCCATCAAATCTTTGTCTTGGGATTTTATTAGCTTGTACTTCTTCTAAATCAGGAATAGTAGCTTTTCCACTCATGTGACCGATTGTTTCATCTAATAAAACAAATACTGGTTGCATAAATCTATCAGCTAAGTTAAATGCACGTGCAACTTCTGTATAACATTCATTTAAGTTACCAGGAATTAATGTGATTGATTTAACATCCCCATGAGTTGGGTTTTTTGCTTGAAGTAAATCACCTTGAGCAACTCTTGTTGGTAATCCTGTTGATGGACCACCTCTCATTACATTAATAATTACTAATGGGATTTCTGAAATATATCCAACACCAATATTTTCTGCTTTTAAAGATATACCTGGTCCTGAAGTAGCTGTTAAAGCTCTTTTTCCAGACATAGCAGCACCTAATGCTGTACAAATTCCTGAAATTTCATCTTCCATTTGGATACATGCATGACCTCTAGCTGGTAATGCTGAAGAAAGTATATGCATTACTTCACTTGATGGAGTAATAGGATATCCTCCAAAAAATTCTACATCTGAGTCAAGTGCAGCTTTTGCTGCTAATTCATTTCCCGTTGAAATTAGTTCTCTTGCCATTAATTTTCCTTATGCCTCTAATTCTCTATAGTTATTTTTTACAATAGCTTCTTTTCTTTCTTTCGCTTCGTCAGAAAGTTTTGCAAATTTAAATTCTTTTTTATCTGCTACATATATTGCAAAGTCAGGACATGCTAATTCACAATCAGTACAACCGATACAAGAATCAGGATTCGCAACTTTTATTATTGAACCTAAAGTTGAATGAACTTCTTGTCTCATCACAAGCACACCGGCTGGACAAACAGAAACACATTTATCACATGCTTTACATCTAGCTTCATTCACCCAAACAGGAGTGTTTGAAGGAGCTTCCATATTAGACATAATTTCCCCTTAAATTTTTTATTAAATCAATATTTGAATAAACTCAATTATTATGAGGGAATAATAACCTATAATACATCAAAGAATAAGTAAAACTTTCATTTTAGAAAGTGAATTGTACTCTTGTTACATTTTGCTACAAGTAGAATTCGAAGTGTATATAAAGTGTTATCTAACCTATGTTATAGCTTAATAAATTTAACTAATAAATATGTAAAAGTATTGATTAACTAAAAGTTTAAATCATATATATGTTTATCTTAGATATAATCTACGTAAATTAATTAAGGAATCTACTTGGTCTTATATCAGCCTAATGACGGTTATTGTTATAATAGTGATACTCATTTTTTATACAATTTTGTTGTTCTAAGTTTAAAAAAATTTAAAAATGTAAAAGGTGAACTATTAGATATCGGAAGTGGTAGTGGAATACTAGGGTTACTTGTTTCAAGAGAATATGAAAATTTGAATTTAAATCAAATTGAACTTCAAAAAACATTTCAGTTTCTTTCAAATAAAAATGCTAATACAAATAAAATTGATAATACTTTATATAAGGGATCTTTTTTAGAAAAAGAATTTGATAAAAAGTTTGATATTTGTGTTTCTAATCCTCCTTTTTATCACTCATCAGTAATTAAAAGTGATAATGAAAATATAAAAATTGCAAGATATAATGATTCTATGCCATTAGAATTATTCATTAAAAAGAGTGCTTCTATATTAAAAGATTCTGGTAAGTTTTTCTTTTGTTACGATGTGAAACAGATAAATGAAATACTTTTATATTTAAATAAGTATAAAATGAATTTAGAATCTTTACAATTTGTTCATCCAAATTCTTCAAAAGATGCATCACTTATCTTAGTATATGCAAGAAAAAATTCAAAATCATTAACACAAATTATAAAACCATTATTTGTTTTTGAAGATAAAGAGTTTACTAGTGAAGTTAAATCAATATATGTAAAATCATCAACTCATAGTATAAAGGTCGAAATTGAATAATTTAATAAAAAAAGAAGGCTTTGATTTTGCTTTTGATCCAAGTGGTTGTGATTCATGTCAAGGTAACTGCTGTATTGGTGAAAGGGGTTATATTTGGATTACAATTCAAGAAATCGAATACTTAGCTAAACATTTAAATATTACATTAGAAGAAGTTCGTATAAAGTATTTAGAAAAAAAAGGGTATAAATATACTATAAAAGAAGTGAAATTAGCAGAAGATAACTATGCTTGTACTTTTTTTAATTTAGAAAAGAAACAATGCTCAATTTATGATGCTAGACCAGTACAATGTCGAACATTTCCTTTTTGGGAATTTTTTAAAGAAAATATAGAAGAGGTTTATGCAGAATGTCCCGCTATAAAAACTATTTAGTTACGGCAACTTTATTACTTTCACTATCAGGTTGCTCAATAGCTTCAAATAAACTAGAACCTAAACTAACACAAAAAAATGAATTTGTAAAAGTTGATTCAAAAGAATTTGAATTAGAAAATCATTATATTATGTTTGCTTTGGAATATGAAAATCAAAGAGCATTTGATGATGCAAGACAAGTTTATTTGAGTTTATTTAAAAATACTAATAGATATGAATATTTACTTCGATATTTAATGATTTCATTTAATTTAAAAGATTATAAAAATGTTAAAGAAAATGTTTCAAAGAATTTAATTGATGGCATAAAAGAAGAAGAATTACTTTTAAAACTTTATTCTTTATCTTTATTAAATCTAAATGATAGTAAAAATGCATTAATTTATGCACAAAAATTAATAGCTAAGTATGAAAGTGATTTAAATTATGAATTATTAGGTTCTATATACTTAGAATTAAAAGATTTTAAAAAAGCGTATTTATCATTTGAAAAATCTTTTAAATTAAATAATTCAGAAAATACATTAGTAACATTATCAAATATTCAATATTACTATTTAAGCGAAAAAGAAGAAGCTAAAAAAAGATTAGAAGATTTTATAAAAGAAAAGGGATATATCTTTAATTTATCATTGCAGTTATTAACTTTTTATGAAAAAGATAATCAGAATGAAAAGCTTACTCCTTTTTTAAAAGAGATGTATTTTGAATATAAAAAATATAATAATACAGATTTATTTAATAAAACAATAAATCTATTAGTTAAATATTTAGCAAAAAAAAATATAAATGAAGCAATACTTTTTTTAGAAAAAGATTCACCTAATGATGTTTTATTAATTTCTTTATATCAAAGTTCAAATAATGTTGATAAAGCTTATTCTTTATTAAATAAATTATATAAAGAAACTAATAATTTAGAATTCTTAGCACAAATAGCAATCATCGAATTTGAAAAAGCAAGTGATAAATCTTTGATTATAAATGATGTTATTACAAAATTAGATAAAGCATTAAAAAATGTTAATAATGCTGTTTATAATAACTATTTTGCCTACTTGTTAATTGATTATGATAAAGATATTAAAAAAGGTTTAGAGTTAGTTAAAAAGGCATTAAAAAAACAACCAGATAATTTAGCTTTTATTGATACTTTAGCATGGGGTGAGTTTAAACTTAATAATTGTAAAGAAGCTTATGTTCAAATGAAAAAAGTTGTAGATAAAGTTGGATTAGAAGATAAAGAAATAAAATTACATTGGGAAAAAATTAAGGAGTGTAAGTAGTGATATTAGATGAGATTATAGAAAGAACAAAAGTAGATTTAGAAATTAGAAAAAAAGATATACCATTGGATTTATTAGGTAGAACATTAGCTTCTAATCCATTTGCGCCAAGAGATGTACGAGAATTTTTAACATCGACTAAAGAAGAACCTATTAGAATTATTGCTGAAGTAAAAAAAGCTAGTCCTTCTAAGGGAATAATTAAAGAAGATTTTAATCCTTTAGAAATTGCTCAAGCTTATAGTAATAGTGGAGCAAATGCAATTTCTGTTTTAACAGAACCTCATTATTTCCAAGGTAGTTTAGAATATTTAACAGGAATTAGAAGGTATGTTTCAACTCCTCTTTTAAGAAAAGATTTTATTGTAGATAAATATCAAATAGTTGAAGCATTAGTTTATGGAGCTGATTTTATTTTACTTATTGCAAAAGCATTAGGAACAAAAGAATTAAAAGAATTGTATGAATATGCTTTACACGTAGGATTAGATGTATTAGTTGAAATTCATGATAAAGAAGATTTAACAAAAGCTATGAAATGTGGTGCTCATATTATTGGTATTAATCATAGAAATCTTGATACATTTGAAATGGATATGGAACTATGTGATAAATTAATTCCTATGATTCCAAATGGAAAAATTATTGTTGCCGAATCTGGTGTTTCAAATATTGAAACTATTAAAAGATTATCTGGTATTGGTGCTGATGCTTTCTTAATTGGTGAGCATTTTATGAGACAAGATAGTATTGAAAATGAAGTGAAAAAGTTTAAAAACGCACTAATTTAATTAAAATTCTAAAATATCAAATGAAGATTTATATCTTCATTTGAATCCTTTTTATATAAATTCTATATCTTTAAATAATTCAAAAATATTAATATAAATATCATTAGATAATGGCATTAAAAAGTATAATGTTATAACTGCAATATATAAAACTAAAGTTCCATAGATATTATTTATATCATAGATCTTTAACGCTGTTCCAAATGAATGTTTAACTCTTAATCCTAAAATATTTAAACTAACTAATTCGTCAAGTATAAGGTGAAGAATAAAACCAAAAAATAAAAAGAATCCAGAAATTGTTGAAAATAATAAATCAAACATGAATATATAATGAAATAGTAAAATTAAAAGTTGTGAGAATAATAAACCCATAGGGATAGTGTGAAAAATTCCTCTATGTGTAGTCATTTTTAGAAAAAAGATTGTAAATAATAGTTTTAGTATAATTGTTGAAACTAACCAAATTCCTAGCATATGTAATATTGGAAGTTTTTCAGGAACGATTAGTAATATAAGTAATGGCAAAAAAATTGATAGTATTTTAAAAAATATTTGAACAGGTTTTGAACTATCAGAATCTAAATCAGGTAGTACTCCACCAATCATACCTAATGCTAAAACTACTAGTGCTTGATTTACATCTAAAAGTCCTGCTGAATATAAGGGAGTTATTGTTATACCTGTTGCTATAATTGCTATATTTATGTGTTGTTCAAATGATGCTATGATTTTTCCTTGATAGTAATTGATTATAATATTTGAATTTTATCATATTAATTTTAATTTATTTAAAAAGATAACATATTGTAATTGATAGTTTTTTGCTGAGAAGTTAAAAGAAGTAAGTTGTTTTATTTAAAGACTAAATTAGTCTTTAAATAAAGTAGAGCCAACTCTAATCATATTTGAGCCACAAGCAATTGCAAGTTCAAAATCAGAACTCATACCCATAGAACAATATTTTGCTCCTAAAGGAGTTAATTCATCATAGATTTTTTTTGTTGTTTTAAATGATTCTTTAATTATTTTTTCATCTTCTACATGTGCTCCAATGCTCATTACACCTTTTAGTCTAATATTAGGACAAGTGTCAAGTATTTGTTTATATATTGAAATAGCATCTTTAGGATTTACTCCTGATTTACTATCTTCATTAGCTGAATTTATTTGAAGTAAAGCAGATATTTTTCTTCCTTTTGCTTCAAGTTTTTTATCAAATTCTTGTGCTAAATCTAAACTATCAATAGATTGAACTAAAGATGGGTTTAAATCAATTAAATTATTAATTTTATTTTTTTGTAATGATCCAACAAAATGCCACTCAAGAGGTAATTCTTCAAGTGTATTTGTTTTTTCTTTTAAATCTTGAACTTTATTTTCACCAAAAGCTCTTTGCCCTGAGTTGTATAAAGTTTCAATATCCGATGCTGTTGAATATTTACTAATACCAATAATCTTTACAATATGGTGTTCTGATATTCTTAATCTTGCACCTTCAACTCTTGAAATTATATCGTCTAAATTTTTTGTTGCTGTTTGTTTATCCATTTTATCTCTTTATTAAATTAATTGTTTATAAAAAGTCTAGTAATATCATTGTAAATTCCAAGAAGCATCAAACTTCCTAACATTACCCAACCCATTATTGTTAAAAACATAAATACTCTATCACTTGGTTTTCTTCTTGTTAACATTTCATAGATATTAAACATAATATGTCCACCATCTAATGCAGGAATTGGAAGTAAGTTTAAAACTCCAAGGTTAACAGAAATTAGTGCTGTAATACTTAATAATGCAATAATACTAGATTGACTTGCATCTGAAATAACTTTTCCAATTGAAATAACTCCACCAACTTCACTACTTGGAATTACGCCTTGAATAAGTTTTTGAACACCTTGAAAAATCATTGTTGATGCAAAAATAGTTTTTTCATATGCATAAGATAAAGACTCGCTAAAAGATAATTGAAGTTCAACAATTTTACCTGATGGAGAAATTCCAATCATTCTTTTTTTGATTTTTTCTTTAAACATATTTTGAGAATCTGATACTAAAGGGCTAATTGTTTTAGCAATTAATTTTCCATCTCTTTTGAGATAGAATTTTAAAGGTCCTTTTGTGTCTATGATTATTTTTCCAATATCATCCCAAACTTTTATTTCAGTGTTATTAATTTTAACAATTTCATCATTTTTGATAATTCCTGCTTTAAAAGCAGGGGAGTCTTTGATTACTGTTCCAATTTGAGGGGCCCATGATGTTGCACCAATTAAAGCAATAGTAAAAAATAAAATTGCAGCTAATATAAAGTTAGCAAAAGG
>PJEL010002274.1_pt1 | contig 17943 bp, 18 predicted proteins | sample 1853271 | NCBI WGS metagenome assembly PJEL01 (sample SAMN08108733, study PRJNA415343) | Invertebrate metagenome, whole genome shotgun sequencing project. | host: Globobulimina | place: Sweden: Gullmar Fjord | collected 2015-08
GGCAATGCCTTTGGCTTTGGCGTCCAACTTAATGATCTTTCAATCGCGTCCTCCATGTCGGACAAAATATTTTTCGTTATTGTCTGCTTCCCCTTGCTCACGTGCCATTGCTCTGGATCACTCAGCCCATTTACTTCCTTTTCAAAGTCTTCAACTTTATTAATCGTTTTAAGCTTCGGCCTGGTAACTGCCCGGCCTTTGATAATCGAACTATCAAACCCGGCGTGATAAAATCCCAGGCGTTCCTCACGGGTCTTGCTTGCCAACCATTCTTCTACTTTAATCACATCCGTAATATCCGTGATATCCAACCATTTTGGCAATGGTACTTCCAGGTCATTCCCTTGATGATTAACTACATAACTCTGTTTCTTTAACGTCGTGTGGATTGATTCTGCCATTTTCTTTCTCCTTTTATGTGGCCTTCGCTGGCCGGGTGCGGAAATTTCCGCCGTTCGTTCACAAAAGTATGTTGCAACTGCCGTGCCACAACTTCCGCCAAACCACAACTATCTGTTAACCAGTTGATATCATTACCTTTCTTTGTGCCTGCCTGCTTCTTTGGGCCTGTTTATTTCTTTGGCTTTTTTTCTTGCAATTTTCCTCTGGTGTTGTCTGACCCCCCACCCCCCGCTTTAATAAGGAAAAAAACTCTTATATACCTTGAGCCGCATAATTAAAAAGTTATATGAGTTACCGGTAATAACCTCCAAACACAAAAATCAAAAAATCAACCCAGAAAGACGAGAGACAAGAGACCAGACAACGAGACGACAAATCAGAGCCAGCAGACGTCAAGAATCCAGAGCCAGCCAACCACCTATGAGCCAGCCACCTATGAGCCAACCGCCGGCCAGTATGGGTTAACTCCTAAAACCTCCTAATACAGGCGATTTTTTTCCTTGACAAAAGGGCTTGATCATAGTAATATAATCTATATAATCTATTTAATTACGCTTCGACCAAACCAACAAACTGCCAAAGGCATTTTATGTTAGCAGAATTAAAAACTAAGCATCGTGAAATAGCTCGATTAAGTTTTGAAGGCCTCAAGCCAGTCCTTATAGCAAAACAAACCGGCGTTGGTTTGGCCACAGTCTATAAGATTCTTCGTGATCCAATCTGCAAGGGCTATATCGGAGGCCTCGCTGACAGTGCTGATAAGTCTACTCTTAATGTTCGTGAACGCCTAATGAAGCTTAACGCTAACGCTTTGGAATGTTTCGAAGACATCTTGTCTAAGGACTCCAAGGCTCCATATTCGGTCCAAGCGACTGTAGGCAAAGATGTACTTGATCGCACAGGCAACAAGGCACCAGATAAACTTGACATTAATCATACTCTTCATGGCAAGTCTGACGAAGAAATTGACGCTCAAATCGCAAGTTTAGAAAGCCAGATTAACGCTACCTATAACTCAGACTTAACCGCCAATCCAGACGATGATGATGATGATGATGAGTTGACTAAAGCTGAAAAAGCTAAAGAAGCTGAGCTTGCCAAGATCAATCCCAAGACCGATTGGAAGGAATCTTAAGTATGACCTCAAGAGCTGATAAAGAATCTTTACTCTTACTCCTTCAGGAGAAACAGCGTCGACTTGAGACTAACAAAATAGATCTTTACTATCCTGATACTGGAACGCTTGCCCGAGAGTTCTATCCCAAACATACTGAGTTCTTCCTAATGGGCGCTACTTATCCTGAGCGCTGTATTATGGCTGCTAATCGGGTTGGCAAATCTGAAGGCATAGGCGCATACGAAACAACACTCCATGCCACAGGACTTTATCCTTCTTGGTGGGTTGGTAAACGATTTAGTAAACCAGTTACTTGTTGGGCGGCGGGTACTACGGGAACGACCGCCAGAGATATCGTACAATTCAAGCTGTTAGGGCAGCCTGAGAGTAGAGGCACTGGAATGATCCCTGGTGACCTTATTGTTAAAACTACTCCCAAGGCTGGTGGCGTACCTAATGCTGTTGACACAATCCTTGTGCAACATATCTCTGGTGGTCTTTCACGTATCAAGATTAAGTCCTATGCTGAGGGTCGGAAATCATTCGAGGGCACTGAACAAGACTTTATCTGGCTCGACGAAGAGTGTCCGCTTGCCATATATACTGAGTGTCTCACCAGGACCATGACAACCAATGGTCATATCATTCTCACATTTACTCCCCTTGCTGGCATAACAGCTACTGTTCTTATGTTCTTGCCTGGCGGAAATATCAAAGAGTGGGCAGAAGGTTCTCGATGCCTCATAATGGCAACCTGGGATGACGTTCCGCATATCACCAAGAAACAAAAAATCAAACTTATTCGTGGTTTACCTCCAGCGCAACGTGCAGCTCGATCTCGTGGCATCCCAAGCATGGGCTCTGGTGTTATCTATCCGGTTCTCGAAGAAGATATCACTTGCGCTCCATTTGAACTCCCCAAACATTACTTGCATGCCTATGGTCTGGACGTTGGCTGGAATAGAACCGCAGCCCTTTGGGCAGCAATTGACCCTGATACCAAAGTCGTTTATATTTATTCTGATTACTATCGGAGCCAAGCCGAGCCTGTGATTCATGTTTCCGCAATTAATGCTCGGGGAGACTGGATTCCAGGAGTTATTGATCCAGCTTCTCGTGGCAGAGGACAAAAAGACGGCTCTCAACTTTTTAAAGACTATCGTAATCTTGGACTCAATATTCGTAAAGCAGACAATGCTGTTGACGCAGGCATTACTAAAGTTTGGAACTTGCTTTCTACAGGCAAGATTAAAATTTTCTCATCCTGTTTTAACACTCTTGCTGAATACCGACTTTACCATAGAGATGAAAAAGGTAAAATAGTTAAAGAACACGATCATCTTATGGATGCTCTCCGATATCTTGTTATGTCAGGTCTGGCTCGAGCAATCATCAAGCCTCCGGTCCGTCCATTTAATGATGAACTCTTTGCTGAACTTAATTATGGTCCTCGTGACGACATTATAGGACTTTAAAAGGAACCTTCATGACAGAAACTAAAACAGATCATTCAGTTAACGAAATCGATCCTTATCGTGTCTTTGAGGATGATGTTGATTCCACTGAATCTGCTGCTCTTGCTTATGAGAATGTTATTGAATCAATTTCTATGCAGCTCTTAAAAAAACGTGACATTGCTGTAGCCTTTCGAGCTGCCTCTGGAATCGAACGGCGCTGGCGTGAAGATGAAGCAATGTTTGAAGGTAATCTAGATTCTGGTATTGGCAAAACCTCTATGATTGACTATGCTACGCAAGAGGCTCCAGCTCGACTTTCCAATCAACCTGCACGAAGTATGATAGAGATCAATGTCGTTCGTAATAAGTGTGAAACTGCTGAGGGTCGTTTTGCCGATATAATGCTTCCAGTTGATTCAAAAAACTGGGCGCTCAAAGTTACTCCTGTTCCACAGATTACTCAGGCTCTCAAAGATGAACGTCCGGCAAGAAAAAAAGATTCTGCTGAACCTCTGGTTGATCCTGATGGCGAACAGATTACCATGGCTGATATTGCTCGTAAAGATTTCGAACGTGCCTCCGATTCAATGACTTTAATGGAAAAAGAAATAGAAGATCAATTAACTGAGTGTAATTTTAATAGTGAAAATCGTAAGTTAATCAAGGCCTCTTGTAGGCTTGGTACAGGAATTCTTAAAGGACCTAACATTGTTAAACGAATCAACAAATCTTATCAACGCAAAGTCGATGAATCTGGTGACTCCGTTCATGTACTTACAGCTGTAGAAGAATCTCGCCCAGCATCAGAGGCTGTCTCCTGTTGGAATCTTTACCCTGATCCAGACACCACCGAGGATGTCAAGAAAACCATGGGGTATATCTTCGAGTCAGGCAATATCCGCTCTAAGGAACTTGTCGATCTCATAGGTGTTCCTGGTTATGATGAAAAACAAATTCGTTTGGTGTTGGCCGAACCTCCGACAAGAACTGTTGTTGAGCCAGATAAATCAAACAAGCAATTTAAAACCAAACAGCTTTCCGGCACGACTGGTGATCTCTATGAAATCTGGTATTATTATGGTGATCTGAGTCGTGATGATCTCCAAGCTCTTGACATAGACGTCTCGACAACACCAGAAGCTCTTATGCTTTCAGTAGCTGTTGTTTTTGTTAACGAGCATCCAATCAAAGTAATGCTTAATCCTCTTGATTCTGGTGACTTGCCTTATGACTTTTTTCAGTGGACTCAAATCAGTGATTCTCCTTGGGGCATAGGACTCACCAGGATGATGTTTTGGATTCAGCGAATGATTAACGGAGCCATGCGAGCCATGATGGATAATGCTGGCGATTCCTCCGGTGTCAACGTAATCCTAGGCAGTGGTATCGAACCTGTTGATGGAAAGCTCGAGTTAACTGGTAAAAAGCTCTGGCGTTATACTGGATCAGATCCAGAAGATATTGATGTGAGAAAGCTTTTTAATCAATTTCAAGTCGCTAATAATCAAACCGACCTCGAATCAATCATCGACCTTGCCTTTAAGTTTCTTGACCTCGAGACTGGTGTTCCAATGATCTTTCAGGGCGAACAACAGAAGATGCCAGAAACTCTTGGAGCCACTAACATAATGGTAGACGCATCCAATGTTAGTCTTCGCTCTCGTGTTAAGATCTTTGACGATCAAATTACTGATCCGCATCTTACCAAATACTATCACTGGAATATGCAGTACAATGAAAAAGAAGAAATCAAGGGTGACTATGCTGTTGATGCTCGTGGTGTATCTGCTCTTTATCAACGAGAACAATATATCCAGACTCTGATGCAAATCATGCCATTTAAAAACGACCCCGATTTTAAGCTTCGTATTGATTGGGACAAAGCCCTGAAAGAAATGTTCGCAAGTCTTGGACTTAACATCTTGAAGTCTGAAACTGATTATAAAAAAGCACTTAAAGAAGAAGGTAAAAATCAGCCTCCTCCAGATCCAAAGATTCAAGTTGAACAGCTTAGAGCTAAGTCTGACATAGAAGAACTTAAAGCCAAGGAAAAAATGAAAACAGCGGAACTTAAGGCTAAATCTGATGAGGCACAAAAGCAGCGGGATCATGAAACAAACCTGGCTATGATCCAACGAGATATTAAAATGATGGACTTTGCTACTAAGAAAGACATATCACTTGATAATGTCAAGGCAAAGCTTAGTGACACTACAATGAAACTTAAAACTCAAGCAGCTTTAAGCAAAGATGAAACTAATCCGGCTCCACAGGTTTCCACTCCTGTCGTTGAGCCTCCTGGTCGAGCCGCTGATGGCAAAGCATATACGGAGTAATCAATGTTTGAATTTTTAAAAAACAGAAAGAATCGTTTAGATCAGGTTCCAATAAAGAATCAGGCTAAGCCGCCAGAAGAATCTACTACCATTACTACTGATGCTATTGTTGATACTATCAATACTGTTGCTGCTACTATTGCTGCACCAATAAAACCAGAAGACAATCTAATAGACGATCCTCTTAGTCCTTTTGTTCCTCTCAGTCCTTTTGTTCCTATCGAGGCTGTACTTTCTTCTCAGTCTATTTCAGGCAAATTCAATTATCATTCTCCTACTTGGAAATACTTACAAACTTATTGGAATGATCGCATCGATGCTCTACACAAACGAAATGAAAATTCTAATCTTGATTTTGCAAAAACTCAAGTTATTCGTGGTCAACTAAAGGAGATTAAACTTCTTCTTACTCATACTAACAAATTGGCCGGAGTTAATTCTTCGCCCACAGAAATGTCACCGGAAAGTGCTTCTGCTGACAGAGGACTAACTTATGAATGATTTTTTTACTCCCGAAGATGATGCAACAGTTCCTGTTGTTTCTGATGCTGATCGAGCAAAGATTCAGGCCGAAGTATTTGAAGGAACTCCAGCAAAGTTTGATGCTGAGGAAACTCCTGCGGAAACTCCTGAGGAAACTCCAGATGAACCTGAAGATATTTCTTCTGATGCTGATCCTGTAGATCCTGTTGTTGCTGATCCTGAAGCTTCTGCTGATCCTGTGGCTCCTTCTGCACTTTCTCCTGAAATGCAAGCAATCGTAGACTCTGTAAACAAACTTACCGACAATATTGTTGGAATGGAAGATCGAATCAAACAAACCGAGCGCCGAGTGGGTGGAATTACTAATGAATTCCACACAGCAAAAACAGCTGCTGCTGAGGCTACTGCTACTCAGGCAAAAGCGCCGACGCCAGAAGAAATGGCAGTCGCCGCAAAAGATTCTGCTGCTTGGGAAGACCTTAAAAAAGATTTTCCCTCTTGGGCTACCGCAATAAAATCAAAAATTGCAGCACAGGCAACTAATTTTGTTTCTGTTGACGATTTTGAAGCTTTGCGTAAAAGTGTTTCAGATGTTTCAGAAGTTCCCTCGGTTGATACAAATCAACTCGAAGCCCGTCTTGTTGGATTAATTCATCCAGACCATAAACAAATCGTAGTCGATCCAGTTTATGCAGAATGGCTTAATATTCAAGATGCTGAAGTTAAGAAAATAGCTTATCATGGTACTACTGCTGAAGAGGCAATTGATGTTTTTAATCGTTTCAAGGCCCGTGAAATTAAGCCTGTTGTTGATCCTAATGCTGTTCCTTCTGAAGTAAAACAAATCAAAGAGAAAAGAGCGCAACAACTTGAAAAATCAACCTTAACAAAAACAAATCATAAAACAATTAAGCAGAAACTTGAAGCTGATATGACTGAATCTGAACTTCGAGAACATATCGCCGGAAAAGTTTTTGCAAAGACTTGAGGCTAAAAAATGACTATGCAAACCTATAGTAATCCGACAGCATCCAGAAATTTAATTTTTGCTGAGATGGAAATGCTCAAACATGCTATGCCGATTCAGGTTCTTGGAACTTTCGGTAAGCAAAAACCACATCCTCTGCGGAAGACCGACACAGTTGTTTTCCGTCGTGTGCGACCTTTTGGTTCTACTGTTCAGGCTAATCCTGCAGACGGCTATAGTGAAACTCCCCAGATTACTCCTACTGATTTTATTACTTCTGAGGGTACAACTCCGACTCCTAACACTATCGAATACACAGATGTTACTGTTACCCTCGAACAATATGCCGTACTCTATAAGTTCTCTTCCAAAGCTGAACTTATGTACGAAGATAATATTCCTGATGACATGAAAAAGCAAACTGGCGAGACTCTGGCTGAGATTGCTGAGCTTGTTTGTTATGGAGCAGTAAAGGCCGGTTCCTCTGTTCTTTATTCCAATGGTTCAACCAGGGTTGGTCTGAATACAACTATTACTCTTAAGAAACTTCAGGCTGCTGCAAGAGCTATCGAGGCAAATCGTGGGATGTATACAAATTCGAAGATTGCCCCTGGTCCAAATTTTGGCACCGTGCCAGTTGAACCTTCTTATTGTGTATTTGTCCATACTGATTCAGTTTCCGATGTACGTAATCTACCTGGATTTACCAAGCGTGTCGAATATGGTTCTGCTATAACTCCGATCCATGAACGCGAATTCGGTGCTGTTGAAGATTTCAGATTCATCAAATCTCCTCTCTTTGCTCCTTTCCTGGCTGCTGGTGCAAGTGTAACTGGAACCGGAATGAAATCTGCCGGCAGTTCTTCTTGTGATGTTTATCCAATGATTATTATGGCAGAAGATGCCTGGGGTCACATCTCGCTTAAGGGCAAAAACTATACTGGAATCTCTCCTACTATTATTTCTTCTAAAATCAAGAACCATGCCAACCCAATGGGTATGTTTGGTTATGTCGGGGCTGATTTTTGGTATGCAAGTGTTCGGCTCAACGAGAATTGGATGCTCCGTATTGAACATTGCGTCACAGATATTTAAATAGTTTAATCGGTGGAAGCCTTAATCTTGCCGTTCAAAAATGAACAGACTCGATTTAGGCTTCCGCTGATTAGATCTTTTAACAAAGACCCAGTGATTATGCCTGGGCAGGAGAATTACTTATGAGTAAAACAACAGCAATTTTTAATTCACTTTCCAATAACCGAACGGGCCGAGCATTGCTTAATCTCTTTGGCAAGACAGCTCCAGAAAGTATCAAGACATTATTTGATACTGAGTCTGTTCCAATCGCAGATGGCCCAGGATTATCTCCCGGGATTTGGAACACTTGTCCTCGAGGCTTAATGTTAGTTGATCCAACATTAGGTCATTTTGTTGGTGATGATTTTGCCTTCACCAGTACTGAAAGCTACACAACTGCAAAAGACTATGTTCTTGCAGGTACTAATGAAACTTTTGCTGCAACTGCAGCTGATCCTAACGGAGTAGCTTTAATTTCTGCTCCCGGGACTGACAATGATGAAGCTAATGTAAACCATGCAATTAATCCCGGTCTCATTAAACTTGACGCCACAACAGATTGGTGGTTTGAAGCTCGTGTCAAGATCAATCAAATCACTACCGCCCAGGGTGTTTTTGTCGGACTTATAACAGATGACATCACCATGGGGGTTGATTTCATAACCGATGACACCATGGCACTGAAAGTTCAAGATTCTCTTGGGTTTCAAATTCTTGCTGCCACTGATATTGCAGCCATTTGGCAGACTGAAATGACTTTAACTGGTGGTGCTCGAGTTGCTCTTAATGCAATTGCAGCAACAGCTTCAACTGGTTTTGTTAAACTCGGCATGAAGTGTGAATCCGGTGCGATTTCCTTCTTCATTGATGGTGTTGCAATCACCGGAGCTACTACCTCAGCGGCTACCAATTATCCTCTTGATCAATATGTCGTTCCTGCATTCGCAACTAAATGTGGATCTGCTGCAGCAAATACGCTATCTGTTGACTGGTGGTATGCAGCTCAGCTTCGGCCATAATGTAAACTTTAAAACTTTATTTTTATACAAGGAATTTTGTTATGACAAATTTAAATGATAATGCACGAGCCGGGATTTTTTGCACTACCAATCCTGCTGTGATTGTAGATGCTTCCGCTAAAGCTGATTTGGAAATCACACCGACAAACATGCTTTATGTTATCAAAGGCCTTCATTATACTGTGGCCAGCGGGGACGGAGATGTTAAACTTGATGATACAACAGCAAATACAATAGCTGATGGATATTCAAGAATCTATCTTGCTTGCGTAATTGCGGCAGGAACAATTTCTGTTGTTGTTGGTCCGGCTGTACTTAATTCTCAGCTTGCTTCTGGTGAAGCTGTACTTGAATGGCCTGTACCGACTGATGACTCATGTCCGTTTTGTGGTATTGTTGTAACCAATGCCACTGGAAGTGCTTTCACAGCTGGAACTACTACGCTTGATACTACAAGTATTTTCTGTGATATCTACGACCTCTGGGCAATTCCTGCGGCTCCTATTACTGGTATTGCTACTACACAGCAGACCTAAGTTTTACTTAACTCTTAACTCTGGGGGCAGGGAGCCTAATCTCTTTCTGCCCTTACAAGGACTTTTATTATGACTAAAACTAAAAAAGATGCCATTGACAAGCTTGTTGATGCCGTTAAAGATTCTGCAGTATCAGTTGATGATTCTCCAGAAATTAAATCCGATGCTGTTGAGATTGATGAATCTCAAGATCTCGAGTCTGGTGCGTTCGTAACTAAGGATGAACTTGAAGCTTTTGGGAATAAACTCATTACTTCTATGTCAGATTTATTTAAAACCCAGACTGATGTTCATCATGATCTTGCTGGACAGGCCCCAGGTATTCCTGGAAACGAACTCGGACAGGACCTTCGTGGTATCGAAGCAGTAGCAGCCAATGATCTTATTCCTCAGGCTGAGCTTGAAACTTTCATGAACCAGATTCTTACCATTTATATTCATCCAAGCCAGAACAAAGAAGAAAATCCAGTTTTGATCCCAAGCGTCAATGGTGTTAATCAACCAATTATTCGTGGGCAAGCTTCAAAAGTTAAACGTAAGTTTGTTGAGGCTCTGGCTCGAAACCGGCATACTGGCTATGATCAAACTATTCCAGACATAACACGACCACATAAATACGTCATGGTTCCTTGTATGGTTGTTAAAGATCCTTTTACTGTTCAACATGATCCGCATCCCCGAGGTCCTGAATGGCTTAAACAAATTCTTCATGAGGCATAACTCAAAATGAATTTTCTTCAACTCTGTCAAAGACTCCGCCAAGAAGCAGGACTTACTGGTAGTGGTCCGTTAACCACGCTTGATCAAACAGGTATACAAAAACAAGTTGTTGATTGGATAAACACAGCCTACATCGATGTTCTTTCTCAGCATACAAATTGGCTTTTTATGCAAGAAGATTTTTCATTTCAAACTATTGCCTCTCAGCGTGAATATTCCATATCCGAGACTGGTGTGACTGATTTGGAGAAATGGAAAGTTGATAATTATGGCTCATTTCGAGTTTACCTCACATCAAGCGGAGTTGCCAATGAACAATATATGTACCCATTGCTTTGGGAAGACTATCGGCAAATGTATCTTTATGGTGCTACGAGAACTTCAAAAGGTTTGCCAAGTTACTTTGCTGTTATGCCTGACAAGAGTTTGAATTTCTATCAGGTGCCTGACAACATCTATACAATTACTGGCGAATATTTTAAAGTTCCTGCTGAACTTGATGGTGACGCTGACATTCCAATAATCCCAACCCAGTTTCATATGATAATCGTTTGGCGAGCCTTAATGTTTTATGGTGGTTTTGATGCTGCTAATGAAAAGTATGCAATAGGAAAAAACGAGTATACTAAACTTCTTATGAGGCTTGAAATGGATCAGCTTCCGCAAATGACTTTTGGAGCACCATTAGCATGAAAATACCAAACACACCAGTCAAATCTGATTACACTAAATTTATTGGTGGGCTTGATCAAAAGTCTGCTGCCATGACTTTTCCACCTGGTGCGATTTTTGCAAGTAAAAATTATGTCTCCACGACTGATGGTGGTTATCAACGCATAGACGGATATGAACGCTACAGTGGTCAACCTTCTCCGTCAGATGCTACATATCAGTGTTTTACTGTTACCTTCACAGATACTGTTTCTGTTGATGATATTGTTACTGGTGTTGATAGTGGATCTACCGGAGTTGTTATACGCGTTAATGGTACTTCTATGGAAATGACAAAGATTTCTGCTGATTTTCAACTCGAAGTCTTTAATGTTGGTGGTTCTCCAAAGGGAACAATCACAGCTATTAATATCGGTACAGATACTGCCTTTGCTGATGCAACTGCTTTAGCCTCTTCTGCAGATGTTTATCGAGCAGACATTGCTAAACCTTCTGGAGATTTGGCTATTCGAGGTCTTGGTATCTTGAAAGGCATTCTTTATTGTTTTGTTGATAATACTGGTGGAACTGCTGGAGAGATTTACAAGGCCACAGTATCTGGTTGGTCAGTAATTAGTTTGTTAACTGAAATTTCTTTCGATACTGGAGTAGGAACTATTTCCGAAGGCGATACAATAACTCAACTTACTTCTGGTGCGACTGCATTAGTTGAACGCGTTGTACTTGAATCAGGCGCCTGGGAGTCAGATGCAGCTGGAAGGTTAATTATTTCTAGTATAACTGGCACATTTGATGCAACAAACGATCTTCAGGTTGGTGCTGTTACTCAAGCAACAGCTACTTCACTTACAACTGCAATCACGATCTTGCCTGGAGGTCGTTATGAGATAGAAGAATACAATTTTGGTGGTGACGTCGATACAACACGCCTCTATGGTTGTGATGGAGTCAATCGAGGTTTTGAGTTCGATGGTACTATTTACGTACCTATTAATACTGGACTTACTGATGATACACCTTTACATGTAGCTACACATAAACTTCAACTTTTCTTTTCTTATCGAAGTTCAAGTTTTAACTCAAGTGTAGGAACTCCTTATGAATGGTCTGCCGTTACTGGTGCGAGTGAAATTAGTATTGGCGACACCATCACAGGATATAAAAATCTTACTGGAGAAGCGCTCGGAATCTTTGGACAAAATCACACAAAGCAACTTATCGGCAATAATATAGATGATTTTCAACTTGATAATATCTCTAACACCATTGGAGCACTTCACTACTCAGTTCAATCATTAGAAAATACTTTTGCATTAGACAATCGTGGTATTATTCGTATTGTAACTTCTGATGCTTATGGTAATTTTCAACAGGCTGTACTTAGTCGCAGAGTACAACAATTAATAAACAACCTTAGAGACGTTTTTATTGCTTCAACTATTTATCGTGCCGAAGATCAATATCGGCTTTATGGTACAGATGGTTCTGGCCTTTGTATGACTCGAGTAGATAAACATTATGATTTTACTTTTTTTGATTATCCTGATTCTGTTTCTTGTGTAACTTATGGCGAAGATACGGATGGAAAGGATGTAATTTTTTTCGGTACTGATGATGGTATGGTCATGCAGGCTGATAAAGGATCTTCGTTTGATGGTGCTGAGATTGAAGCCTTTATAACTTTTCCTTTTAACAATTCTGATTCACCTACCACATTAAAGACTTATCGTAAAGCTACACTTGAAATGTCAGCTGAACTATATACCGAATTTAGATTTTCTACTGAGCTTTCTTATGGTACATCTTCGTTACCTCCTAATGATTTATTGGATCAAATTGTTATTGGTCCTGGTGGTTTTTGGGATATAAGTAATTGGGAAGCTTTCTTTTATGACCAAGAAACTATTTCAAATCCATCTTTTCGAGTTAATGGAACCGGAATTAATATGAGTTTAACTATTTATAATAAATCTGCAATTGATTATGGTCATAAGCTTGATGGAATTATTGTACATTATACTCCAAGGAGATTACAACGATGAGTAATGAATATTATACTCCACCATCTGATATTATTGCAGGTGTTCGTGCAAGATCAGAAAAAATAAATGATATTATTCAATCTGTTGATGTTGGTTTTGATAATCTTCCACCTGATCTTGTTAACATAATTGCTAGTTTAGTTACTGGTTCTGGCGTGAAAATAACAGTAAATGATCTTGCTGTAGGTGTTTTAGATGATAAATTACTTGTTGATGACGTTATAACAAAGACTGTTAATAACCCAGGTGATGTTGAAACACTTACTTTGACTGTACCTGATGATGCTGTTTCATATGCTAAAGTTCAAAATATTGTTTCTGATGATGTACTTTTAGGTAATGTTTCTGGTGCTGATAAAGTAATATCAGAACTTACTCCGACACAAGTAAGAACTTTAATTAACGTTGAAAGTGGTGCTGATGTAACTGATGCTACTAATGTTGCTGCGGCTGGCGCTGTTATGGATACTGGAAATGAAGCTGTAGCTGGAATAAAAACATTCTCCTCCAGTCCAATCGTTCCTACACCTACAACAGATATGCAAGTATCCACTAAAAAATATATTGATGATATTGCCGATGGTTTTATTATAAGCTTAGGCACGAAAGTTTCACTTACTGGGAACGAAACTATTGCTGGGGTAAAAACATTTTCTTCCCGTCCTATAGTGCCTACCCCTCTTACTAACTACCAAGTATCTACAAAAGCATATGTTGATAGTGTCATTCCATCCGGCACGTCTATGGTTTTTTATCAGGCCGCAGCACCAACAGGATGGACAAAAAAATCTGATTGGGCAGCGAACGCCAGCTTGGTTGTTGGTAATTCTTTTGGCACTGGTGGTTCAGATAGTCCAACTTATTGGGCAGCTTCTCCTGGTATTGGTGATCATGCAACACATACCCATACAGGTCCGAGTCATAATCATTCACTAGGGGACCATAATCACCTGTGGTATGACTTTACTGGTTCTACAACCGATGCCAAGTCTTATAATAACTCTGGAAGTCAGGTATCAATCGTAGGCGCAAATGCATCAGGGCAAGGTATTAGAACATCTACCCTCGTATCAACAGAAAAAATAAGTGCTGACTTTTATACAAGTAATTTTTCTGGAAATACAGGACTCGATGGCACAGGAAATACAGGATCTGGAGGCCCAACAACCCATAGTGTCACACCTGATGTATATACTCCCAAATATCAAATTCTAATTGTAGCAACCAAAAATTAAAAAGGATAAATACAATGGCATTAAAAAGCTTTATTAAAACAGATAGTTACACAAGAATCAATCGTATATCTATCCATAAAGAAAATGATCAGGTAGATTTTGAAATTAGTGTCTATAACTCTGTTGGTGGCGAAAAGATATTTGGTCCACTGTATTTTTCTCTCCGCCATTCCGAAGAATTGGAAAAGTACAAAAAGGAAAATTTAACTTTGCCTTCTGCTCCAGAATATCCTATTTTATGTTCTACCAGGGAGGCAATGGTTCCTATGTGGACAGAGGTCGGCACATCAGAAGAGGCTGCCTATGATGAAGCTAAAGCATCCTATGATCAAGCTGTTAAAACATACAATGATGATTGTGCTACAGTTACTCAGACTATGGAAATTACAGCCGAAACGGAAAACGAATTTACAAAACATTTTTCAGATCAAAAAATTTACATAGACAGCAATGTAACCGCATGTGCCTATGAATTTTTAAAAAGCTTGCCAGGCTTTGAGGCGGTTAAGGATGCCTAAAAAACGTAATCCTCCATGTACAGGCAGCCAGGATAAAGGATTTTTGAAAAATGGTTGCCCAGAAAAATATTGGGATGGTCAATCTGGTTGTCCTAAATGGAAAGAATATACACAGCCAGGAGAGTCAGGTAAGTCACCAGCCATTATCAAAGGCTGCACAGATATTTTACTTGAACATTGGCAGTTTGAAGCATTAAAAATGCTGGAAGGTAATCAACAGGCAACAGAGTCTTTTAGAAATGGTATGTGTGAGACTATCAATGGTGTTACTCAGCCAAAGTTAAACGCTGGAGATGAAGCTTTACTTACAATTTTAAACGCTTCAAGGAGCTTAAAATGACAGCACAAACAGTATCATCAGATGTTACTTTAGACCAAGTAACTCCGTATGTTTCTCCAGAAAGACCAAAACCAGCGCCTCTGGGTTCACCTGATTATGTTTCTCCTGAATTACCTGAATTTGATCTGAAGAAGCCTACAGAGACAGCTATTGCTACTCCTTATGTACCGCCTACTTATGATGCACCTGATTCTTATGTACCGCAAAAAGAAGCTACAGTTGCTGGCCAGATGGATGATCTTACAGCTAAAGATAGTTCTTTTATGCAGCAGGCAAGACGTGCTGGGGAACGTTCAGCCCAAGCAAAAGGATTATACAGCTCTTCTATTGCTGGAACTGCAGGACAAAAAGCAGCTTACGCAGCGGCTATGCCGATTGCAACCGCTGACGCCAGGACTTTTGCTGATGCTGGTATGGCTGGTTATCAAGGAGAGCTTGCAGCTTCTTTGAAAGGTATGGATGCTGAGAGTCAGCATAACCTAACCACATTACAAGGTAAAATCCAATCTGATTTGGCTTATCAAAACACAGTCCAACAAGACTATTTACAAGCTCGAAATACTACACTTCAAGGAATGATTAGTTCTGGTTTAGCTGCACAAGAGGCTGAGGCTGCTTTGAATTCTCTCGAATATCAAGGTTTAATCAATGCTGGGCTAAACGAACAGCAAGCACAACAGAAACTTCAACAGATCAAAGCTTCATCTGATGCTGCCTTAGTTTTAGATGCCAAACAACAAGAGGGTGCGAATTATCGTATGCAGCTTGAAAGTGCAATGAATCTTGATCGTCTTGCTGCAGGTGATCGTGAATCAGTTTCTACGGCAATGACTAACTATGGGCTTCAATTTCAAAAAGATATTTTAAACATCCAGATGGATACAAAAACAAATGCAGAGCAGAAAACAGCAAAAATACAAACTGCTCAACAGGTATATGAAAGTAATATGAATAATACTGCTGCTCTTTATGAAATAGATTTAACTTGGTCAACACCTTTTGAAGCTGTTGAAGCTGTTGAAGCTCCAGTAACTGATAAAGTTAGTGCATCACCAATTAATTTAAATAGCCCATATAGCCCTTTTATAAGGTAACTTAATATTATGATATATAATTGCATAAACAAGGCTGTTATTGAAAACATTATCTTGCATCCAAAAGTAATTAATTGGCTTACAGATGATAATACAAAAAATTATGATGTGGTAATTCATCCTCAGATTCATTATCTTGTAAATGAAGCTAATACTGGTGTTGTGAGAGTTGATCCAATGAATAGTGTTACTTGCTCTTTGCATATTGCAACACTACCGGAACTTTGGGGGAATGGTAAAAGTTTTGGCTTAGACGTACGCGATTGGGTATTTTCGAAGACTCTTTATCAAAAAGCTGTTGCTATCATCCCGGCCTATAATGATAGAGTTATCCGACTTGTCAATAGGCTTAACTTCAAACAAGAAGGTGTTCTTACCAAGAGTTTTCTTAAAAATTGGGTACTAACAGACCAATTAATTTTTAGTTTAAATAAAGGAGATTTATAATGGCATTTATCGCCGCACCAGTCGCAATATGGGCAGCTGGAGCAGCTACTGCTGTAGGTGTATCTGCTGCTGCTGCTGCAACAGTGGGAGCTCTTGCAGGTGCTATTGCTGTTGGAGTCGTATCAGGAGCAGTTATAGGTGCCGCTGGAGCTCTTATTACCGGAGGAAATATACTCGATGGAGCCTTAAAGGGTGCTCTTATAGGAGGTGTATCCGCTGGGGTGTTTAGTGGTCTTGGTATGGCCACAGGTTTGGCCTCAAGTTCGAGTCAATTAGCTTCTATGGGTGTAAATCCAACGGCAACAGGTATGCTTCCAGATGTTGGAGTTAGTGCATCAGGAGCAGCAGCCGGTTCTCAGGCTCCGTCTCAGGCTCCACTTGATGTTCCGCCTGAGGCTTCGCTTACTGCTCCGCCTGATGCTACTATTACTACCCCACCTGAGGCTCAATTTATTGATCCACATGATGCTCAACTTGCTGCTCCATCTAAGGCTCCAGTTGCTGAACGTAGTCTTGCTAATAAATTGTTCTTTAACAAAGAGGGTTCTCTTAGTGATGCTTCTGGTAAAATTATTGCTGGTGGTGTTGAAGGGGCTGCTACTGCCTTGCTTACAGAAGCACCTGAGCCAGTTGAGTCTCAGTCTGAATACCTTGCAAAGGTTCAGGACATGAATGTTTCTGGTGATTTTGCAGTACGTACAGCTAATATTAATATTCCTGATCATTGGAAAAAGTATACTCAGAATTCTGCTCCGCCTATGAATCCAGCAATTAATCCTCAAGTAGCTCCCGGAGGTGCTTATGCCAAGCCAGTCTAAAGTAAATGCAGCACCCAGAGATAAATCAAAAGTATCTGCTGAAACTCAAGCTATTATGGATATATTTGTTATTAATGGTATGGAAATTATTTATGATGAAAACCAAGCAAAGACTATGTTGCCAAGAATAGGTGCTGGGGAAGATTCTATAAAAACCATGGCGGAAATCTTGGTTAATATTGTTAGTCGTATTGTAAGTTCTGCGAAAGAGTCTGGACAAACAATTCCACCTGAAGTTATTCTTCATGGCAGTAATGTTTTATTTGGTGAGTTACTTAAAGTTCTTGAGGCCGCTGGAATGGAACCTTTGAGTGAAGAACAAAAGACAGCAGTTTGGCAAATGTTTTCAAGTCTTTATATCGATCAGGCTGTTGCATCCGGACAAATAACTAAAGAAGAATTAGTTATGCTGAGTAAGGAAATTGAACAAACTGATGAAGGTAAGAAAATCATAAAGACAAGAGAAAATCCAGAAGAAGCAATTAAGGGTTTGAAGAAACCAGATCAAACAAGTCAAACACCTCAAGCTGTACCTGCTGAAGTTCCTGCTGTTTCTCCTGGTGCTATGGCTGCACCTCAAGGAGGAATATAAAATGGGAAAATTTGGTAGAGCACTTGCAGGAGGTATTGCCGGAGCAGCCGGAGCAACAGGAGAAGTTTTTG
>PJEL010002275.1_pt1 | contig 17943 bp, 14 predicted proteins | sample 1853271 | NCBI WGS metagenome assembly PJEL01 (sample SAMN08108733, study PRJNA415343) | Invertebrate metagenome, whole genome shotgun sequencing project. | host: Globobulimina | place: Sweden: Gullmar Fjord | collected 2015-08
GACAGGGGATGAAAGGCCAGAATCTTAGCTTTATCATAAGCTCAATCCGGCTTTTCTTTAAGAAAAACCCCATTGAGCGTTAAGGAAGCCCCCTAACTTTAGTGGGGGGTTTTTTACATCTCTCCCAAATCTTGTTATACTTGACCCAGACCAAAGCCAGCACGGAGCATAGCAAATGACCAACAAATAACTAAGTGATGAAGAAAAACGGGAGAAGAAACGGGTGTATCAAAGGGCGTATCGGGAGGCGAATGGGGAGAAGCTGAGGGCACAGCGCAAGAAGTATTACGAGGCCAACAAAGAGAAGATATTGGCGCGGCAGAAGGCGTATTACAAGACGAACAAAAAGAAGGTGGTAGTGCAAAGGAAAGCCAACAAAGAGCAAATAGCAGCATACAATAGAGCCTACAAGGAAGCCAACAAAGAGCAACTAGCGGTAAAGCGCAAGAAGTATTACGAGGCCAATAAAGAGCAAATAGCAGTGCAAAGGAAAGCGTACAGAGAAGCAAACAAAGAGCAACTAGCGGCGAATTACAAGGCTAACAAAGAGAAAATAGCAATTTACAATAAGGCATACAGGAAAAACAACAAAGAGCAAATAGCGGCAAAGCGCAAGAAGTATTACGAGGCCAATAAAGAGAGGATAGTAGCGAGGCAGAAGGCGTATAACGAGGCGAACAAAAAGAAGGTGGCAGCGCAAAGGAAAGCCTACAAAGAGGCCAACAAAGAGCAACTAGCGGCAAAGCGCAAGAAGTATTACGAGGCCAATAAAGAGAGGATAGCAGCTTACAATAAGGCATACAGGGAAGCCAACAAAGAGCAAATAGCGGCGAATTACAAGGCTAACAAAGAGAAAATAGCGACTTACAATAAGACATACAAGAAAAACAACAAAGAGCAACTAGCGGTAAAGCGCAAGAAGCATTACGAGGCCAACAAAGAGAAGATATTGGCGCGGCAAAAAGCGTACAGAGAACGCAAGAAAGCGGAAGTAGAGTAGCCTGGAATGCAGCTGTTTTATTTTAATAAAAACGCCCATCCCCAAGACTAAAGCTAATGCTTTTTTAGTCATAAAGCATAAAGCTTTGTAGTGTGAAAAACCCCCCACTAAAGTTAGGGGGTTTCTGATTTAGTACCTTAAATCAGCTCAAATGGGGTTTTTTCTAGTAAAGCAGTTTTCCCGGCTTCTCCAATAACTCCGACAGCGGCCTCTACCCATCCTGACGATGTCTTCCAACTTTAAAGTTTTACGCAGCTTCATTTTTCCAGAGAAAAAAGGAAAAGAAGTGGCGGCTTCAAAACACCCTTTTTCGTCCAACCTTGGCCCTAAATTTTTGTCCAGTCCTCTAAAACGCAAGCATCATTAACTACCTCTCAATGTTTGTTTTATTGTAACTACTCACCCTCATGTCATTTCGAGGCTGTATGCCGAGAAATCCCTGCGGGGCGACAATTAGCAGAACGTTAGTGGGGAAAATTTAGGAGTAGGTTATGTTTTTACCAATCTACCTTACGGGTAAAAGTAACTCCGGAGGGATTTCTCCCTGCGCTCGAAATGACATGCTTGAGTAGTTACGTTTTATTTATACTCAGTAGATCCAATTTTGACTGCTCAAAGCCGGTTTGTAACCGGCGTCGGGGGTTACTCGCCATAATATGGCGCACCCCCTCAGAGCATGAAATTTGGATGTACTGATACTGCTGCTTTATTCTAGTTTTGGCTGATCAATGCGACTTCCAATACTTCTTGAATATCACGCACGTAAATCAGATTGAGTTTATCCTGCATGTAATCGGGTAAGTGACGAACGTCTTGCTCATTTTCGGCGGGGAGGATGACGGTTTTCAGACCAACCTCTATGGCTGCTAGAAGCTTAGCCTGAACACCGCCAACCGCCAAGACTTTGCCCATAATGGTAATTTCTTCGGTTAAGGCCAGATCATGACGGACAGGAATATTTTTTAAAGCTGAGACAATACCAGTAACAATGGTGATGCCGGCGGAAGGGCCTTCTTTGGGGACACCCATCATCGTAGCCAAAACTGCTACGTCAAAGTTCTCACGCCATTCAGCAGAAATACCAATATCTTTGTAATGCGCCCGAATATATTGGGCGGCTGCCTCAATAGACTCGCGCATGACCCGCTGGATAGAGCCAAGGGGGACGATACGGCCACTTCCTTTGGTGACTTGCATCTCAAAACGTTGGATGACCCCCTGCTCTCCCGCCACGGCCAGGCCAATAATCTCACCCACGAGCGCTTGCGTGGGCAAATCAATCTTTTGTTTACGGCTGCCTTCCGGCATGCTAGGGGTAATCTCTTGGCCGGAAGCAACTACCCGGGCACTGATAGTGATGGGGTAATATTCGCCGGGAGCCATCAGGTGAAGCTGGTTACGCACCCGCTGCCGCCCTTCAATGGCTAGTAGCAACAGTTCTTCCAATTGGTCATCGGTAATTTCGCCATGCGGGTAAAGCAGTTTGAGCAGGCCGCTGAGCGTTTTGTGGATACCCCGCATATCTCGGGAGGTAATACCCTGGCTAGAGCCTGAGGCATCGAATAACTCAAAACGCCCTTTAACCCGATCTAACAAATCAAGGCGGCGTAGTTCATGCATAATTTCACAGAAATAGTCAGTGATGAAACCATAATCTTGGCTGGCCGACTCTGGCCCGATTTTTGGCACTTCCCAACCAGGTAGATAGTAATGAATACGGTCAATCAGGACCTCAACTTGCATAAAACTGGGCAATGGTTCAAATAGGTGGTAATATTTTTCATGGGGTAGCTTGCCCTGCACATCCAGATTACCGACCAGGACCATGGAACCAAAAGCCAGAATTTCTTTCTTGCCCCGGCTGAACTTGGCATCCTGCATGTAACCTTGCATAATACTAACCATTGACTTGGGATCGGTAAAATCGGTATTGGCAATCTCATCAAAAACTATAGCTTCACGAGTGCCAACTAACCCAACCTGAGCTTGTCCTTCTCCCGCAGAGTTGGTAATCTTCTTCCAATTCCATATAGTTTTCCTCATCTAGCACTTCAAAATCAAAGCCGCCTTTCTCGTAGATGGCTCAGCCCAGTTCGTAGAAACCGGACTGGCGGCATTGGCGTAGCCAATCAGCAGCGGTGACGGGGTTGGAGGGGATAGTGTGTTCTTCTACAAAGCGGCCCAGGTTGGGGTTGGGTTGGTCGCCATTGTAGTAGCCGTCGGGCATCTGCGGAATTTCTTTTTTAAAAAAGCTGAGTTGTTTATTCTTGGTTATTGGTTATTGGTTGTTCTTCTGTTACTATTGCCAGGGATTGTTGGTCATTGGCCGGTATTTGAGTGCCGGCCGGTGGTCGTGTCTCCTCAGCCACGGCCAGGATAGTTTTGATGTAGGCCGATGCCTCGGAGCGTAATTCTGCCTCGACCGCCGGATTGAAGTTGATAGTGTAGTAGCGGATAATATTCATGTTGGCCCAGGTCATCCGTCCCTGATTGCTGTTTAATAATTGGCGCAGCAAATCTGGATCTTGATCCAATTTGTATTGCCGTTCGGTAGATAGGGTTGGTTGAACTTGCTCAAAGTTCATTTCGTTACCGATGACCCAGATATGAGCGCCCTGGGAATCGGCCACAAAATTTGCGCAGCGCTGGGCAGACTCAGGATAGCGTGCTTCCCGAGGAATGGTCCCATTTTGTCCATAAGACTGGTTTAGCCGGACTATCAACCCGATCCCTTTATCGGTAATACGCCGGTAGTCGCCCCCGCCTCTATCATTTGCTTCAGCCCCAATCGCTTCGGTCACCAACGTCCAGCCTTTGGCTTCGCCGTCAACGATCATCAGGTGTTCGCCACCCGTATCGTGAAAGCCGTAGATATATGGATTTTCGCCTTTGTTTATCGCCATTATCTTTCCTCTGCTATTTCAACCCTTTTGGCACCTTGCCCATCAGCAAATCGAGCTTGGAGTCGACTCGGCGGCGAATGCGAGTAGGATCGAGCTTGAGGCGGACGGTGGTACTCTGGCTGGTGCGGATGGTCTGCTGCTGGTGACGGTAGGTGAGAATGATCGTCACCGGCAGCCTAATCTCGCCCCGGTCCCGGTCAGCGGACGTAATATCGCCCAAACGGGGAGTCCATTGAAAGGTGTAGGTGGTGCGCTGGCCGCTGAAGATTTCGCGGCGACCGGGAATTTCATCACGGCTGAAGGCAAAGTGGAGCGGAATGTCGGGCAGACCAATCTGACCGGGAACAACCACCAACTCCAGGGTTAACTCCTGGCCCTCATTGACGACCCCCACTTGGCGTACGGTTTCGATGATCAACACAGGCTGATCGGTTTGGCGCGGCCCCAAGACCACCATCGGCACCATACATTCAGCCAGGCTAAGGCCACCGTGGCTGTAGCGGTCGGGGTTGTGGTAGCCAGACTCGCGTTCCAGCGTATAGCCAGAGCGGGGGAAGAGAACATAGTCTATGGGTAAACAGCTTTTCTTGAGGCTGGTCGCTGGAATGTTCAGATCGTGGGCGGCAAAGCTAACCAGTTTGTCAGCAATATCGCCGTTAGCTGGCAAGGTTTTGGTGCGGGCGGAGCGGTATTTGGCATCATTTTTATCGGCCAGCAGATCATCAGGAATAACAAATTTATTTGGTGGCATGGGCGTAAAGCCGTGGTCGCTGGTAATAAAAATCAAAGCATCGGCCGGTAGTTCCCGCAACACGCTGCGTACATCCTCACGAATAATGGTTTGGACGGTGTTGTTGTAAATAAAAGACAAATCCTGACTATTGTGGTGCAGGTTGTGGTCAGTAAAATTAAAGATGATGTAGTCCAATTTAGCGGATACGTAGCGCACGGTCATGCCCGACTCAATCGTGTCATCGTTTTTAACCACCTCAAAATGGATATTCAGCCCCATATTTTGTTTAAGCCAGCTCTTTAGCAGTTTAAGTTCTTGGGTAGACTCTTTTCCAATAAACTCAACCGGCATCCGCCCGGCGCTAATGGCTTTGCGACTGAGCTGGGTTTCGGTGGGCAGGATGGCGCTGCCGGGGCGGCTCTCGATGATTTCGAAACGCTCCTCTAACACCGGGCGCAGGAGTTCATCCCAGGCATCGGTGCGCATACCGTCAAAGACCATCACCACCGCTTTTTGGCCTGATTGCGGATCCCAATACGCTTTGAGCATACGTGGTAAAAATTGGTGGGTAAAAATCAGCGGCGAGTCGGGACGGCGAATCCAGGTGGCGTAATTTTGGTGGTAGACATCCTGAAAGCGGTCATTGATCTGATTTTGAACCATCTCTACCGCTTTCAGAGTTTTTTTCAGCACCTCACGAGTCTGCTTCCAACGCTTTTCCAACTCTGGCCAGAACGTTTGGTGTGGAATGGGCAGGATACCCCCCACCCGCAGACTGCGGTCCAACTCGGCTGTATAGTAGTCCAGCCGGTTCAGACCATCCCGATTCCAGAGTTGGTCAAAGGTGGTTATATCCAACTGGTTGGCGGGTATCAGCTTTAGTTTTTTGTTGTAACTACCCAGCAGCGTGGTCAGTTCATACACCTCAACCGCCCGCTTGTAAACCTGGTGTAGCGTCTGCCAAGCTTCACCGGGTTGCCGCAGGGCCAGAATGGCCGCATCTTCGGCTTGTTCAGCCAGCAAGTCAAGCACCTGTTGGTGAAACTTGGCCTCTCGATTTTCAATTAAATCCAACAGCAGCGAGAGCAAAGCCATGCCCCGGATGAGGGACGAGAGACGTTCTTGTTTAAGAACAGTAAGGGCTTGTTGGGGTTGGTCCAGTTGTAAGCGATCGCGTAATAAGAAAGCCAGCCGAGTGGGATCAGCGCATAAAAATTTTTCAGCCACATGCACATCTGTAGCCACCCGCTCGGGATTAACCTTTAGCTGATCTTGAAGTGCCTGATCAAGGTCAGCCGGGGCAATATCTTTAAAATCGTTCAGGATCGGGTCCAGGTTACTAAGCAGGATTTGGTATTCCAGGCCATGTTGGTGCATCAGGGCAGAAAGGGTAAAGGCCAGTATCACCTGCTCCGGATCGCGTTCAAGCAGCAGGTTAAAAGGTTTGGGGGCGCCGGCAATGGTCTGGCGCAGGGTGTTCATAACATCCCGGGGGAAGCACCCGGCTAAGTTCATCCAGAGCATGGTGTTGTTCAATACAGAGCCGCCGAATTTCGGTGGACGAGAGCTTTGTAAAGGGGTTAATATTAAGAGATGCCCCCAATACAATTTTGTACAGGTCCGGATCACTGAAGCGCTTACCACCCACCTGTCGCAGGTAACGATACGCGGTCAGCGTACCCTGCAAGTTACCCACAATGAGCCGGGATAGATTGCGATCATTGACCAGAGACGGCCAGTTGGAGTCTCCCGTTTCTTCCACCAAAAAATCCCGTAGAGAAAGCGTTAACCGTTGCCGAGCTTCAGTTGTAGCCGCCAGATCGGGATAAAAGAGAGAGATTTTAGCATTTTCCCGACTGCGATCCACCACCAACACCCGTACATCAGCGTCATCACGCATGGCCTCATACATATCGCGCAGAGCCAAATTACCAGCACAAAAAAGCACACTGTAACTATTATCCTCGGCCCAACCATCCACCACATGTGCCCCGGGTCGGATCATTCGCTGCGGATCACGCAGAATAATCAGCCGTTTCTTTTTGAGGGGGTCAATTTTGTTGAGAATCCACTGTTCAATCATAGGGTGGTCCTTAGTTATTGGCTACAGGCCCAGTTATTGATGCCGGGCAGCAGGTCGACCAAAATAGACTCGCTCAGGGTTTCAACTCCCAAAAAGTCACGGCCTCGCAGCACAGATTTGTATTCGATTTCCGTCCAGTGCGGATCGTATCGTTCTTGATGGATGAGTTGGGTAATCATTCCGAACCTTTAATCAAGTGACAACTAATCTTGTCCCTCAGCTTCAGTATCGTCTGGTGGTTCTTTGCCTCACTCACGCGGTAGAATTTTTCCAGCCTCTTCGCACGCGGCTACCCAGAGGAAGTTATCAATGGCTGCCTGAACGCTGGTATCATCCCAATTCTCATCGAAATGCCTGGACCACTCAATACGCTGCCAGGCGGCTCGATCCTTGTCAAGTTGAACATAGAAGGTAATCAGGCCATCAGTTTCATAACAAACCGCCACCCAGCCGTGGAGGGAAGGATAAAGCCGAGTTTTTGTAGCTGTTTTACGAGGATCAAATCCAGTCGATGTGCCGCTTTGAATGTAACGCATCGTACAAGTACCCGGATAATGCTTATACAGCCCTTCAACATTCGCCTGACGATGTTTGCCAGTTTCCGGATCTTTCATAAAAGGTTTTCTGCTCATTTAACTACTCCTTCTCACACAAAGCTGATAATCCTCCTCGACTTCCATCAGAGCCTCATCTTCCAGCGACTCGAAATCGAAGCCGCCCTTCTTATACAGGGCCCGGCCCAGGTCATACAATCCGGCCCGGCGGCATTGACGGAGCCAATCGGCGGCAGTGGAGGGATTGGGGGGACGGTCACGGTTGTGAGGGGGGACACCATCGAGCAAGGCTTTGGTGAAGCGTTTGATGTGGCGTAGGGTTCCGTCACTGCGTAAGGCCGCTTTTTGCTGCCGCTCTTCGTCATTGGCCGGGGGACGCCAGGTGCCTTCACCCGTTTTGAAGAAGAATTCCGGGAGCCACTCTTGCAGCAAGCGACGCGGTTTGTCCTGCACCGGCAGATACTGCTCGAACAGATCGGAGTAGTGCAGACCGAAGCCGGAGGGCCAAACCGACTCCGACGAGACCGCAGAGGTCTCCAAGACCTCTGCGGTCTGGGTTTGCGTCCACATAAAGGCTTCCAAGCGGGCCGCAGAAGCCCTCTCCTTAGTGCTTTCGGCCTCGTTAAGCTGACCAGCGGTTTCTAGCAGATACCAGCGACCATCTACTTCTTCGGCTACGCTGTGGAGCAGGTCATCAAAGTTGTGGCGCTCGAATTCGCCTTTGCGCACCATGCGGGAGACGAGGTCGTCGTAGAGACGGTCAACGGTTGAGCCAGGATGTTGCTCTAGGCTCTCGGCTAGAATGGCCCGCGCTTTTTGGACAAAGGTGGCCGGGTCTTCATCGCCAAAGAGCAGCAGTTGGGTAATTTCATCGGGGCGGGGTTTGCGGAAGTTGATGACGAGATCGCGTTTGGTGGCCTTATCAGCTGTTGCTTGGTTATAGGTACCTCCACCTGTATCAATAAATAAAGTCTGCTCAGTATGTTCTGGAATAAATCCCACCTGGGTCATTAAATCCTGAATCAATTGCCACGTACCCTCGCTGGTATCATGATAACACAACGAGAGCCAATGGCCCGGTTTCAAGACACGGTAACACTCTTGCAATGCAAGTGTCATCATCTTAGCCCAGTCTACTTCGGTCTTCTTCCTGACCTTATTCACGGTTATCTCTTCAGATTGCCAACTAGTATCAAAACACAACCAACTTTCCCATACATAGTTAAGTTCACCGTATTGGATTGTGCCAGAGTATGGTGGATCTGTAAAAACGTAATCAATTGAGTTAGAAGGTATTTCATTTAAGTTTGTGGCGCTTTGGGTTGAGATAGTAAGGTTTGCCGAGGTAACTGGAAGGGGTTGAGGTTTTGAAATGTTGTTAAACCTTCGAGAAAACAAATCCCAAACATTCATCTCTCGGTTGATAGGCGCAATGTAATAATCTGTTCCTTTTGGCCCACCTCCTCCAGTAGTTCTGTGCCTGTAGAGTCGACTAGCACTTAATGAAACCGAAGCAAATGCCATTGCGAGAGGGTCTTCAAGCAATATCCATTGCCGTAACAACGCCAATGCCCAAAGATTTCGTCGTGTGTAAAGATCGGATATGGTTTCTATTCCAAGAAGATGTAAACCATCTTTTAGGTATCTGGTGCCAACTCCCCTTATATCATCCTGGGAAGTCCAGTACGGAATTTCTTTGGCTTCAATCTCGTGAATTCTCTTGAGGTCATACTGTTCAAAAAAATACCGTTTCTTTTCATTAGAATCGTTGTGAATTCGCTCACCGCGCGGAGAACGGCAACCCTCCAAGCATTCATATTTTATCAAAACCGGTACCGCTCCAAGTTTCTTGGCTCTTGTACTAATCTCTTCAATAAGTCCATCCTGATAGCAATTCGGGCAAGCGTTTATTTTCTTCGGACGTCCTGTCGCAGTTTGCCCTGTAGCTTCTACACAATCGAACAATCTGACCTTTTCCAAGCAACGGGTGCATTGGATTACCTGTGAATAAACCACATAAAGCGTTTTGGCCCGGCCATCGCAACGGTCACAACGGGTTTCGTACAGCCACGCCACCTCCGATTTCACCTTCTCGGCCAACTCATCAAAAGCGGCTTCCAGCACATCCACATCAACCGGAGTGCAGTAATTTTTGGTAATAAAAGTCGCCGCCGGGGAGCGGTCAATAGCAATAGCCGCCCGACCCTCCATCAGCGCGGCCAGGGCGGTGCCGCCGGAGCCGCAAAAGGGGCGAGAACGATGTCGCCGGGTTGGGTGTAGTGGCGGATATATTGGCGGATGGCGTCGTGGGGTTTTTTGCTCCAGTAGGTGTGCATATTGTAGATGGCGGTGGCTTTGGTGGTTTTTATGGGCTGGTCAAAGGGGGGGATGTTGTAGTCGTCAGTGGCAGGGTCGTAGGGGGTGGCGTGTTTTTCTACAAAACGGCGCAGGTTGGGGTTGGGTTTATCGCCGCTGTAGTAGCTTGCGGGCATTTGGGGGATGTTGCGTTTGAAGAAGGAGGTTTGTTTGAGTTTTGTCATGGGTTACTGTCCTTTGTTGTTGATTTTTTACCCTTCGTTATGGGTCTGTCCGAATTCCTAAAATTCTGGGCGCACCCCTTTGTTATTTGGTATTTGTCTACCAGGCTCAGTAGATCCAATTTTGACTGCTCAAAGCCGGTTTGTAACCGGCATCGGGGGTTACTCGCCATATTATGGCGCACCCCCTCAGAGCATGACTTGGTATTTGTCTACCAGGTTACACTCTGCTACAATACTATTATAACGGAGCGTAAGTCCAAGTCAGGCAGGAAGGTGGTTTATCCACTCTCCCCGGTTATAAGCCGGAGTACACCGTCTTGGGGGTTTCGTTTTTTTTATTTCCGCTTCAGCCAGCGGGCTTTGATATGCTGCCAGTCTTCCACCAGGGCAGCGTCAATTTTTTCTGAGATCAGGTTAAAGGCCGGGTTACCTGCCTTGTGCCAATCATACGCGCTGCTTGCCACAAAATCTGCCAACTGCACCAAAGGGCTACGTTGACTGTCTACGTGATGAATAGATAGCACACCCTGCACCGGCCAGTGGCGATGGATGGTGGTGTTGACTGCCGCAATTTGGGCTGGCGACGTAAAGTGGCGATCCAGGGATAGGGCTATGTTGGGATACACATCCCAGCATAGTCGAAGCAACTCACACGTTAAAATAGCATAGTTCTCGGGTGTATCCTTGATCCGCCGTCCCCTCTTACGTACTGTCAGTAGAAAGATCGCCACCTCAGCCTGGAGCAGGTTGTTTAAAACGCCCTGACGAATACGTTGGCTGGCATTATGCCACTTTAGTTCCGAAGCGGCTTTACGCTGACGCTTTAGCCGTTTGCCAGAGCGTAGTGCTGTCCGCCTGATCAAATTCCGCACAACCTCGGGGCGATGAGTTATCACAGCCGCCATTACAAATAATGGCATAGTGGATGTTAAAGAGCCACTCTCGTCTAGCCCAACGTGTACAATTGAGGGTGTTTGGTCAGGGGTCATATATTCAATAATCGCTATTCTAATTCTAGCACGGGCAATTCGTCATCGCTATCGGTACGCAAAGCAGCCAAAAGAAATTGATGAAACTCGCTTACAATCTGGTCAACATCAGCCGCCTCAATGGTTTGTTTACCGGGTTTGAAGTCGGTTAACCGCAATTTGCGGATTTGAATCTGTTTGAGAAAGCGGTTTAGCAAACTAATCGGGTCAGGTTTGCTCATGTCTGCCCCGCCCAATGTCTGGGTCAGGTAAGTGGCCATATCCGTCACAGATTGGGTGGCCAGCAGCCTGGCAATAAAGGGTTCATTTTGACCTTGTTTTAGTCGCTCGCGCAGAGCCTCGCTGTGTAGTAGCGCAGCCTTGTCTTGTAGGGCCAGGCGTAACCTGGTTTCAGCCTGCTTTAGGGCATCATCGGCTCGTTGAAGCCAGTCACCGGCATTTTGCATGGTTAGGGGGCAACCGGGCGGCTGGGGCATAGCATTTAATTCTTGCTTGACCTTGTTGTGAGTCAGGGTCCTCGGGAAAAGCTCTGGCGGGCTTGCTACAGCTTGGGTCCAGGCTTGTTCCAGGCCGGGTCGGGGGTCGGCCCCCAGAGCTGTTACCTGGGCCAGTCGGGTCAGGGCCAGGTAGGTTTGGTGCTGGGGCAAAGTTTTTATCTGCTGCCGGATCTGTTCAGTGTGGGCAGTGACCTGGTCAAACAGTTGCAGATAACGCACCCCATAACTTTTAATGACTTCTTCAGCCGGTTCCAATAATTCATTCAGTAAGCTAACTTCGCTGGTAATGAATTGTCTTAATTTTTTTGTGTCGGTCAACAGCATTTGGGTTTGTTTTAGGGCGTTCTTGATCGAAGTCAAAGCCGGGTCAGCAGGCAACGAATTTGTAAAATCGGGATCACTATACCGAACTACAGCCCGCAGGCGGTCATGATATTGGTAGAAAGCAGCAATCTGCTGAACCTCAGCCAAACGGCTGGCCAAATCATCAACTTCTTCCGGATAAGCCACCTCATCCTGATAAATCCGATAGCCAAAGGCTTTGTCCAAAGCATTACACAGGTAGGGGATGGGATCGGCCCCAACCGGGGCAACCAAAAAACTTTCCCAAGCTTGTAAGCGGGGCAAAAGACCCAGATCATCTGTTATTTTTCCCTGCTCATTGGCCATTTGTTTTTTATTAGCTGCCAATAACTCAGCACGAGTGACCAAGGGCAGATCTTCAAAAATGCGGGTAATGCCGGTATGAACTGTTTGAAAAGAAGATAGATTTTCTTCTTTATAGCTCAGTAAACGCTGCACCCCAGCCTGGATATCGGCATCCTGCTGAACGGTTCGCAGGCTGTCATCTGCCAGCAACACTGCGGCAAAGGGGGCCAATATCTCCCAACCTTCGGGCGGCTTTAAGCCTTGAATTTGATCAAAAGCTTCCAAAACGGCCACCTTAAAGTCAATGGTGGCAATGTTGCCGTAATCAATGGCCTCAAGCGGCACATTACGCCCAGAGAGCGAAATCCGAATTTTACCTCTTGTACCAGACAGAGCAGATAAAGCTGCACCATCCGTTTGTTCAAGCCATAGTGCAGACCATAAGGGCCGTTGGTGCCCATAAAGTTTTTGTAAACAGAAACGACTGGCATAGTACTACTGCTGTCGCCCAACTTATCGTTAATCCAGGTAGCCATATCCTGGGTGTAACGGCACTGGCTCAAATCCAGTTTGCGATCATTGGGATGGACCATAATTTGCAGAGCAAAGCCATAATTTTGGGCCGCCGAGATATCGCGGTTGGGTTTGGCCCCCCGGGGTATCTGGCCCACTTTAACAATGCCGTTAATCACATTAACAGCGTTGGTATCGCTAAAGGGGGCTGGGGCGTCAAACTCCATCTCTTTACACAGGTAAATAGCATCCAGCGCCTGACTAACCAGCGGGGTAAAAATGGCTGTTAGTTCTCCCTCGCAGATAAAGCTCATGTGAGAATGATCGGCGGCAGCCAGGCGACCGCGGGTATAGCTGTCGGGCACAATCCGGTAAATGGTTCCTATCTGGTCGCGCAACCGGTTCTGAACCCAATCCAGCACTATTTTAGCCTCTTGAGTATCCTGACCCCGATAATCGGCCACCAGGGTTCGATAGGCGATAAAATCAACCAGTAAAGATTGCTCGCTGGCGGTTAAGACATCAGGCGCCCAGAAGAGAACCCGAGAGTCTTGTTTAGATTTGATCAGATCATCCAACTGATCAACGGCGGGGGTTGAACTGACAAAAACGGCATAATCAAGACCGGTTTCGGCGCTATTGATGGAAGGCAGCATAGCCCCACGCTTGGCAATATCCAACAGGTCGCGCATATAAACCCGCCCCCTAATCTCGCGGCCATGCCACTTCAAGGTTAAATCGGTCTGACTGGCCGGACCAATATCACGAAAAACAGAACGGATGCCGGAGGCCAGATCCATGGTCATTAAGGAGGTGCTGATTTGCCAGCTGCTTAAGGCCAGCAAAGCTTCCCAAGCCTGACGCCGGGCCACCTCATCCGGCTCAGCTTCGGCCCTGGCTTTTTGAAATAACTCACGGGGCTGGGGGCCACCGCCAGTTGACTCAAAGCGGTAGTTAGGTCCCACTTTAGCCACCTGGGCCAACTCCAGGGCCAATTTAGCGGTTAAAATTTCGTAATGGTCAAGATTGTCTTGTAAATCGGCCTGCTGCTCCTTGGAATGGTCTTTCCACTCCATTACGCTGTTCATCAGGTCTTCATGTTTAAGGCCATTGGGGGCCAGGTTGGCCGTATGGTATAGAAACAGAGTTCTGATGATTTTTTCACAGCGGCTGCGATACACTTTAAGCGGGCCTTTGGTCACTGTATCTAACTGACGCTTGGCCGTTTCGTAGGCTTGCCAGGCTTCGGGCCATTTGGTTTTGATGCTGGCAATACCCTTGGTAGTTCCAGACGGGTCTTCTTCGTATGCAACCACATCGTCAAAAAGCGACCACAGGGTAATCACTGCATTCGATTTTCGCTTACGCTGGGTCTTAAGCGTTTGCAGCATAAAGTAAAGGGCCGAGCGAACTGTAGTGAGGTTATATGAAACAGCTCGGACAACATCAATGCTGGGCGGGTAAAAGGGGAAGAAGTGGGCAAACTTGTCTCGGCCCACGGATTGAGGCCAACTGAAGCTGCGCTGATAATCCTCATAATATTGGCCCACTGCCGTTTTGGCGGTGATTTCGCGTACCCGGGAAAGGGCAATGTCGTAATAGTAATCCTGATTATTTAGCAATGGTACCAGGTCTAACCGTTCGCGGGCGATAATATTTTTGACACCGGCCATGCGGGTTTCAATGGCCTGTTGGGCGGCGCACACCGTCCAGACCGGCAGGTTCTCAACCTTGGCCAACCTGTTAGAGAGCACCACCAGCGCCTTCTCATCATCAAAGCGCTGCTTATCGCTACGGCTGCGCATAAAGAGCGAGACTTCATCCAGGATCAGTAGCAAGCCAGCATAACCCTCAGCCAACAAGGATTTGACCATGTGCTTGAGCACGTCTTCCGTTTCCATTGGAATTTGGGGGCGAATTTTCAGATACCGCTCATAAAAATCCCACAGTCGCTGGCCACAGTCCCGTCTAATGCCGGGGTCGGGGTTGTTCTGGAGATTGTCCAGAAACTGATTGATATCTTCCCGCTCTTCCTCATCAAAGTAGGTGGGGTCCTGTAAAAATTTAGCCAGATCGCGGCGGTAGCGATCAAAATCATCTGTATTCAGAAACCGCTCGGCCAGGATTTCGGTGGGATAGAGGGGCAATGATCTCCCGATTTCCAGATAAAACTGGTCAGCCACCGCATCTAAAATATATTCAGTCAAGGTTTTGCTGGTACCCCCTAAACCGATGCCGCCCCCACCCTGGCCAACCAGAGTCTTAACTGCCACAAAAACACCTTTGCTGTCCTGCTTTTTTTTGGCCAGGCCATTTTCATAAAAATAGTACAAACTCTCCCGCCGTCCTAAACCGGCTTTCTTCTCTTTGTCTTGAACAATCTTCCACTCGTCTGCTCCGGCCAAAGCCAGGGCGCCAATAAATGATAATAAGTGGGATTTCCCTGAGCCGAACTCGGCCTGAACCCAGTAGCCTTGACCAATGGGGTTGTCCTTGCGCTCCGGTATGTAGGGAGCCGCCATCTGACGGAAGATGTCGTTTAAAAAGGAGCGTACCGGATCAACAAGAAACTCCTCAAGGGTACGTGTCTCAATTTGCCGGGCTATCCGTGCCTCTGGCGTACTACCATTGGCCCAGATGTGTTGTTCAACCACGTAAACACTAATGATGCTCTCGGGAACGTCTGCAATTTGGTCAAGAGACGGGCGTTGAAACAGTTTTGCTTGGGTGTTGCTCATATCGCTTGTCCTTTTATGGAACACGGATGGTACGGATGGCACGGATTTTCACTGATCTTTATAGGTGCTTTTATTTTTTAGCTCTGTTCTATCTTTTTAGCTACTCTAATTGCCACAGGTGATTATCGGCAATGAGATTGCCGGGCAGTGTGCGATGAAACCGGGGCTCCGTTTCGTGAAAAATAATAATTTGTTCACTACGTCGTTGCCCTGGTAGAAGAAGCAGTATATGACTTTGGTTAGAAGCTCGGGTTCGCAGGACGCTTAAATCCAGGTTATAAGTAAAAAGCAATTCAATCTGCTTCAACGTAAGCAGATCAGAGCTAGGTGAAGATAGCAGATCACCCAGCATTTGATCAAATTTCTGACCCAAACGACGCTGTACAGCCTGAGGGTAGCGGGCTTCATCTTTAATAAGCTGGCGTAGACCATCATCGTCAATACGGGCCAGTAATTCACGATTGAGATTGATGGGTTCGGGGAATGGATTACCATGAGGGTCTAGAGCCTGGGCCAGATCGGTTTTTTCAAACTGCTCCAATTGGGCATAACTGCCTAATACGCCATAGAGGTGACGTCCAATTTCAAACTGGAGTTTCTCACGAAGTTGGCTAATAATTTGAGGGCCGGACAGCTTTGTCATAGGTACTGGTCCTTGGCTAAAGATTGATTATCAGTCGTTAATAATTTAGCTACTCTGTCACCGATTGCTCACCTAAAACTAAGGCCTCTCGTTCAGGGTGTTCAAAATATTGCCTGAGTGCGGCTGCCTGATTGAACTGAAGGGTAAATTGCCGCATGGTATCGATCTCGCTAATTTTGGAAATAATGCCAAAATCGCGTAAATTATAGAGTTGTCGGCGCATCCACTCCCGATCCCATAATAACCAACGCCGTAAGGGGCTTTCCTCCAAAGCCTCAAAGGTGTAAATACCAGGTCGAGAAAATTCAGCCGTTAACAAGTAAAGGAATGCCTCAAGTGTGCCGCTATGAACCTGAAAACGCAAAGTCGTTCCCTCTGTTGCTCCCATGGACAATAAATCATACGTATTAAATAAAGAACGAAGCACATTATTTTGGGAAGAAGGGCCTATACCCGGCAAGTGACGTAGAATGAACTCACGTATTGCCTCTCGCTCCACATAGCCTATGGGTAAAGCCGGCCAGATGAAATCTTCAGCCGTTTTTGCCGCTAGTGGTTCAGCTTTCAAAATATGATAGAAGATGACTGGTTTTAAATCTCTCTCTGTAGTGCAGATGCTTGCATAGTAGGTTATAGGAACATTCAGTTGCTCTTCTGAAAAAAAACGATCCAAAATATAGTTAGCCCGACGCTGACGTGTTGAAGCGGAGTTATAAGGTAACTTAGCTCCTAAAAAAGCTTTGAAGGTTTCCAGATCTTCAAATTGAGCTGCCTGAGGAATAAAAGTCAGTGAATTGGCAATCTCATCATTGGCAAAGGTACGCATTTGCGGTTTGGTTGGTTCTGGCACGTTCTCAAACAATGGCCCCAAATTTGGCTCTATTTCAAACAGGGCAGGTTGTTCAAAGGCTTCAATGATCTGTTCAGGCTCATCCAAAGCATTGCCCGCTAAACGAGCAACGACTCTGATTAAGATTGCTACTTGTTCCCCAATTCCTGGCACAGTAAGCAGATCGTCATAGGGTGCGGTTAGAATACGCTCAATACTACCAAAATCATCAAAAAGTGACTGGGCTAACGGAGCTACATTTCGGCGTGGAATGGCGTAAGTCAACAGCAACTCCAATAGTTGCACTTGTGACAATGACTCCGGGTTGGCCAAAAAACGTTGCCTCAGCCGCTTGCGATGGCCTATTTTGGCTGTCTGTTGACTCATTAAGAAAAATTCCCCTTTAAAACAGCAAACGCAACCCTTGACCGGGTCGCGCCTCCATGCTATTATATCTTTACCCTAAAAACTTGGCTGGAGGACACATCCTGGTCTAAACTATTTACAAAGACCCCAATGGTTTACCGAGCGGGGTCTTTTTCATTGCTTTATTCTATATAACTATCTACAACTGACAATCAAACTTAAGACCACTCTACAAATATCAGCTGCCTTTCAAACGGCCTGGAATTTTTGTTCACAGTTCAGCGCTTCGTACAGGCCCAGTTTCATCCTCAAGCCTGAAAGTGTACTGCATCTCGTCGGGCATTTCTGGTCGTTGGGGAGCAGAAAGTTGCTCAATATGAGCAGCCCGGGTGAGAAACCCAAGCGTAAACGTCTTGGGTTTCTCACTTAAGCCTGTAAAATTTAGCCCTAAATTAGCTCAAGAGTCTGCTTTCAAACTAATTTCAGCATAGCTTACCAAAGACCACTAACCCAAAGCTAAAACGACAGCAAGAGGAGGTTTAACAAGTTCAGGGGCAAGGCCACTATCGGGCCAACCTGACTATAGCGCATGTATAGAGGGGGAATAGAGGGGGAATAGAGGAAGAATAAACCAGACCGGGCCACACCAACACCAAAGCAATTTGTTATATACCACTCAATTAAGGTTTTTCCTATTTTTAAATAATCCCAAAATTACAAAATTTCAACTCTTATGGTAACTACTCAGGCATGTCATTTCGAGCGCAAGGAGTCGCCGATGGCGCGGGGGGTGTGTGCTATGCAAGCATAGCCGGTGTCCCTCCACTTTTTCCCCGCGCCATACGCCCGGTATGAAACCTGCAGAGGAGGGTTTCATAGGAGAAATCGAGTTAATGCAGAAACAGAC
>PJEL010002276.1_pt1 | contig 17913 bp, 19 predicted proteins | sample 1853271 | NCBI WGS metagenome assembly PJEL01 (sample SAMN08108733, study PRJNA415343) | Invertebrate metagenome, whole genome shotgun sequencing project. | host: Globobulimina | place: Sweden: Gullmar Fjord | collected 2015-08
CCTCGCGCCAACTCCGTCAAGATCGGCCCTCACTGGCCTGTCAGCAGCTGCCAAGACGCCGCAGTTAATATGCGGCAGCCGCCGGTTCCGCGCTGGTCGTCGCAAACGCCAATAATATTCCGCTACCATCTGCAATTATGTTACTCTCTGGATCAGAGGGTGGCAGCATCAGGCATGACGCCTTAGGCGCTACTGTCGCTGTTCACACTCCAGTCCGAAGGGCTGTTCATGATAGTTTAGAGGAGGAACTAAGGGATGTCAGATCATTGGCTGTTCAAGAGTGAAACCTATGATAACTGCAACTGTGCAATTAACTGCGGTTGCCAATTCAACTTGCCGAGCACCTATGGCTATTGCCAGTCGGCTTTCATTGGCAATATCGTTGAGGGTCACTTCAATGACACTCCGCTGGCGAATTTGAACTGGGCAGCACTTTACAAGTGGCCTGGGGAGATTGCGGACGGAAACGGTAAGCGTCAAATAATTGTCGATGAACGAGCGGATGAGGCTCAGCGGACTGGTCTTGAAACCATCATTTCAGGCGATGCAAGCGAGGCCTTTAGCAATCTCTTCTCTGTGTTCGCCGCTACTTGCTCGGAATTTTGCGAGACACTGTTTCTCCCGATCGATCTAAAGGCGGATCTGGAAGGCAGGACTGCAAGGGTTGAGATTCCGGGTATCTTGAAAAGCCGCGCCAATCCGAAGATCAACGATTTTAATGGTGAACCGTTCCACATTGCTCTGGCGCGTTCGCGCGGCAGCTTCGAGTTTACCTATGCGGAACTGGGACTCGGTACGACCTCGGTGACCGGCGAGATGGATATGGCGTTCGAAGATACATGGGCGCACTTCTGCATTCACCATTTCAACCAAAATGGATTGGTTCGCGAACGGTCGAGGCTCACGGCATGGCTCGGTCATTGAGCCGGTGGTGTAGCTGAAAGTCGTTTCAACCGTGCCCGATCCATCGAAGGCAACGTGACGCAACATTGGGCGTCTTTATCCGTTTCGCGACCAAGGGATCATGGTGCAATGAACGGCGGAATCTTGGTGCTTTTCTGCCGCTTGCTTTGGTTAGGAATTAGGTCCTGATGGCTCTGGGAGGCCTTCCGCGCGGCAGAAAACAGGCGCGCCAGATGCCATAAGATTTCGTCGCTAACGACCCTGACCAGACCTTGGCACCAGACGCAGCTAACGGCAGTAAAGAACCCTAATTGGTTCCGGATATTCAACTAACCGCAATTCTTGAGATGTGATAGGATCCGGACATCTGACCCATCCCCGGAGCAACAATATGAAGACATTTGCCGAAAACTACGACGAAGTTCTAGTACCGGTTATCTTCCAACCTTGGGCCAAGGAGCTGATCCGTAGCGCTCCGCCATGGGACGGAGTGAATTTTTTGGACCTGGGATGTGGAACCGGCGCAGTCACTCGGGAAGTTGCCACTTCCGGCATCTCGGCTGCCAGCTTGACCGGAGTTGATATGACGGCAGGTATGTTGGACGTCGCGCGGAAAAGGGCAAAGGAAGCTGGTATCAAAGCGGATTGGGTCAAAGCGGACGCAACATCGCTACCTTTCCCAGATGGCCGGTTCGACCTCGCATATTGCCAACAGGCCCTGCAGTTCTTCCCTGATCCTATTAAGGCGCTTACAGAACTGCGTCGAGTGCTGGTCGACGGCGCAAAAGTAGCGTTTTGCGTCACAACCGATTTGTCGGATAACCCTTTGCTTAGATCGCAGGCTGCCGCGATGGACAAATATATTGGCGAAGCCGCGGGAGCTTCTGTGCGTGCGATAAGTAGTTTATCAGACGGTGCCCAACTTCGATCATTCTTTCGAGATGCTGGTTTCAAATCCCTCAATGTCGAAAAGGTATGTCTGACGCTATTTCATCCCGACGGCTACGAATATGCAGCAGGTGCCATGGGGGGAATGCATACTGGCGACAAACTTTTGGAGTTGTCTGCCGAGCAAAGAGATGCGTGCTTCGAAGAATTCCTCACTGGTCTGGGAGAGTATTTTGACGGCAAATCCATGAGGTTTCCTCACGTCTCCAACGTGGTGACGGCTCTTGCGTAGCGATCAGCTTGGGTTAATTGCGTTGAAAAAGTTCAGATTTGCAGGAATGCGGATACCGTGCTCACCCTCGAATTCCCTAAATTTAGTTGTCACGTAGCGAGTTATCTCGCCGATATCTTTGGCGGTCCCTTTGTACTTCTTAAGAATTCTGGCCGCTGGGCCGATGTTCGAAGCAAGCGCTGCAACTCGGTCAAGTGGGCCGGGATGGGTCAAAATTACTTCGATCGTTTCGCCGACTACACTTCGGAACCCGGCCGCCTCCAAGATACCAACGACATTATCTGTGTTCTGGAATCCAAGTGGCCCCGGCGAGCTGGGGTCAGATTGCTCCATTGGTCCAAGCCTTTCAACCGCTCCGTCTTTGGGTGCCTCAAACCAAGGGTTTCCATTTGCCTTCGCCCACGCGGCCAGAACCAATCGTCCACCTGGTTTCATTTGATGCCGAATGTTGCCAAAGGCCTCGACCGGGTCGGCAAAGAACATCGAGCCAAATCGTGAAATTACTAGATCAAATGGTGCCCCCGGGATTTGGTCGCTTTGTGCGTCAGCCAAATAGTATCCTATCTCGACGGATGCACCTGCAGCATGGCCCTGTGCATGCTTGATAAATGAGGGCGAAATATCGACCGCACAAACTTTCCCACCCGGTGCGACATGCGATGAGAAAGCCCTCGATGTTGCGCCTGTTCCGCAACCAATGTCCAAAACGCATTCGCCTGGTTTGGGGGTTGCCCACTTGATCAGGGTCTCGTCGACAGCGTTAAAGACCACATCAAGTTCATTTTCGAACAGAATCCATTTTTGCCCGCTTTCAGAGTTCCAGTAGTCGGCCTGAGCTTGGTTGTTCTGCATCTAAATGCACGCGCCTTTCATTTCAAGTGACCTGCCCCCCGGTCGTCCCTCATTCATAACGAGAGTCTGCGGGTTTGATAGTCATCGGTTTCGGGCCAGTGTTTTCGCGGTCGTAGGGTTTTGTAGAAAATCCAAAACGACAGAATTATAGGTCTCCGGCACCTCTCGTTGCGGAAAATGCCCGGATTGTTCGAACAAATGATACTTAGCGTTGGGCAAATATCGGCTTTCGGTTTGAATAACTTGGGGTGGGATAAATCTGTCTTCGCTGGAAGCCATTATCAATGCTGGCTCGTCGATTGATGCGATTTTCTCGGGTGTGAATCCGGTGGCAGAGTATGCGACAAGCGCATCCACCATCTTCTGGGCCGCAGTAAACTCAATCCGATCTTCTATCGCTGCGAGCAGATCAGGAAGACGTTCTCGATTTTGATTTAGCCAATGATCCGACATGATCGTGGGCATTATCACCGTGTAAAGCGTCTCAAAATCCGACGTCTCCAGTATCCTCTTCCAGCCGAGGTACATTTGCCTGAGCCGCTCTGACCCAAGCAGCTGGGTCGCATTGATACAAAGAGCGTTCGCGTAGCCAGGATAATTCACCGCTAGGGTGACAGCGGCCATGCCGCCATGGCACACGCCCAGGATAGCTGCCGACTTCAACCCTAAATGGTCCAGAAGCTCTTTGACGTCCCGGGCATGAAGCTCATAGCTGTGTTCCCCCGCCCATTTTTCGGATTGGCCGATACCCCGATGATCGAGACGAATGCAGGTATAGTGATCGGCGAATCTACGAACCTGGGCATTCCAGGTGTTTGTATCGCTCCAAATGCCGCTCAGCATTAGCAGCGGCGGCCCGTCACCATCGAGCCGATAAAACAGATCAACGCCGTCGCTTGTTTTGAACTTCATGACAGAAATTGCCGGTTAGTGGCTTGGGCAGATAACTCCTCTTTGCCCAGGCTTGGATTCCATTTTGTTTTGGTTATAACACGAACCGCCCATCAATGCATGCAAAAGACCTCCCCAAGTGCAACCCGGGAAAAGTTGTCGACGTAGTGTTGTGTGTGGAATTTGGCCGACGTCGAAAGGCCGTTTTGTCCCGCTCAGCTGACCTTGGCGCATCCCGCAGCGAAAGCACACTTCCCGCCCATAGTAACACCTGCTGCGCTTCAACCTGAGGTCCGCAATGGGCTCCTGAGCCGCCGTTCGCTACAGAATGAACGAAGGTCTGCAGTGTTTCGCTAGCCAACGTGGATACTGCGGGTGATTCCAATTGGAACCCATTCTGAAAGCCAGCATAAACAGCCAAACAATCCACCTTCAGATTTTCTATTGACAGGTCTGCCCCTCTTGACTCATACCTTGATAATCGAAGTAGAGCGCCCGGAGGAAACCCCTCACGGGCGTTTTCCTTTTCTCAAATCCGACAATTCAGATCAGACCCAGCTGCGCCGGTAATCCCGGGCGTTATGTTTTGACGTCTGCATCCCCCACACATCGAGGATCTTCATGGATTTGGTATTCGCACCAAGCGAGATCGAGACCTGGCCGATTGAAAAACTGCGTCCCTACGCCCGCAATGCCAAGATGCACGGGGATGATCAGGTGGCCAAGATCGCGGCCAGCATGGCAAAGTTCGGCTGGACGGTGCCATGCATGGTCGCTGACGATGGCGAGCTGATCGCGGGCCACGGCCGGGTGCTGGCCGCCACGATGCTGGGGCTTTCCGAGGTCCCGGTGATCCGTTTGGGCCATCTGGATGAGGCGGAACGGCGCGCCTACCGGATCGCCGACAACAAGCTGACCGAGATGGGCGATTGGGACGAGGCGGTGTTGCGCGACGAGATCGCCGGTTTGCTGGCCGAGGATTTCGACCTGACACTGCTTGGCATCACCGACGAAGATCTGGATGCGCTGCTTCAGGATCCGGATGACGTTGGTGCGATCGAAGGGGAGGACGATGTTCCAGAAGCTCCGGGAGACCCGATCAACCGTCTGGGTGATCTCTGGGTGCTGGGAAATCATCGACTGCTTTGCGGGGACGCCACCGTTGCCACCGATGTTGAGCGGGTTCTTGGCACAGTAAGACCGCAGTTGATGGTGACCGACCCGCCTTATGGCGTGGAATACGATCCCGGCTGGCGCAACAAAACCGGCGTATCGGCCACCAAACGCACCGGCAGGGTGCTGAATGATGATCGCGCCGACTGGCGTGAAGCCTGGGCGTTGTTCCCCGGGGACGTCGCTTACGTCTGGCACGGCGCGCTGCACGCGACCATCGTTGCCGAAAGCCTCACGGCGGCGGGTTTCAACGTCCGCTCCCAGATCATCTGGGCAAAGGACCGTCTGGTTCTGAGCCGGGGCGATTATCATTGGCAGCACGAGCCTTGCTGGTATGCCATAAAAAAGACCGGCAAGGGTCACTGGGCTGGCGATCGAAAACAGACAACGCTCTGGCAGATTGCCAACAAGGATCAGGATAGCACCACCGTTCACGGCACGCAAAAGCCGGTGGAATGCATGCGTCGCCCGATCCTGAACAATTCCAGCCCAGGTCAGGCGATTTATGAGCCGTTCATGGGTTCTGGCACCACGTTGATTGCCGCTGAGACCACGGGGCGCGTGTGCCTCGGGATCGAACTAAACGCCGCGTATGTTGACGTCGCTGTGCAACGCTGGCAGCAATTCACGGATCAGGCGGCAGTGCTGGCTGAGACCGGGGAGAAATTCGCAGATCTGAGGGCCAAAAGGCAGGCGGCATGAAACAATCCCGCGCCATGTCGCTGGTTGAGGTCATTGCCAACGTGATCTTTGGCTACGGGGCTGCTGTTGTCACGCAGATGCTGGTGTTTCCGATGTACGGTCTGCACATGACGTGGGCGGAAAACCTGAAACTTGCCACAGTGTTCACCCTTATCAGCATTATCAGGTCGTTTGCCCTGCGGCGGCTGTTCGAGGCAATCAGGACCCGCAAGACCGAACGACAAACCGCCGCCCGGGCCGGACGGCGGCGGCAAAACCCGGTGGTATTCAGGCGCAAATTTTATAAATTCGACCGCGATTGCCGTTCTTCTCGGAGGTGACATCCAACCCCAGTTTCTTTTTCAGCACCCCGGAAATCGCGCCGCGTATCGTATGAGCCTGCCACCCCATGGCCTCGACAATCTCAGCGATGCTGGCACCGTCAGGCGCTTCAAGCATCGTAATCAGCTTTGCCTGCTTGGTGACGATGCGCGGGTTTTTGGGCGCGGCGGGTGGTTTCGGCGTTTTAGGGGCCTTGCGAGCACGCGCCTTGGTTTTGGCCACTACCGGCTCAACCCCGACGGCGGCGAGCCCCGCCTTGGTCACCACCAGCGTGGTTCCGTGACCATCGCCGGTTTCGCGCCAGAGCGGTTCACCTTTGCGGATATTGGCGTCGACCTCTTCAATGAACCCACGCTCGATCAGCAAGGTGACCACCTTTTTTGCGGCAGCCCCATGCAGACCCTTGGTCAGCGGCATCGCGAGATTGCCGGGGCGCTGGGCACCGGCGGTGAGGATGCGGGTTTGGGTTGCGGTGAGCTCAGCCATCTGCGTGCTCTCCTTCGCCAAACGCGCTGTCAGTGATCTCGCGCAGCTTGGTGGCATAGTGGGTCAGCGTGCCGACGTCGCCCCAGTTGATCTCGTCGGGTTGGGTGTTGAAATGATCGTCGCTGAGCCCCTGCAGCCGGGCGAGCATCGCGTCGATCGCGGCTTTCTTCTCCATGAATGCGTTCCGGGCTGCTTCCTTGTTGCGGCGGGCCTTCTCCGCACGCAGTTGGTGGCGGGGTGTGGTCTGTGGGTTCAGGCGGGTCATGTCATTGTCTCCGGTAGCTGTGTTGTTCTGGTGTAATCAGAATCGCTCAGTCCGGCTTCTTAATCAACTTAATAGTAAGCAATAACATTGCTTTAAACGTGGACTCATCGATTATGGAGGGTATGAGCGAACGCGAGTATTCTGCCCATTCAGGCCTGTCGCGTGGCGCGATCCAGAAGGCCAAACAGACCGGCAGAATGGTGTTGTTTGCGGATGGTTCAATTGATGCTGCCGCCTCGGATGCACGGCGCGCCGGAACGACGGACCCGGATCAGCAACGCCGGTCTGTTGGCGGTGACAGTGGTTTTTCCGGCCCTGCCGACAGCACATCCTATCTCAAGGCGCGTACCGCCCTGACGGTCTATCAGGCGCAGGAACGCCAGTTGGCCATTCAGAAGAAGAAAGGCATGCTGGTTGATCGGGCCCGGGCGGAAACCCTGGTGTTCCGGCTGGCGCGGCAAGAACGCGATGTCTGGGTGATATGGCCCGCCCGCGTTGCGGCGCTGATGGCCGCGCAGGTGGCAGCAGAGGTGGAGACAGCAACGGGGACACCGGTGACAATTCAAACCGCGATTATCCAAAGGGTGCTGGAAACCCATGTCCGCGAACAGCTCAACGCCCTCGCCGACCTCAGGGTCTCGCTTGGATGAGGATAATCCGGATGCTGATCTTGATCTGAGTTTCGATGGTGCCGAAGACATCCTGCGCAGCTGGCGACGGGGAATACGGCCAGACCCGGACCTGACGGTTTCCGAATGGGCAGACCAGCATCGCTGGCTGTCCTCGCGGTCTTCGGCTGAGCCCGGGCGCTATCGCACGGATCGAACACCATATCTGCGAGAAATCATGGATGCGCTGTCGCCCAGTCACCCGGCGCAGCGGATTACCTTCATGAAGGCGGCGCAGGTCGGCGCGACGGAGGCGGGCAACAACTGGATCGGCTTTGTGATCCACCACGCACCGGGACCAATGCTCGCGGTCCTGCCCACGGTGGAAATGGCCAAGCGATCCTCACGGGGTCGGCTGGACCCTCTGATTGAAGAAAGTGCGGCCCTGCGCGAACGGGTCAAACCGGCGCGATCACGCGATGCAGGCAACTCGATGTTGTCCAAGGAATTCCCGGGCGGCATTCTGGTGCTGACCGGGGCGAACAGTGCCACCGGCCTGCGTTCGATGCCTGCGCGTTACATCTTTCTGGATGAGGTGGATGCATATCCTGCATCTGCGGACGAGGAAGGTGATCCGGTCTCACTGGCCGAGGCCCGCACGACGACCTTCGCGCACCGGCGCAAGGTGTTCATGGTCTCGACCCCGACAATAAGGGGCTTGTCCCGGATTGAGCGGGAATACGAGGCAAGCGATCAGCGGCGGTATTTTGTGCCCTGTGGATCTGGGGCCAGAGCGACAGTGGGGGACGAGGTTTCCAGTGCGGGCGGCGGCCTTTGCTGTTGAGCCGCCTCTTGCCCGCGAAGTTTTGGCCGAAAGCCGCACTATGAAAGGCGGTGGGGCAGCGGGTGTGGCGACGCTGGGAGCGGCCGGGGTTGAGGTGGTGCAGAACGTTCTGACCGAAACCCAATCCGCCATCCTGCCGCTGGTGCCTTATCTCGACACACTGCGCTGGGTGTTCATCGCCGTGGCGCTCGCAGGGATCGCCGTTGCGATCCACGCGCGTTGGGATGACTGGAAGCGGGGGCAGCGGTGATTGGTGCGATCATTGCTGTGGTCACCGGCAGCCGGTTGGCGCTGGTTGTTGGGAAATGGGTCGCCGTAGGGCTGACCGTTCTTTTGTTCCTGTTGTCCTTGCGCCGATCCGGTGAGCGCGCCGGGCGGCTGACGGAGCGTATTGAAAACAAGGAGTATGCAAATGAAATCCAGCGCCAAATGCTGGAAGCCACGGCTCGTCGCCCTCGCAATCGTGACGAGCTTGTTGACCGCTTGCGCGACGGTAAGTTCTGAAACTGCCCTTGGGGTCTGTCCGCCGGTGGTGGAATACAGTCGCGCAGATCAGGCCAAGGCGGCTAATGAAATCGAAGTTTTGCCTTACGGGGCAATCTTGGCCGACTGGCTGGCGGATTACAGCGTGCTCAGGGAACAGGCGCGGAAATGTGGTGCATAAAACGGTCCAATTTTCCTGTCAGCGCGTAACGTAGGGTGGGACAACATATTCCGGATGCCGTGCGCGCCAGTCGCGATAGGCCCCGAGTGCCAAATCCGGGTCAGACTCCTGAAGCAGATCACCGTTTTCATCGATCAGCCCCGCCTCCTGTTTGACCGCAACGCAATGCCAATACCGGTCCACCTTGGCCGCGAGGTGCAGGATATCCGCCGCATCGCGCACCTTGATTTGCCGCTCGCAAATCGCCCGGGCGACTGCTTCGATGTTACTGGGATTGCTGGGCATGCAAATACCTCATTGGCTGCGGCAATCCTACGCCGACCGTCAGAACCGGACAACGAAAACGCCATTCACATACGTTTCAGTGGATGGTCACCGACCCGCAGCATTTTTTGAACTTTTTGCCCGAGCCACAGGGACAAGGCTCGTTACGCCCAACCTTTGCCCGTCCCGGTAGCCCCCCTGAAGGGGCCCCTGCCAGATTGGCCGGGCCCGACATCCCTGTTTGCCCCTTGGTCCAGTCGTTCAGGGTCAGAACCATGCCCGGGATCAGATCAGGCGCAATTTCGTCAAGCTCATCGATAGCGGCCTCATCCAGTTCCGAAGTTCCGATATTGATCTCGTGCAGCGCCAGAATCATCGGGATGGTCGAACGCACTTCCTCGTCCAAGCTGTCCAGCGTGGTTTCCCAGCAATCGGCGCGCAATTGCATGGCCTGCTCAAACCCGCTGATCCACGGCTCCCACAGCGTCTCGCCGCTGTTGGGGTCGGTTTCATAGATCGCTTCGTATTCAGGCACCGGCTTTGCCAGATCCTGCGCCACCCGGTTGTAATGCCCCATCACCTTATCCATCACCGTTTGCGCCTGATCCATGGTATCAAAATTCGGAGTGTGATCCTCTCCCCAGACCAGCGGCAACCATTCACCCGGCATGATCATCTCGGGGCAAACTAAAATTCCGGCCACAAAGCCATCGAGCTCACTGAGCAACATGCCGTCGTTTTCAAACGGAACGTCTAGAAGCATTTCAGAGAGCGCTTCGAGTTGTTTGTCTGTGTGCCCCACTTCCAATCACCGTTCTTCAGCCAACCAGGTTATCCGTGAAGGCCATTATGTCATCCAGCGATCCGCAATCAACCGAATTTCCCACCACCTGACAGACGACCGCACCAACCGAAAGGGATTCGCCCGCCAAACGGAGTGCCTCCTGCAAGGTGGCCTTCAGGGGTGTATCACAAGCAAAACCTGCGGCCAGTTTCACTGCCACCCATTATCTATTGATGTTGCGGGCGCTACTGTCTCTACAAATCCAGTATTTCCGGTTCAAGAAAATTCAGTTCGTTGACCGAAAACGGACCTTTGTTCAGACAGCGGTGAGCCGCCGATCCAAACTTTTAGTGTCCAATGCTGCACCGTGCACATTTCGACTGGAAGGGCGGGAACCAGACCTTCGCTGCGGGTGCAAAAGCACTCGAACATTTTTCCCACACAGGCCATTCGCAAGAGAAGCTCCCGGACTGACCGCTCAAGGTCGGCAGAGCGAGACAGACCAGCCGCGACGCGTCAAACGGTGCTGGCAGTCATGTGGATTTTCCGAAACCCGTCACTCTGCCGCCAAACTCCGCTGAAACCGATTGGCATGAAGTAGCATTCGCCCGGACCGAAAACGTGGCTTGTGCCATCTTCATCGATAATCTCAACTTCGCCCTCCACAATCAGAGCCATCTCATCGCACGGGTAATTGACGACATTCTCCGCATAGGCTGTTCCTTCGTAGACGCCCGCTCGCACGCTTTTGATGTTATCTCGCGGCTCATTGAAAAACCGATGAGCGGCTTCTATCGGGTTGCCCTCGAACACATCTCCGGCATGGCTTCCCTGTGTTAATCCTGTTTCTGAGTCTCCACCAGAAAGCAACCTTACAACTTTGGTATTCATGATTGTTCCTCCGTTGATTGATGCTTAAGATTGCATAGGAATGCAGGTTTTGGTCTAGCCAACACGCGACGCTTGTCGCTGTGCTTACGACGGCAGCACATTGTAGTGTTTCGCATTCAACGGCGTTCGGATCAGAACATCTAGAGCCGGAACACACGCGATAAGGATATGCCGCCTGCTGTACATGATTTACGAAGTTACAACAAAAAGTCACGGGTATGTGCCAAGGTCCGGATTGTTTTGCCATTTCCGATCTTAGCGAGTCGCGCGTCAAGATTTTGGTCTGCCACTGACGGGTCTGAGCTTACATAGAAGAGCGTAGCTTGGTTGGTTGTCCTTGATGACAGCGACCTCTCGACAACTTTTGGAACCGCGTAGATTTTTTGAGGTGAATTAGATACAATTTCGATTATGACGGAGGGAACCAAACGCAGATTAGCCGCTATCGCGTCAATGGATGTTGTCGGATATTCCCGCCTTATGGGTGAGGATGAAACTGGCACGCTGACAAGTCTACAATCTCACCGCTCGGAATTTATCGATCCTTTGATTGCCCAACATTCCGGTCGCATAGTCAAGACCATGGGTGATGGTCTGCTTTTGGAGTTTTCATCCGTTGTCAACGCTACCCAATGTGCGGTCGACATTCAGAAGGGTATGGCTCGACGCAATGAAAGCGTGGAAGATAGTCGGCGCGTCAATTTTCGCGTCGCCGTCAATACAGGTGACATCATAGTTGAAGGGGAAGATATTTTTGGTGATGGCGTAAACGTGGCCGCGCGGCTACAAGAAATTGCTCAGCCAGGTGCAGTATGTCTGTCGGGTGTTGTTTTTGATCAGGTATCCGGAATATCTGATGAGAAATTCGATGACTTAGGGTATCGAAAACTGAAAAATATATCCCAACCTGTTCGGGTCTATCAGACAAGTTTGGCGACCGCTCAACCAGGTGAGGAAACTCTTGCTGCATGGCCATATTTGGCGAGTAAAAAGAAAAGAAAACCAGTGGCTTCAGGCGGATGCCTTTGTGGGACAACCAGGTTTGAAATCTGGGGCGAACCTGAGGGAATTGGATATTGCCACTGCAGATTCTGCCAACTTGCGCTTGGCGCTCCGCTCAGCGCGTGGGTGGTTTATGAAGAAAAACACGTCAGTTTCGAGGGTGACCCCCCGCAAATCTACAAGTCATCTCAAATAGCAGAGCGGGCCTTCTGTGGGACTTGCGGGACAAGCTTGTACACTTATCTCAAGGCCAATGAAACAAAGCTATTCTATTACGCGATGAGGCTTGCGACTATGGACAATCCGGAAGATTTTCCACCCTCATTCCACTACGGTGTCGAAAGCAAATTGCCATGGCTGGACGTCAATGACAGCCTGCCGCGAATTCGCACTGAAGATGACCCTGGAATGTCAGCGCGCTGGGCCTCGGTTGGCCAACCAAAGAGTGGCCAAAAACTCGGCACGGCTGTGGAACGCCAGAATTCCATCCCGAAAAAACAATTATAATTGCGCACCAATCCCAACAAAGGGTTCGAAGGGCTGAAGTCGGAAAAACGTTGTCCCGCATCGCTGACACGCAGCTCTCCAGATCAAGACAAACGCTTGATCGATTACTTTAGATAGCTATTGAAAGCCCTTTGAAGACAAGCTTCGACTAACCTTTAAGCTTGCGTTGGTCGGCGGACATCCCCTGAAAATGAGGATCATTCATACGGCGATCGTTGTGGTCTGAGTGTTAGTTCTGTCACGCAACTGGTGTTGGGTAAAGAAATGGCCGTCGAGATCATCTTCGATATGTCAGAAATTTGGATCATTCGCGAGCGATCTTTGCCTGCATCGTTAACGGACGGCGTATTCACAAAACCGGGGTGAACCAGTGTTACCCTGACGCCGTGTTCTCGGACGTCCTCAAAAAGAGCCTTCGCAAACCCGACCTGCGCGTGTCGTAGCGCGCAGTGTATGGCGTGATTTTTCCATCCGAGCCATGATGTTGGACCACAGATGTAAACGAATGCACCTTCTGATTTCTGAATATCAGGCAAGATATGTGCCGTAAGCCGAATTGTCGCCCTGAGCACTTCGTCGATGGACCTATCCCAATCAGCAAAGCGTTCAGTCGACACTGTGCCGTAGGTGAATTTGGCTGCACAGTGGACAAGCGCGTTCAGGCTATCACCAGATGTGGCCCACTCTGAAAGGGCCGCTATGGCTGACATGTCACCCATTTCGGCAGTGAACATTTCCCCTGAACCACCAGCCTCTCTGACCAAGGCAAGTGTTTCCGAAAGCGCATCCTCGCGACGTCCATGTGCCAGAATGTGCCAACCTTCCGATGCCAGCCTGACAGCGACCCCACGTCCTATACCACTCGAGGCTCCGGTAATGAGTGCAGTTTTGGCCATTTCCCATCCCCCTTCAGATGTACACATCTTACCACAGGTTAAAGATAACATTCAAAGATGTGTCGGACGCCCGTTTTGTTCGCGCAATCGACCTTGACCAGATGAAAATGCTGCGCTGTGACCCAATGACCGTCTGACGGGTTGCACTGCAGTATCTTGAGAACAGGTGAGGACCACAACGGGCCGTTCGCGACAGTGATGGGAGACGGAAGTGGCTCGATATCTGCACCATGCACATATCGACAATAAGGGCGGGAAGCGGTCCTTCGCTGCAACTTGTACGAACGGCAGCAATGCCGGGCAAACCGACTGTGCGAGTCTTGAGTCCAAACTGTACTTTCGCCCTAGCAGGGAACTTCATCCGACTTCAAAATGGCCGCACCGCCGCATGAATAGCGGCCATTGGTGCAATTCGCAGCGAATTTGCCTCCCGAAGGTCGCCAGAGCAGGGCTAAGTGGCATACTAGAGTTTCGGGAATCGTCCAAACAACGACAAAGTTGCAACGGGAAACAAGTTCCACAAGAAGACAGTACATCACTGGATTTTGGCTTGAATGACTCCAGGTCCGCTCAGCCTGTGGGCTGAGAAATTACTCCGGCGGCGCTAGACGGCGATTAGCAACCTTTAGCGAATCAAGATTTTCAGCTACAGTAAACAGACAAAGTTCTGGCCTCGAGGAGGCTCCCATGGAGCGCGAGAGTGTCGAAAGAAAATTGACGACAATCGTTTCCGCTGACGTGGTTGGATACAGTCGCCTGATGGGCCGGGATGAAGCTGGAACATTATCCGCGCTCAAAACTCACCGAAAGGAATTGCTCGAACCGAAGGCTGCACAGTACCACGGGCGCACGATCAAGCTGATGGGCGACGGAGTGTTGATGGAATTCGGCAGTGTGGTCGACGCCGTCCTTTTCGCGACCGAAGTGCAAGGTTTCATGCGCCAGCGCAATGCGGACATCGCGGAAGACCAGCAGATCGTCTTTCGGGTCGGAATCAATATCGGCGACATCATTGTAGAAGGCGACGACATCTACGGGGACGGCGTCAATGTAGCCGCGCGGCTGGAAGGTTTGGCTCAACCCGGCAGCATCTGTCTCTCTCGCACCGTGTTCAACCACGTTAAGGGCAAGGTTGATCTCACCTTCGAGGACATGGGCGAGCATCAGGTCAAAAACATCGCCAATCCGGTGCTGGCCTACCGGATCGTTCTCGACGACAGGGCAAAGGCGCTGACCACGCCTGTCGTTCTGCAGAACACGGCCAAATTACCATTCTCCGCGCGGCGTTACGCCGTCGCCGCCTCACTTATCTTGCTTTTGGCCGGTGCCGGTCTTGCATGGTGGCAACCTTGGGTAACGGAGTTCGAACCGGCATCGGTCGCGCGCATGGCGCTACCTCTACCTGACAAGCCATCGATCGCTGTGCTCCCGTTTAACAATTTCAGCGACGACCCTGCACAGGATTACTTCGCCGACGGTATGACGGAAGACTTGATCACAGACCTCTCCCAGCTTTCCGGAATCTTCGTTATTTCCCGAAACTCGAGCTGGACCTTCAAGGACAGAACGGTCAAGCCACAGCAGGTCGCTGAAGAACTGGGCGTGCGCTACGTTCTCGAAGGGAGCGTCCAACGGCAAGGCGACAAAGTGCGGATCAATGCGCAGCTTATCGACGCAATCGGTGGCCACCACATCTGGGCTGAACGCTACGATGGCACAATGGACGATGTCTTTGCATTGCAGGACAATGTTCTCGGTCAGATTGTAGCGGCATTGGCCGTGAGCCTCACAAGCGAGGAACAGGTAAGTCTCGGGCAGGTCGAAACGGAAAACCCCCAAGCCTACGACTTCGTCCTGCAAGGCATGGCACTTCTTCTCCATGACACCGAGGAGGAAGTTCTCAATGCGATTGTCCTATTCGAGAAGGCAATCGAGATCGACCCGGACTATGGTCGTGCTTATGCGGGGCTCGCAGCCGCGAATTTGAGGATTGTGCTTTCTTTCTGGGGATCGTCGGCAGGAGTCGGCTGGGAACATGCCTGGGAACGCCTGAACGAAAACCTAGCCAAAGCGATGAAGGCCCCTACGCCACTTGCTTACGCGGTATCGGCGCAACTTTTGGTGCAGCAGGGTCGCTACGACGAAGCCTTTGTTGAGGTCAACCGAGCCATGGCGCTTGCTCCGAACGATCCAGACAATCACATTAGCAAGGCAAAGATTCTAAATGCCACTGGCCGTGCCGCGGAAGCAGAAGAGGCTGCCCGCTGGGCCATGCGCCTTGATCCCCAGTATGCGCCAAATTATCTCCGTGTTCTCGCCGTGGCACTTTTCAATCAGGAACGCTACGACGAGGCCGTCGAGACACTTGAGCGTGTCGTCAGCCAGCAGTCCGACGTGACCGATGACTATGCGACCCTGGTCGCGAGCTACGGACATCTCGGACGAAACGGTGAGGCCCCTGCAAAGATTGAGAAATACAATGCTATTGCGGTCGCGGCGCTTTTCGACACGCTGACGGTGCAGGAATTTGGATGGTGGTGGTCTGGTGACATTTTCGGCTATGACGACATCTACCGCGAGCGGTTGCAACAGGGACTGCGCAAGGCCGGAGTTCCGGAAGGTGCGGGGACCGATCTGTCGCGCAACGAATACTTGCGGTTCATTACCAAAAGCGGCGGCGAATATAGCGTCAACGGCGCGACAAAGATCGATGCGGAGGCAGCCAAGGCATCGCTTGATCGCGGCGGCGTGATATTTGTCGATGTGCGCGCGCCGCCAGAGTTTGACCAAGGGCAAATTCCCGGCGCGAATAGTTTATCCCTGGTTACAGAGCTGTCCAAGGACAGCCTTTCCGAGATCGCCGGGAAAGATGACGAAGTCGCCTTCTACTGCCATGGCAAGCATTGCGCGTACTCCGCCTACGCTTCCGCTAAGGCGTTGGCCTGGGGGTTCACGCGGGTTTACTACTTTGCCGGAGGTTTCCCGGCCTGGGTCGATGCGGGCTATCCGGTCGAAGTCACGCCAGCGCAGTAGCCCTCAGGTGAGGCCATATCAAGATCATAACACGAAAGCGCTAGACACTCGTTTCGCGGCCAAACGCGATCAGGCTGAAATTCTGTCGCGGTTCAGAACCAATCGATCGAGTTATGGTTGAATTTGGGTGACGGCGTCCATTCAGGCGACGCAGGTTTCATTGGCATCGGTCACTTCGATACCATCATTGAACTTGATGCCTTCGATGAGTTTGGGCAACAAGGTCGGCTCAAGGCCGTTCGCGACCGGTATGCCGTGGCTTAATACGCCCGATATACCGTCCTCCAAGACACGCCAAGCAACGCAGCATTCTCCGTCAACTTCCTCCCCCGCAGCTTACGATTGGTGATCCTCGCGTCATCGCCCTTTTTTTGCTAATTGTAAACGCCGTGAGATTTAGGGGGCTCAGGTTACAGAGGGAAAATCGCCAAGCCAAACAAAGTTAATCCGCAGGCATGGCTCACCGACGTGGTCGGTCGAATTGCTGATCACAAGATCACCCGACTGGACGAACTGATGCCTTGGCGCTACGCTCGAATAGCAACAGACATACGCTGAACGGGGCCTGAGCGCCCTCCCCGGAAGGTCATGTATCATGAGCAGAAAGCCTGAGCCAGATTCGCTCAAAGTCCACGATTGGGATCTGCCATCATGGTTGGCTGACGAGTCCGCGGATCGCACAACCCCGTACACTGAGGAACAACTCGATCTCCTTGTCGATGGAACACTGGACGGTATTCGAGATACGGCTTCGTGGCAGAGCCTCGTTGACCAAGAAGGAAAGGATGAGGCCCGCCGCATATTGCGATCGTGCTTAATCATGAGGGACGAAAACGCCAGAAGGCTCACTAGGCACTGAGACTATCCATGATCGTTGACTTCCTGAGAGATGTGCCCGTCATGCAACGGCCCTAGGCTCAGACATGAACGTAACTGGTGCCCTTAATCTGCAATAGAGCGGGTTCGGCGGGCGCTCACTCTACCACGTTGATTACGCTCAGTATTTCTACACGACTCATCAAACGTTGAGGTGGCGTTGAGGTAAAACGGCACGCGTAGTACCCCAGTGTTTTACTAGGGTTCTAAGTATTTGTTTTATTGGGTAATATTGGTTGCGGGAGTAGGATTTGAACCTACGACCTTCAGGTTATGAGCCTAAATCTCAATGATTCCAATAAGTTAGAGAAATCAATGACTTGCGCGTTAAACATTTGATATCCCAAGATATTGAATCCGGCATTCCCCGTCATTGGGCGACATTCGACCGCACAGACCGCGCGAAAACGGCGTTCGAGGGTTGAGGTGGCGTTGAGGTAAACTGATTTGCGAAAGTTCCGACAATCATAAGCGCTTTAATCGTTAATGAGACTTCCGCCAGCGTTTCGCATTTCCAATTTGGGGCATTTTTTATTCAAACGGTGACAAGCAATGCTCTACAAATCCTGTCATCTTGCCAGCCCCGTTCCTCGACACCCAGGGTGGGTTGCGGACCTTCGCTGCATCCGTTTCCAAGGACTCAGATGCGGACACAGCGGACCTTGGAATCTGACTCAAGTAGACCACTCGTGTCTGTCTGTTTCTTGGTCCTCCCGCCGGGACGGCCGATGCCAACCTCAATAGTAAGGTGTTTATCTTTTGAGTTTGAAC
>PJEL010002277.1_pt1 | contig 17908 bp, 17 predicted proteins | sample 1853271 | NCBI WGS metagenome assembly PJEL01 (sample SAMN08108733, study PRJNA415343) | Invertebrate metagenome, whole genome shotgun sequencing project. | host: Globobulimina | place: Sweden: Gullmar Fjord | collected 2015-08
AAGCACTACAGCATTTCCTGCCTTCAGACAGAGCGCAGTTGCGTCAGCCGTTACATTCGGCCTCGACTCATAAATGATTGCGATGACCCCGAGAGGTACACGCATCTTACCTACAGACATCCCGTTCGGTCTCTGCCACATCTTTGTAATCTCGCCAATAGGGTCCGGCAGAGCCGCTATTTCGACAAGCCCCTGGGCCATATCCTCAATTCTCTGACTTGTCAGCGTCAACCGGTCAATCATCGCCTTCGTCAGCCCCTTCTTTTTCGCGAATTCAATGTCCTTCTTATTCGCCTTCTGAAGCTCTTTCGCTTTGCTTCTAATTGCTGCAGCCATCTTTATTAATGCACTATTCTTCTGCTCTGACGAGGCCTTTGCAATCGACCTGGCCCCTTCACTGGCTTCCATCGCCTTATTCAAAACGTATGATTTCATATCCATAAAAACGCCTCCTCTTAAAAAATAACTATAATTTTAGCATAAACGTATTGAAATACCCTGAAATTACGTATAAAATCGTTCTACTTCTCTTTCATTATATATAGGATAACAATACCAACATGATCTCTCTCATCAAAGAAGCTTTAGTCCAAGTAGCAGATCCCAACAGAGCGGAGGTCCATCAGCGTTTTTTCAAAACCGGTAAGGGCGAGTACGGCGAAGGGGATATATTTCTAGGAATCCCGGTCCCTGAGCAGAGGAAAGTTGCAAAACAGTTCTCAAATGCAGGCATTAATGACCTTCAAGACCTTATCTCCAGCAAAATCCATGAACACAGGTTGACAGCGCTGCTAATACTTGTTATTAAGTTTACCAAGGCAGATGAAAGCCTGAGAAGTACAATTTATGAGTTCTATAGCGGATAAAATATTAGGCACTTATTTATTTAAGAAAATAAAATTAAAACCGAGTAATATCTTATAGATAAAATCTGCTATACTATTTCGCAATGTCATTACTTGAAGACTACATAAACGAACCCAAGATCGCCTACTTTTCCATGGAAATAGGACTAAGGGACGAAATCCCTACTTTCTCTGGAGGATTAGGAATACTCGCCGGGGATACGGTCAAATCAGCGACTGACTTAAATCTCCCTTTTGTTCCCATTACACTCATGAGCAAGAAAGGGTATTTTGTACAAGAGATTGACAGCAAAGGGCACCAGACGGAAAAACCGGCAATATGGGATCCTGCTGAATTAATGAAGCTCGCTCCGGAAAAAGTCACAGTGACTATCGAAGGTAGAACTGTCCATATTCAGGCTTGGATTTATTTCGTTGAAAGCCCGAGGGAAGCATCGGTTCCGGTTATATACCTTGACGTTGATCTTCCGGAGAACAGTGATGAAGACAGGGTCCTAACTGACCATCTCTATGGAGGTGACAATGAATACCGAATCAAACAGGAGATGATCCTCGGCATTGGCGGAGTAAGGATGCTTAGAGCCCTAGGATTTCAGGTAAAAAAATATCACATGAATGAAGGACATGCGGCCTTCTTGACCCTTGAATTACTTCATGAATTCAAGAAGGACATTGAGGCGGTCTGGGATGAAACACATATATGGGACACTGAATCAGTAAAAAATCTGTGTGTATTTACCACGCACACTCCCGTAGAGGCAGGACATGATAACTTCGAGTATGAACTCTACAACAAGGTATTTGGCGACTACTTCCCAGTAAACGTCCTAAAGACGCTTGCCGGTGAGAAAAGTGTAAATATGACCCTTCTTGGTTTTAACCTGAGCAACTTCGTAAATGGTGTTGCAAAGAAGCATGGGGAAGTATCTCAGAACATGTTCCCCGGTTATGAAATCAACGCCATAACAAACGGAGTACACTCCTTTACATGGACATGCAGCAGTTTTAAAAAGATATTTGACAAGTACCTTCCTGGATGGGCAAACGAACCCGAAATATTTGTAAGAGTCGGTGCTATTCCTGACAAAGAAATCTGGGGCGCACATTCTGAGGCAAAAAAGAAACTTATAGATTACGTAAACTCCGTATCTGGATCAGACATGGATTACGATACTCTAACGATTGGATTTGCCAGAAGGGCTACTGCATATAAAAGAGCTGACCTGTTGTTTACTGACCTAGAGCGACTTGAAAAAATAGGGTCAGGAAAAATCCAGATAATCTATGCCGGAAAGGCCCATCCAAAAGATACCATTGGAAAGCAGCTAATAGAGAAAATTTTCGAATACAAGGAAAAGTTGAAGGGGAAAATAAAAATCGCCTTTGTGCAGAATTATAAGATGGATATTGCATTAGACCTTGTCTCAGGTGTCGATATTTGGCTCAACACTCCACTGAGGCCCCTTGAGGCGTCCGGCACTAGTGGTATGAAAGCAGCACACAACGGAGTTATGAACTTCAGCGTCCTTGACGGTTGGTGGATTGAAGGCCATATTGAGGATTTCACCGGCTGGGCAATCGGCCCTGCCCCAATAGAAGTAGAAGCTGACAACAACATGAATGCGATAGACGCGGAAGATCTTTACGTAAAGCTTGAAAATAAAATAATCCCCACCTATTACAATGACCGGAAGACCTGGATCAGGATGATGCAGAACGCGATCGGCAAAAATGCCTACTACTTCAATACCCACAGAATGATGCGCCGCTACGTCACTGAGGCGTATATCAGATAGATTTATTTACTCTTCATTACATTAAATCATACATGAGAAGGTAGGTTTAGGAGTGGACTACAAAAAGTAGGATCAGTTTTTCTGACTGTCCGCCAGATTTGTTAATTTATTATGCAGTGAGAGAACGCGTTCTCTCATATATTCTTTTGTCGGCTCACCGGTTTCTATTTCAGAGATTAATTTCAACAGTTCCGAATCAATCTCCTTATTCACATTTCCCCTGTAGTCACACATCGTTTCCACGCTATCCAGCATCTTGTTTACTTCGACGACGAAAGACCTAATATAGATATCATCATTTGTCCTTACGTTAAGCCGCCTGCGGTAGTCACCGGCGACAATAAGCCTGATATCCGTTTTTAACCGTTGAAATGGGCCTATCAGTCGATGCGAAAATATCATAGTCAATACAACTACGATGATCACATACCCTGCCATGATAATGAAAAACATCAATGTTCCGTGCCCAATCTTTCCACTGAGCTCTTTGGCAAAATATGTAAAAAAGGCGGTAATCAGCAAAGACCAGAGAATAATAAGAGCAATTGAAAGGCGTAGCTCTTTAGATACAAAATATTTCTGACGTATTTTTTTTAATTTCATATTAATTTATTGTAACACTAAAGCAACTCTACAACACACCCTCTGACCTGCAACACAGAGTCAATAAATCATACTGTTTTCAACTAGTTATATTAATACATGAAGAGCCTGCACTAATGTGATTCACATCACATTGAAGACCCTCAGCCCAAATAACCATCTTATTACTCATTTTATCACAAAAAAATAGGTCAGGTATTACGCCTGACCTACTCATCGAAATCGATAATATTAGATAGCCTGCTATGCGTTGGCAGCTGCCTCTTTTTCGGCTTTTGCTTTCGCTAACGCCGCTTGCTTAGCCTCATATGCCTCTATGACTTCTATATAATTAAACGTACCGGTAATTGCAACTTTAGGGCATCTTGATGCGCATATTCCGCAGCCTATGCACTTATCCTGATCTATGACATGTTTGTTCTTAAGCTCGCCCGAAGCTGCGTTGACCGGGCAAATTTTAGCACATGCGTGGCATCCAATACATTTATCAGTAACCGTAGCCTTTGGCCTAGACGGTATATTATCTACGATCGCGTTTGTCGGACATTTTCTGACACATAGACCGCAGACCTTGCATTTATCAAGATCAATTGCCGAGAGGAAGTTCTCAACCTTAATTGCATTATACGGACAGGTTTTCACGCAGAGACCGCATGCGATACATCCAACCTGACAATTTTTCTTTGTCGCAGGACCCTTGTCCTTTGAATGGCAATATACAAGCACTTCCTTTGCCACAGGCAGAATATCGATAACCTTAACAGGACATGTAGATGCACATACTCCGCATGCTGTACACTTAACCGGATCTATAATCGGAAGGTTCTCTTCACTCATTGTCATTGCGCCAAAAGGACATGCGCGGGAGCAGGAGCCATAACCAAGACAGCCGTAGATACAACCCTTGTCACCGCCGCTGGCAAGAATCGCAGCCTTGCAGTCTTTCACCCCTTCATATTTAAATCTTTTTGAAGACTTCGAACATCCGCCCTGACAGAATACACGCGCAATTTTCGGCTCTGTCTGCTCCATGACCTTACCCGTAATAATTGCGACAGCTTCTGCAGTTGCCGCTCCTCCCGGGGTACACAATGTTGGTTTGACATCGGGGTTCAATACTACTTGTTCCGCATACTGGCGGCACCCAGGAAAACCACACGCCCCGCAATGTGCGTGGGCAAGCACTTCAGATACCTGATCAACCCTCGGGTCCTCTTTTACAGAATACTTTTTCGCAGCAAACGCCAGACCCAGGCCAAACACAGCACTGATTCCGAGCAGGAATACTCCGGTAAATTTCAATAGTTCCACAAGATCTACAGTTTCACGCACCTCAACGCCGCCTCCGACGCCGAGCATAGGCACAGGGATTTGATTCGCCCCGAAAATATTAATGAATTGGATTAGCTCTGCAAGGATATTTGTGATGTTAAGATCGAACATTTCGCACCTTTATTTAATTATATATTTTTGGCAGGGGCACATTACAACCCCTACAATGTTATAACGTAATTAATCCTGAAAAGCCGGTAAACGCAAGCGCTATAAGACCAGCAAGGATAAACGATATAGGCAGCCCCCTAAACGGAGCCGGCACATCAGCAACTTCAAGCTTCTCACGGATACTTGCCATAATAATGAGGGCAAGACCGAACCCAATGCCGGAACCTAGTCCAAAAGCCATACTTTCAAAAAAATCATAATGCTCTCCGGCATTCTTCAGAGGAACCGCAATAATAATACAGTTAGTTGTAATCAGCGCCAGATAAACACCTAGTTTGTAATAAAGTGAGGGACTCACTTTTTTCATAATCGTATCTGCCGCCTGAACAAACGCAGCCACTATACCGATAAAAACTATGATCTTCAGGAATGTCAGATCAAGTGGCCTCATTACGAATTCAAAAACAACCCAGCTCAATGCAGCACTCACGACCATGACTGCAGTAAACGTGATGCTCATACCGACCGCTGTCTCCATCTTCTTAGAAACGCCGAAGAATATGCAGAGGCCCAGGAACATCGTGAAAACAAAGTTATTAATTAATGCCGATGAAACTACAAGTTCAAATAGTTTAGTGAAATCCATAATGCTACCCCTTTAAAATAGGTTATACTCCCGATGCGCCTTTACCTCCAAAATATTTCATATCTACCCAGTTGAAAAATCCCATGAGCAGACCGACCGCCAAAAATCCTCCAGCAGGCAATATCATTATCAATAAAGGGTTCCCGGAAATAATTGAGTATCCGAACAATTCCCCTTTTCCTAACAGCTCCCTGAAAAAACTAATAACTAACATCGCCAGCAAAAAACCAACCCCCATTCCAAAGCCGTCACATATGGATGGCCATGGCTTGTTTTTGCTTGCAAAGACCTCGGCCCGAGCAAATATTGACGCGAATGCAACAATGATCTGAATATACAACCCTATCTCTTTATATATAGGCCTAGCATACGTTGCCATCAATAAATCTATAATCGTGACATACCCTGCTATTACAAGCATGAAAATAGGGATACGAATTTTTGGATGAATAAAGTTTCTCATCAACGATATGGTGAAATTAACCATCGTCTGGACAAAGACGACCGCTATGCCGAGTGCCATACCGTTCTTCATTCCGTTCGTAACAGCAATAGACGGACACAGACTGATCGCCATACGAAAGATCGTATTTTCACCGAACATTCCGTTCTTTATTAACTCCATGTTGCTCTTCGGCTTTAGACTCATCCTTGCACCTCACCCGATAATTTTTCTTTCAACATTTCCACACCGTTTTTCACTCCATCTTCTGTAACTGCCCTAGTAGATATTGTCGCGCCTGTTATTGCCTGAATCTTGTCCGCCGTCTCTCCCTTTATAACAACAAGGTTGTCAACGCTCTTGCCAACAAACCGATTCAGGAAGTAATCTTTTTCTATCTCATCTCCAAGCCCCGGGGTCTCTCCATGGCCGAGCACGCTGATTTTTTGCACTATAAAGTTTTTATCGACTGATGTAAGCACATGGATATAGCTGGAATAGCCCTTTCCGAACCCTTCAGCAATGTACCCTATGTCCTGAGGATTGATACACTCCCTTTCCTCTTTCATTTTTCCGGTTTTTTCATCTTTCACACTATTAATCTTGAGTTCGCCGCATTTTTGGGCAGCATAATACTCAGCATTTTTCTCATGCGGATGCCAGTCGCCAATTTTGGCAATCGTATCCGCCTCGGGCATCATGAGCTTCAGGGCCGCTTCTTTTTCTTCCTTTGCTTTTATAAACATTATGGGGGAAGTCTTGGCATATACGAACGCCATTATTAACCCGCCTATAACATATATTACAACAAGGTTAACGGTTATCTTTACCATGTCCTTTGTCGTCATTGCTTCTGCTCCTTCGTCTCCTTAATAGCACCAAACATAGCCGGTTTCACACTCCTGTCGATCAACGGTGCAAAACAGTTCATAAGCAATATCGCAAACATAACACCTTCAGGGAAACCGCCCTTTAACCGTATAAGCATCGTAATCGCACCGCAACCTATGCCGAATATAACCTGACCCTTTCTCACAGTCGGACAGGTCACATAGTCAGTTGCCATAAAAAATACTCCAAGGATCAGACCGCCGCTTAAAAGATGAATGATAGGATCTCCGGTAAACAATCCGCCTTCACCGCCGAATATCCAGGCGAGAACTCCAACTGTCGCCAGGAACGAAAATGGTATGTGCCATGTAATATATCTTCGAGCAAAGAGAATGGCTGCACCGATCAACAATGCAATTGCCGATGTCTCACCAATCGACCCGGCCGTATTTCCTGTCAGGAGACTCATATAGAGGTCGGACTTATTTCCAAAGGCTTCCATTAATTGAGCTGCGCCTTCTTCCTTAAGTATGCCTAACGGTGTGGCCGTGGTCTTTGCATCCATCGCAAGGAATTTGGCAGTCGGCTCTGACCATATGGTCATCAATTTAGGAAACGAGATCAATAAAAACGCCCTTCCAATCAGAGCGGGGTTAAACACATTGTAGCCGATACCGCCGAAGAGCAGTTTCGTAATAACAATAGCGACCAGGGAGCCTATAATGGGAATGTAAAACGGAACACTTACCGGAAGGTTCATTCCCAGAAGAAGTCCGGTCAGGAAGGCACTGCCATCACCTATTGTGCTCTCCTTACCAACACCCTTTTGATAGAGATGTTCAAAAAGCACGGATGAAACAATACTCAGGCCCGTTACATAAGCAGCCAGAGGGCCAAAATAATAAATGGACATAATAACAGCAGGGAGAAGACTGAGGTTGACCGTCCACATGATGCGTTCGACAGTCTCTTTGCCCCTCGCATGCGGACTGACTGATACTATTAGTTCGTGTGCTTTTGCTCCAGTAGCCATTTAATCCTCTTCTATAAATTAATTATTCAGCTATTAGCAGTGAGCTATTAGCGTTAATATCTTATTATGGTTTCACCTGTGACTTTGCCAGCCGCATAAACTGCACCATAGGCCGTTTGGCCGGGCAGACGTATGCACAGGAACCGCACTCAAAACAATCAAACAGATTGTACTCTTTAGTCTCTTCATAAAAACCTTTTTCAGACAAGATGCTCAGCTGAGATGGATTAAGCCCCATCGGACACACATCGAGACAACTCCCGCAACGTATACATGCGGAGTAATCATCAGCAGAAACATATTCTTCCTCACTTAAAACTAAAATGCCCGATGTACCCTTAATAACAGGAACATCAAGCGTCCACTGAGCAAACCCCATCATAGGGCCGCCGGAAATAACTTTTACTGCACCTTCGACCAGGCCGCCGCACTGTTCAATAACATCTGAAAACAATGTGCCGATGCGAACCATCATATTCGCAGGTTCATTTATGCCGTTACCTGTTACCGTCACAACTCTCTCATAAAGTGGTTTTCCGTAACATGCCGCTTCGTATATGGCCAGGGCTGTTCCTACATTTTGCACAACCACTCCAACATCCATAGGAAGTCCCTTCGTTGGAACTTCCTTGCCCTTAATCGCTTTTATAAGCATCTTCTCAGCACCCTGCGGATATTTAATCTCCAGGGCATGGACTTTGATATTAGATTCACCGGCAACAGCCGACTTCATCGCATCAATCGCATCCTGCTTATTTTCTTCTATACCAATATGACCCTCTTTTACACCGAGTGTCTTCATAAGAATTTTTAAGCCCTCAACAACTTCCTTCGGGCTCTCTACCATTAACCTGTGATCAGCCGTCAAATATGGCTCGCACTCCGCACCGTTTATTAATACCGTATCTATCTTCTTTTCTTTCGGTGGGGAGAGTTTTACATTCGTAGGAAAAGCAGCACCTCCGAGTCCGACAATACCAGCATCCTTTATAATATTTCTGATCTCGTCAGCACTCAAGTTCATATAGTCCGGGTTTTCAGTGAACTCAATCGCTTCATCCTTCCCGTCGCTTTCAATTACTATAGAAGGAACCATCTTTCCTCCCGGAGTCGGGAAGTCTGCAATCGCGATAACTTTTCCTGAAATAGATGAGTGAACGGGTGAGGATACAAAACCGGTGGTCACGCCCAGCACTTGTCCCCGCTTAACTTCATCGCCAATGTTGACCTCAGCTTTTGCAGGGGCCCCTATATGCTGACTGAGAGGTATAACTATTCTCTGTGGAAGTTTAGCTTCAACTATGGATTTACCCGAAGCAAGATCCTTATGGTACTCAGGGTGAATCCCTCTTTCAAACGTAGCTGCTTTGCTCATTATTGTGCCCCCATTACAAAGAGGTTGATTTTGTTAGTGAGATTAAAGTTTTGTTAATATCAGTATTAATTAAACTTCTTATGAAGAATTCATTGCAAACATATATGAATACCATTTCTCATATTCTGTGTCAAGGATGTAATTATTGATATTAATTTTTCTTATCGATATCACCTCAAATTATCTGCTCCTTACTGCACACAAATACCGTCATTATATATCTAGAAATAGCATTCAATAAAACATATATTAAACGATTAGAGAAGGCAAGAATAGAGCATTAACTAGCTGCTACTTTTCCAGTGCAATTTCAACCCCTAATCAGACAGAAAACCCTCTCTCAAACTACTGCCATCGGCAGGCAAAAAACATTATAATTAAGCATGATAGACTACAACAAGCATCATCATAGCATTTTTCTTGCCAGCGTCTTTACATGGTATCGACCTTGTGCTAGACTATGATATGACTAAAGGCAGATTCTTTTGGACAATATCTGCCCTATTGATTATAGGCATATTAATCATACTGGGATATAGTGATCGTGACGTAGAGATCAGCCCTTCATACCAGACATCTTCCATGAACAACTTACACTTAACACACAAGGAAGAAAAAAAAACTAGCTGGGAACTCACCGCAGAAAACGCGATATTTCCTATGGGTAAAAAAGAAGTCCTTCTTGAATCAATCGGTTTAAGAATCAAACAAACTCCTGAAATATACTTAACCAGCGGAAGCGGAGTATATGAAATTGATAAGCAGGATGTAACACTTAATAAACCTGTTAAGATTACAATAAAAGATACAGTCTTTTCGACAAACTCTTTAAAATGGAACAGCACGGATGAACTTATATCAACGAAAGATGATGTGAAATTTAGAGGCAACAATTTTCTGGTGGAAGGAACCGGCCTTATTGCTAAAGTAAATAAACAAAAGGTGACAATACAAAATAATGTTAAAGCAATTTATTATCGTTAGCAGCTTACTGCTCTATACCACATTATATGTTCCCGCATTTGCCGAACAGATCGTTAAAAAGGCCGATGATACGCCTATCGTAATCACCTCTGAATCGCTTACGGCAGATAACAAAAACAATAGAGCTGTATTTGAAGGATCTGTCGTCGCGAAAACTGATGATATTACGATGTACTCTGACACCATGACCGTGTTCTATGATAATGTTGAACGCAAGGTCAATAGAATACATGCCGTTGGAAATGTAAAAGTGGTCAATAAAGCACGGGCCCTGTTTTCGGAGGAGGCCATCTATTTTGATGGAGAAGGAAAAATTATTTTTTCTGGCAATCCAAAAGTAGTTGAAGGAGAAAATGTAATCACCGGGAGACAGATAACTTTTTTTCTTAAAGACGAGCGTGCTGAGATTGAAGGAAGCAGAGTCATTTTACAAAATTCGCAGGGATTGAAATAATGCATTCCCTGGAAATAAAAAGTCTAAAAAAAAGTTATAGCGGGAAACCAGTGGTTTCTGATATATCATTAAGCATCAACTCCGGAGAAGTTGTCGGTCTTCTCGGACCGAATGGCGCGGGAAAAACGACAACTTTCTATATGATGCTCGGTCTCATAAACCCGGACAGCGGCGACATCTATCTGGACGGTGAAAATCTTAGTCAGGCCCCTATGTATAAAAGAGCCCGAAAAGGCATAGGCTACCTGCCCCAGGAGGCCTCGATATTCAGGAAACTAAAAGTTGAAGATAATATAAAAGCCGTTCTTGAAGTAATGGATACTGACAAAGAGACTCAGCAGAAAAAACTCGAAAATATTCTTGAAGAGTTCAATCTACTCTCTCTTGCGAAATCGTACGGCTACCACTTATCAGGCGGGGAGAGAAGAAAAGTTGAAATCGCCCGGGCTCTCGCGGTAGACCCTGTATTCATTCTTCTTGACGAGCCTTTTGCCGGCATTGATCCACTGGCGGTCAACGAGTTGAAGACCACTCTGCGGCAGCTTACTGATAAGGGGATCGGTCTAATTATTACAGACCATAATGTACGTGAGACTTTATCTATAACCGACAGAGCGTATATAATAAGTGACGGTCGCATTCTCGCACATGGAGTGCCGGATGATCTTATTTCAGATGAACTTGTAAAACGAAGCTATCTTGGAGAAGGGTTTAGGTTATAATGGCACAAGAACAGAGACTCGAACTTAAATTATCACAGAAATTAATTCTCACACCACAGCTTCAACAATCGATTAAGCTTCTCCAACTACCCCTGCTAGAACTCACCCAGGACATCAACCAGGAGCTCATGAACAACCCGTTGCTTGAAGAGGGCATTGACAAGGGCACTGAGGATAAAAATGATACATCCGGGACATCTGAAGAAGATAAATTTCGGGAACCTTCCAGCGACATAGAAACGCCGCTTGAAAAGATTTTCGGTTTTACTTCAGACAACTATTTTGAGGAGAGGGAAAGTGACGGTAGGGATTTCGGATACTTCACCGACGGAGCTGAAGAGACAACTTCTCCTTTCGAACGAAACAGAAGCAAAACCGACTTATATGAACACCTCCTATGGCAATTGAGACTGTCCCATGTATCCGACAGGATCGGCCATGTTGCTGAAATGATTATTAACAACCTGAATAATGACGGTTATCTGCAGGCCTCCACTGAAGATATTGCTAAGCTTGCAGAGACAGACCTGGAAACAGCCACGGAGGCGATTAAATTCATTCATGGCCTTGACCCCTCAGGGGTTGGTGCAAGAAACCTTCAGGAGTGTTTACTCCTACAGTTAGGCCCGCTGAACCTGAAGGACACTCTAGTCGAGAAAATCATTCTTGATGGATTCTCCGAGCTTGAAGGGAAAAAGTACAAACAGCTTGCGGCCAAACTCAAGACATCAATAGATGACATTCTTGATGCCATCAAAATCATCGAGGGACTTGAACCAAGGCCGGCACGGAACTTCTCAAGCGACGAGCCAGTACACATAATCCCTGACGTTTATGTCGAAGAGTCCGAAGGCAAATTCATCATTACGCTCAATGATGAAGGAGTGCCAAAACTCCGGTTATCAAATTATTACAGAAAGCTTCTGGCAAACAAAAAGTCCCTGGGGCCGGAAGAAAAACAGTTTCTTGAAGAAAAACTGCGCTCTGCTATATGGCTGCTGCGCAGTCTTGACCAGAGAAACAAAACCATATATAAAGTCACTGACAGCATTCTAAAATTCCAGGACGATTTTTTCAGAAAAGGTGCCAAGCACCTCAAACCCCTGAACCTGAGAGATGTTGCAGAGGATTTGGGCATGCACGAAAGCACGATTAGCAGAGTAACTTCCAATAAGTACATCCAGTGCCCTCAAGGCCTCCTTAATTTCAGGTACTTCTTCAGTAATGCTGTCGCTACATCAACGGGGAATATGTCCTCATCTACTGTGAAGGACCTGATAAGGAAAATTGTTTCTGAAGAAGACCCGTTGCACCCACTTAATGATCAGAAAATAGTTGAAATGCTTAACTTACAAGGTATCAGCGTCGCACGGAGAACAGCAGCAAAGTATAGAGAAGAGCTCAAAATTCTCTCGCACATGAAAAGAAAAAAATGGTTCTAGGATATTTGGTGACCAGTTAACCATTAATCAATACCAGCTATTAATTTATAAAACGAATAATAATTAGGAGGATCACATGAATATAAAAATCAACTGCAAACAGATGGATCTCACACCGACTCTTAAAGATTACACTGAAGAAAAAATCGGCAGGTTCAGTAAATATCTTAACAATATTACAGATGCTACCGTTACCATGAGTGTAGAAAAGTACAGGCACAAAACAGAAGTCCTGCTAAAAGTAAATGGCTCTCACATTCAGGCGGAGGGTATAACCGAAGAAATGTATTCCTCGATTGATGAGGTCGTGGAAAAACTTGCACGTCAGGTCAGAAAGCACAAAGAAAAAAACGTATCTCACAGGAAAGGCAAAGACAAGGAAGAAACAATAATCGGTAGCGATATGTCCGCTGCTCCTACCATCATAAAAGACAAGTCCTTTAATATAAAACCCATGAGTATAGAAGAGGCTGCAATGCAGATGGATATTGTAAACAAAACCTTTTTCGTATTCACTAACGCCTCTTCCGGGAACATAAATGTTTTATATAAAAGAAGTGATGGAAATTTCGGCCTTATCGAACCCATTAAATGAAAAAGCCTAAAAAAAGCCCGCTCCTGACAATCATTCTTACCGGATTGTCAGGAGCGGGAAAGACCGTTGCTCTAAATGCGTTTGAAGATAGCGGTTTTTTTTGTGTTGACAATCTCCCTTCTACTCTCATCGAGACATTTGTGAATCTGGGCAACAGAACCCCCTCAATATCAAAGGTCGCAATAGGCGTTGATATAAGAGAACGGAAGTTCCTGTCAGACTTTACGGATACAATATCAACATTAAAAAATAAGCATAACATCGAAATCTTGTTTATTGAAGCGTCCGATGAGGTCCTCATAAGAAGATTCAAAGAATCAAGGAGACCTCACCCCCTCGGATATAAGGACCTTAAGAGGGCACTGCACAAAGAGGCAAAACTACTGCAGCCGATTCGTCAGGAGGCAGATGAAATAATAGACACGTCAGCTATTAACCCCCACGAGCTTCGCAGGCTAATTACAACCTCATTCCTGAAAAAGGGACCAAAAGAGATGACAATAAATCTAATGTCTTTTGGCTTCAAGTATGGGATACCGTTAGAAGCTGATCTGTTGTTTGATATCAGGTTCCTCCCTAACCCTTACTTTATTGAGAAACTCAAACCATTTCCTGGCACTTCTGCCAAAGTCAAGAATTTTGTTCTATCCCAAAAAGATACGAAAGATTTCCTAAAAAAATTCATACCTCTTTTGGACCACTCTATTCCACTCTACAAAAAAGAGGGGAGAAGTTATCTAACTTTGGGAATCGGCTGTACAGGAGGAAGGCACAGATCTCCGGCTGTTATAGAAGAAATAAGTAAATACCTTTCAAAACAGAAACTGGCAGTTTCGGTAACTCACAGAGACATGGGCGAATAGAACAACTCGTTATATATTATCCAGAGAAACCATAGATTTCCATCATGATATATCTAGACAACAATGCCACAACACCAATAGCACCTAGTGTCGCCAGAATAATGGATAAATGCTTGAGAGATAATTTCGGGAATCCTTCAAGCTCACACTCATATGGGAGAAGAGCCCATAAAGCGGTAGAACGCTCCAGAGGGCAGGTAGCAAAATTATTAGGCGCAAAACCGGATGAAATAATCTTCACTTCAGGCGGCACTGAAGCAAATAACATGGCGATTCTCGGGACAGCCCTGAAATTCAAGTCAGGGCACATTATCACTTCATGCATAGAACACCCATCCGTAATGAATCCCATAAAACATCTTGAAAGTCTGGGCTATAGTGTCACATACTTACCGGTAAATAAATACGGGATTGTTAATTCACAGGACGTTCTTCGCAACATCAGAAGAAATACTATCCTTATCACAATAATGCACTCCAATAATGAAACCGGCTCTTTGCAGCCAATTGCGCGAATCGGTAAAATAGCCCGCACTAAAGGTATTACATTCCTCTGTGATGCCGCGCAATCAATAGGAAAGGTACCTGTAAATGTTCAGCGATTAAAAGTTGATCTATTAACAGTTGTCTCCCATAAGTTTTACGGGCCTAAAGGCATTGGAGCACTTTACATGCGAAAAGGCACAGTAATAAAACCGATCCTATTTGGTGCATCTCATGAGAATGGTCTGAGACCCGGCACAGAAAATGTGGCTGGCATAGTCGGACTGAAAGAGGCATCATCACTAGCAGAACGAGAGTTATCATCTCGGGTATCGGCCATGGAACATCTTTCCGGACTCCTTTACGCTGAACTCCTGAGTAAGATTCCGAACATCAAACTTAACGGACATCCCTCAAAACGGCTGCCCAACACATTAAACATCTCCTTCCCCAATATATCAGGAGAACGTCTTCTGTACAAAGTTCAAAGTGAGATCTCGGCATCTACAGGTTCAGCATGCCATGCTGGTACACATACCCCGTCCGCAGTGCTTACCGCTATGGGCATCAGTGATATTGATGCATTGTCGTCTATAAGGATAAGTCTTGGCAGAACAAATACTGAACAGCAGATAATAAAAGCTGCGAAGGTTCTTATAAAAGGCTGCAGGATTTTTTAAGATCGTCTTCTTTTACTGGTCCATACACAGTAAACGCAAACTTATTGTCACCCACTAGTCTCTCCGCAAGATCTTTAATTCTCTCAAGAGAGACTGTTTCAACCCTCTGTAAAATCTCTTTAGGTGGGAAGTATTTGCCGTAATATATCTCCTGCTTAGCAATATTTGTCATTTTATTGCTCGTTGACTCAAGAGCGAGAATCAGGTTCCCTTTTAGCTGGTTTTTTGCCCTTCTGAGTTCATCGTCTGTAACTGTCGAAGACAGATTCCTCATTTCATCAACAGTAATGTTCGTAAGCTCGCCGATATGCTTTTTATCAGTTCCTGCATATACCCCCCATAGCCCCGTATCAAAATAGGACACATGATAAGAATATATTGAATACACAAGACCCCTTTGTTCCCTAATCTTCTGAAACAGTCTGGAGCTAAAGCCCGCACCCAGTATTGTGTTGAGCAGATGCATTGCATAGCGATCATCATTATTATATGCAATACCCTTTAATCCAAGGCAAACATGAGATTCAGCAAGGTCTTTAGTAATTATATTTGTATTGCTTAAAAAGTCCGGCGTAACTTCACTCTGCCGACTGCTGTTTCTTTTTATCGAAGCCATAGTCGAGTTAAGATAACCGACGAGCTTTTCTTCGCTAAAGTTACCACTGCAGGATACAATGATATTCTCGTTACAATAACAATTGTTCACATGCTCGATCAGGTCATCCCTCGTAAAGGTTGCTATCGTCTCACTATTACCAATGACTGGCTGTCCAAGCCCCGTATCACCCCAGATATGCCGCCCAAAGAGGTCATGGACGTAATCCGAAGGATTATCCTCGACCATCTTAATTTCTTCATTTACAATATTCTTTTCTTTTTCAATATCAGTTTCAGGAAAGTTTGAATTAATGAATATATCGGTAATAAGCTCCAAGGCTTTTTCAATATATTCATCTAGGATCTTGATATAAAAAAGCGTGTACTCTGTCGAGGTGAACGCATTAAGTTCACCCCCCAGATAATCCGTCTCCATAGCAATCCCCTCGGCAGTCCGCTTGCTTGTGCCTTTAAAAAACATATGCTCAAGAAAGTGTGATATACCGTTCTTTTCCGAGGATTCATAACGTGAGCCAGTCTTTACCCAGATACCGATGCAAACAGAATGCACATCACGGCTGGTTTCCATAATGACAGGAATATTGTTATCGAGGATTACCTTTTTATACATTATTATTGTCCCTTAGTATTAATATGATAATGTTATTATGATAAATACCACAATTCAGAAATCCCCCTGCTACAACGGTGTACGTTGTAACAAGGGGCATCATGTCTTTGAACCTGCAATTGTTTATTCTAAATCCACAGCTAGCGATGAAGTCATTCAATTAATGCTAATAGCTAATATATTCGACTATCAACCATCAGACTTTGCAGCTAGCTCTTTCATCGCATCTTTTCTGCTGAGGCGAATACGACCCATCTTGTCGATCTCTATTACCTTAACATCAACCTCTTCACCATCCTGCAGCACATCGGTGACTTTATTGATTCTCTGCTCATCAATCTGAGAAATATGAAGCAACCCTTCGGTGCCGGTGAATATTTCGACAAAAGCCCCGAAATCGACTATCCGCTTAACTTTCCCATGATAAATTTTACCTAACACGGCCTCGGCAACTATCGACTCAACAATCTTAATTGCCTTCTGTGCAGATTCCTCATCAACAGATGCAATACTCACAGTACCGGAATCATCAATATCGATCTTCACGCCTGTCTCTTCAACGATTCCTCTGATTACTTTACCGCCGGTGCCTATTACGTCCCTAATCTTATCAGGCCTAATTTTCAGAGTGTAAATTCTTGGAGCATGCGGTGCAAGGTTTTCTCTATGGGTAGTCAATACTTTTGCCATTTCACCCAAAATATGGAGTCTCCCCTGCTTAGCCTGGTCAAGTGCAGTAGTCATTATCTCTTTTGTCACTCCACTAATTTTCACATCCATCTGAAAAGCGGTAATGCCTTCTGCCGTTCCCGTCACCTTAAAGTCCATATCACCCAAGTGATCTTCCAGGCCGAGGATATCGGTCAGCACAACGACCCTCTCCCCTTCTTTTATTAAGCCCATTGCAATACCTGCAACGGGGGCTTTAATCGGCACACCTGCATCCATGAGCGCTAGTGTTCCGCCACATACAGTTGCCATTGAGGACGATCCATTTGATTCCAATACATCTGAAACTATTCTTATTGTATATGGGAACTCTGACTTGGGAGGGAGAACGTCCGTTATCGCACGCTCTGCCAGCTTACCATGCCCAATTTCTCTCCTGCCTGCTGAACGAAGGAACTTAACCTCTCCAACGCTGAAGGGCGGGAAATTATAGTGGAGCATAAAGGATCTCTTATAATCTCCTTCAAGAGAATCAATCCTCTGCTCATCATCAGCCGTCCCGAGAGTTACCACGGCAAGGGCCTGGGTCTCTCCCCTTACAAACAGGGCTGAACCATGTGTCCTTGGCAGGAATCCGACGTCAGCACTGATCGCTCTGACTTCATCGGGTTTACGGCCATCCGACCTAATTCCAGTATCAAGAACAATGTTTCTAACAAGGTCTTTTTCCAGTTTATGAAATATAAAAGATAT
>PJEL010002278.1_pt1 | contig 17902 bp, 20 predicted proteins | sample 1853271 | NCBI WGS metagenome assembly PJEL01 (sample SAMN08108733, study PRJNA415343) | Invertebrate metagenome, whole genome shotgun sequencing project. | host: Globobulimina | place: Sweden: Gullmar Fjord | collected 2015-08
TTCCAATACGCTTTATCGTCATTAGATAGCCGTAACCATTCAGGAATATCCTCCGCTTCCATACGTGTTACTTTTTCGGGGTAAATATTTGCTATATAATATAATTGCGCTCCACCTAACAATTTAGTGGACTGAATGCGTACCTCTGACGTTGATTCGCTTTCAGTCGGTTTTTTGCCTTCCATCGTTCATTCTCCTTTCCGGTGACTTACAGGTACACATCAGTCACCATAGCGTTAGGTAACTAAATCATACGCATCATAACAACTAATTCCGCATGAAATAGGTTCTTCCTCGGTTATATTCCCTGCCGTTGGATCGAGTTCATCAAGATACACACGGCAGATTGCATATTTTAATTCACGTTCTATCTGTGCCATTTCGTGAAATCGCTCAGGCCAATCCACACGGATCTTATTCCAATATCCTTTTTTCCCCTGGGGACACCCTATACAATTATTATGCCCATACCCTAGGGAATACATTAGGGGTATCTCTATTCCTGCTTTCCAGAGGATTCCGAGTGTATCAGCTTTCGTTATCCCTTCGTTTATTAGTAGCCATTCGGTCAGTTCAGGGTTTCGCATGTCAAACTTTTCAGCCCTGTTCTTTTCCTCAACCGTATAGCCGAATATATGCACATCGTCGGGATCTTGATATGCTACCCGCACATCCTTCTTTAATCTCTTTGTGCAAGCTGGCCCTTTGATCCCGTTGATGTATCTCACCTTGCGAAACACATCATAATGATCTTCATACTTTTCATTCTTCAGGACAGTTATTTTCTGACCTATCCATTTTTCAACATCCTTGAGAAACTTTTTGTTGCTCTCATGCTCACCGCCAGTATCACAGTAGACAACCTCACAGTCACCCTGTTTCACCGCCAATTTTGCAGCCACCGCAGAGGCAGAACCGCACGAGAACCACACGACTTTACGCATAAAAAATACCTAACAAAGCAGTCCACTGGAATGCGTACCGCTATTATCATTTTGGCTTTCGTTTATTTTTTCATCATCCATCATTACTCTCCTTTCAATAATAACTCTTCATCACCGCAGGCTTCTCGCAAAACAATCTCATGCCGCCGATCAGACAGCAGCCCTTACCCGGATAAAGTTCAGTCGGATGTCTGCAGTATTGGTCGCACTTCTCGTTGATGTCATGATCCTTGATCCCAAGTATCCCCGTCTGGAATCCATTAGGACGCCATTCGGGACGCTTCTCTTCTTTCTTTGAGATATCAGTGAGCATTAAAAGTCCTCCACAATTTGAGCAGATTCAAACGGCCTAAATACCCTCGCTTCTTTTAGTGCCTGTCTTGCCTGATCCATTGTGTCAAATTCATAAGCATTGTCTTCTGATAACGTCCTGCATGGATCTCCGTTGCATACCGCAGGCCAACCAGCCAACCAGACGCCTTTTTCTAATAATACTTTCATTACAACCTCTTCTTATCGTATACAGGGATATACTTCACGCCGGGATATGCTTGCCCCATTTTCTTGAACCTTTTAAGGTCAGGCTCATTTACCTTACTGATAAGCCCCTCAGGTGCGTTCCCTGCTCCGATTGCTTCACATAGGGCCTTAAGGTCGGTTATCTCTATATCGTAGCCTGTGGGCTTTGGAGCAGATGATACAGGAGCAGATACCGGCGCGGCCTGTTCGATCTTTACCGTTGCCAGCTCAACCTTGTCCTGCTTGGAAGCGATACCTTCCTCAAGTACGGTTATTTGAGACCTCATAACCTCTGCTGCCTCGTCTGTGCAATCCCCTGCTTCCAGTGTATCAGTAAGTATGTCCCTCTGCTGTGCAAGATCCTGAACGCCCTTAAGGAGTCCGGTTATTTTTTCATTTGCGGCTTTGATAGCGCGATCACGTTTGGCCTGTTCTGCGGCCTGTTCCTTTAGTTCGAGTTGCAACTTATCATCGGCAACCTTTTTATCATATACCCCTATCTTGGCCTTTATAGCTGTAATAGCATCATTGTAATGATTGCGCAGTACCATGCGCTTTCCAGTAAGCGATTTGTGGAGTTCGTCGGCGCGTTTAATATCGTCCTTGAAATATTCGTCAACTGTTTTAATGTTGGCCTGAAACCCCTTGCCAATTTCAATTATTTCCTGCCTGCTATCGTCATTGACGATTGCCAATTTACCAACATATTCCACTAACCTCGGAGCCTTCTTGTTGAATATTGCAATTTGCTTCTCTGTGACTTTCTTCTGTCCCATGTTATTCTCCTTGCCCTCCAGGGGTTATACATACATTATTTGGTTGATATACCTCAGAGTATATGTTTTGGGAAAAGTTCATTAGGCTGATCTCTCCCTGTGTATTGATAGTTTGCACAATACACATTTCACCTTCTACTAAAGCCCACCCACACCATTTAGTCACATTGCCTACGTACTGAACTGGATGCTCTGTGCAGGCCACAAAATAACCTTGTACTTCATGAGCGTTCTTTGTTGGCGGTTCCCACGTTATACAGTCCTTCTTGTCGTCTGCATGGGCGAATGATGTTGTTAATATTAGTACTGCTAGAATTAATGTCTTTCCCATTACTCTCCTTCCCTGTAAGTTAAATTAAGACTGTCACACAATTTCTTCATTGCTTTTTTACATGTTTAATTGTTTTCGTCCATCCATTAATACAATCCCATCTTGCGTAACTCCCAAAACCAGCAGACGAAGATTCAAATATTAAAGAGTGGACAAGGTGACCGTTTATCGTAACCATATTGCAACTCTTGTCTCTTGTCAGTAAGGCTTTTCTTAGTTGCCTTGTGCTTATTTCGCCATACACCCATTGATAAAAAGTGCCTCCCTCTTTTTCGGTATATTCCCATGGAAAATATTTACTCACGCTGCCCTCCCCGCATTCCGCTTAAATACTTCATGCCGGTTCCTGAATTCTTTGAATGCCTGCCGATCCGTGACCTCAAAAAGCCTTGTCTCGCCCCTTTTCGGTATACTCAGACACAAATGCTTGATGATGCCCTTATACCCTGTTGCTTCGCGTATAGGTTGCTCGTATGCTGCTAACTGGACAGCGACAAGCTCATGCTGCCCTGTCTTGAGGTCGATGATTACAGGGTACTTCCAACCCTTCAAACGCCCAAACCAATCCGGGGTTCCGCAGTAGTCAAACTTCTTGCTGTAAAGCGGCACCTCACACATAATCGTTTCTTGGACATGCTCCGCTTTGAATTTCTCAATCTCTCCGAGCACCGGCAGAAGATCAGGGTGCAGGCCGTCTACGTTCACACCGGTTCCGTCCATCACCAGCTTGAAGCATAAATGCGCTGCGGTTCCGTGATCCCCCGCCGCCTCGAAAATGTCAGCAGGAACGGCGGTTCTCTTTGTTGTGTGAATGTACCAGAAATAGCCGTCTATTCTTACCTTGACAAACTCATTAATAATGGTTGTCACACTTGACTTGATATCTCCATTAAATTTATAGATATGGGGCACGGGGTCAAACGTTAACATGTGACCACCTCCTACCCTCTGAAATCATTGATACAAGAGATCTACTTACACTGAAAAATTGAGCAATTTGACCATGAGACAACATCCCCTCCTTTAATAATTCTTTAATTCGTTTCACTTTGATATTATCCAATTTAGCTTGAGTATTATCTTCGCCTGCGTTCATGCCTTTATGTGCATAACTCATTTTTTTACGTGTTGATTCCGAATGTTGTTTTCCTAGCATCCCGTAGGATGGTTTGGAAAGTCCCGCCTCTATGGCGTGTTGCACGTTTTCCATATGTGTCACCCATTGGAGATTGTCAAGGCAATTTTGTGTTTTATTGCCGTTCTTGTGGTTGCATTCATGCCCTTCGGGACAAGGCCCAACAAAAGCTTCTAACACTAATTTATGCACTCTGAATTTTTGGTGATTCCCATCTTCATATAGTGTCACATACATGTAGCCGCATCTTTTAAAAAGTGTGGGTTTTAATATGCGATATCTTTTCCTCGAAAGAGAGAGTACCCTCCCTAAATCAGAAATAAGATACTTGGAAAAGTTCTTTATTGGTTCCCATCTTTCAACTTTCATGATATACCCAAAAAAATACCCCCAACGACGAAGCTGTCACAGTCAGCTTTAGGGGCAAACGTACTCCGCCGTTGAGGATAATATTATTTCGAGTTTCTGACTGTGACATATTTAATTGTAACATGGTTTAAGTTTTTGTCAATACTAAAGCGCCGGACACCCTTCCCTAGCATCACATCTGGGACAATGTTTCTCTGTGTTGGCGATACCGTCATTTACTCCATTGGGACAGTCAACCAGCATTCCTACTCCGTTTGTTGTCTCGGTTTTATTCTCTTTCTTTGGTGCAAACTTCAAAACAAGAGCATCGATTACTTTACTTGCATGATCCATTGAAAGATCCTTTGCAGATTTAATAACCACCTTGCTTCCCAGCACATCATTAATGAATGCCAGTCTAAGCTCCTTACTCACCTTATTCTCTGTGCAGATCGTATGTATGGCTTTCAGCTGGTCAGGGGATGCCATTACAGTAGTTTCCTCTGTCTTGCCTTTTCCCTTAACGGTATCAGTTTTCTTTTTCTTGTCAACTGGATCGCCTCCATCTCTATCAATATCATCTTCCTCGTCCTGGCTGAACATAGCGGACGATGCTGTTGCTCGAATAACACCGTCAACCATGCTCCTCTTGGATGCCATTTTCAGCACTGTATTGTAGTAATCAGCAGGGTTATCATGTTCGGTCTTACTGTTCATTGCTCCCTTGAACGGGCTTTCTGCATCAGTCCATTTTTTACCGCACCCTCCTTTTTTTGCAAAGCACAACCACCCGCCTCCAAAATCGGCTTTCCCTTTTATGATAGCAGCGGCGCTACATTCGGGACATACAATATCAGCATTGCGGTAACGGTATTTCCCCTCCATTGTGGAACAAGAGCCTAACCCAATGGCAAGAACCGCGCCCGTTCCCATGTGTATAATCTCCGTCTCAATCGTCACTTCCCTGTGTCCATCAGGCATATCAGAGATTGACGGTGTCCTTGCCACGCCAGTAAGACTAAAAGCTAACAAGATTTTTTCTGAGCCCGGTTTCAATAAAGTCTTCTTCTTTGTTCCGGGGATAATCCCATAATCATTGTCAATGCCCTCGGTCATAGCATCCTTTATTACTGCGTGGACGTGTTCTATGATCTGCATGATTTCACCCGAATTTACCATGCTGGTGGTTAAGGCTGAAGCCTCTCTCACTGCCAATTCGTTGCTATTTTTCTTATCCATCTTCTTCCTCCTTATTTTCATCCAACATTCTATTAACGGCTGCGGTTCCCATTAAGAGATTAACTCCGGTTTTCCGAGTAACTGAATACATGGTTCTTGCCATTGGACACCACTTCTTCTTTGCGTCAACCTCTCTATGCACCTGCATTTTCTTCTGTCTCCTAGTCCTTCATTCATTCTGAATGTGTCTAAATTCGTTATGTTTTCATCGTCAGATTCAGGTTTGCCTTCATATATGAAGTCCATCAATTCTCGTATCTCCTGCATACCATAGTGCCAACAAGTATCCTTTTCCCTTACCTCGCCTTCTGGCACTCCGTCATTTATAAATTTAGCAACTTCCTTTCGTGTCTTCATTTCTCCTGCTCCTTCATTATAAAGTAGATCTCCATGCAGGCCTGAGCGTCTACTGTTGCATTGTGCGCATATTCTAGCTTCTCACCCGTGAAATACTCGTATGCTTCTTCGAGTGTCGGGTACTTAGCTCTATTGCTGCCTTTCTGCTTTAGCTTCATTATCTTGTTTGCCATGAGCATAGTGCATTCGTGACGTTCCTTATTGTCCGCCCATGCCTCTATGGTTGCCTGGTCGCTGTATCGCTTTGTAGCGATTCTGATAATGCGCTTGTCGAAGGTCCGGTTATGCGCTACAAGAGGGTGGTCGCCGCACAATTCGAGGAACTGTTCGAGTGCATCCATTTCGTAGATACCGACATCAAGTGCCTGCTCTGTGGTAATGCCGTGGATATCTGTCATTTCCTGCGGTATTAACCAACCTTTAGGCTTAACGATAACGTCCAAGGTATCAACTACCTCCCTCGTCTCAACATCAACGAGTAACGCCCCTATCTGCACGATATGAGGCTGGTTATCTCCGCCTGATGGAGTTTTCCAATCAGGTAAGCCTGTTGTTTCTGTGTCATAAAATATAATCTTGCTCATGTGCTATTCCTCCCTGTTTATAATTTTCCTTTTTTCATAACCTTGAACCGGTGAAAATTCATCGTTTGTGACATATATGTTTACATAATGTCCGTATGTTTGTTTTGCAAAAGCATTCGCTAAAAGCCATGCCTCCGTTTCGGTCTCAATAAGAGGCTCATTTCTATCAGGGAAAAAATCAGATTTCAACATACCTTCTTCGGCAAGTTCAAACGATACCCTGAAACCCTTTGGTTTCGCGCTACTCCCGTCTATTATTTCCAACGCTTCCTGCATTTTCATTTTTCATTCTCCTTATTCCGTAATTTAACTTCATCGATGCAATTACCTAAAGCATCATAAACCGCCTTAGCTTCAAGGTGGTCGAAAGCAATAGTTTTATGTCCGTCCGATAGGTGAAACCAAAAAGGAAACCCTTGCTTTGTGTTCTCTATTGAAATGCCATTGACTTGTATTTTCATTTATCTTCCTCCCGGTTTTCTATGTTCTTTATAGATTTATAAATGTCCCTTTCAGCATTACGCATCTTAATAACTGATTCACATATCCTGACAATGAAATAGATGACAATCCCTGCAAGGATTAAGAAAGACCATGATTCCTGTGGCGTTAAACGTAAAGGCATGTTAATTCTCCTATTAAAATAAAAGCCCGCCCGACAACACAGCACTGTGAGATGCGGGGATCTGGTTCAAACAGGGGACATTGGCTGAACGCAGAATGGTGTTGTCGGGACGGGCAATATTTTTATAAGTCTCACAGTACATGTGAAACATCATATGCTATTTCAATGCAGGATGCAAATTAAAAATACTTATAGAATGTATGAGGAAAGTTTATGCGGTCAATCGTTAGGGTTCATGGCCTCATTAACAAGTCCGAGAGTGGCAACGTCAGTAACCTTATCAAGAATACTGCTCCCGCCTGTACTGTCAACCTTGACCTTCTCTCCGTCCTTCTCATACTCGACAACGGAATACCTCGGGTGTTCGATCCTAAAGACCGGAATATCGCTATCACCTTTGTATACGCTCGTCTGAGCATTGAACAGTGAACAGCCCGAAAGAAGTAGAGTGCATGTGAATATACATAGAATTTTCATTTCACTTCCTCCCTTTCAAAAAGAGTGCCCACCTCCAGCCGTTAGTCGCATTCCCCTTATATTCTGTCAGGGAGCGATAGCCCACGGAGGAGGTTGTAAGCACATTAAAATTCATTATAAGGAGCGGCAGGGTTTGACCTGCAGTGTTCGTGTCGCCACAAGGACGATACTGTTGGCATTGATGGCCTCTTTAGAACACGTTTTGTCATGGCTCACTGTCCATACACTCCCTTTGTAAATTCATTGTACTATTTCCTTATAAAGAAATCCCGAACCTTGTTTTTCTTGTCGGCTTTGGATTCAGCCGGGTTTATTGCCCCTTTAAATGTTCCATGCCATGCCCCTACTTTAGCATTTAACTTGCGCTTTGTTCTATCTGAATACGTGTCCCGTAAACGCTTAAAATCCTCAGTAGGCATAGCAGCCATTTTCTTGATGTTGAATTTGTCGGTGATAGTTCCTTCGATCCTATATTCCGACCTCAATTCATCCTGGATAATATCATTAGCCCGATCCTCTATGTCGATTTCCTTCTCTTCGAGAAACTTCTTTTGTTCGTGTTCGGACATGCTTGCGAGTCTTTCGGAATACTTCTCTTTGAAGAATATTTCACGTTCAGCGTTAATGTCATCAATTTCTTTTACTATTTCTGCCACACTCTCTTTGTCGTCCTTGCTTTTTGCTTTTATGTATTGACTCGCAAGGCTTTTGACGCTATCCTCTTTTGTATCGAACTGTGTAATAGCTCTCGGTACAAGTTCCCTTTTAAGTTTAGACACTCCTTTAATTTCATCTTTAGTTTTGTATTTCTCAAACTGTAATATTTGCCCTATGGCATCAGTTATTCCCTGTAGCCAGCTCCAGACACGCGGAGTCGATAGCCAGAACTTCGGATTAGTTGCGCCCAATATAGACAGTGCTTCCCTGTAAAGCTTCCTTCTGAGTGTTCCGAGAAAGTCTCTATCATCGGAAGAGATTAACGAACCTGCCAATAACACAGCCGTGGTTATCTCTATGGATCTGTAAAGCTGCCATGCTTCCTTAGGGCCTATCTTTTTATTGATAAGCTTCTTGAGATTACTGTGTGTTGTTGTCAACGGCGGAACCGCCCAGGTCTTATACTTCGTAAATATTTTACCTTCAGGTGTTGCCCCTATTATCGACCCAGAACCCTCAACGTGCCTATACTCTCCCATTTCTTTTTTCATTTCTGCAAGGCGCTGCGGTGATATTTCACCGGACAAATATTCTTCCTTTGTCAATGAGCCTAGAAGATATGTCTTATTGCTTGACGTCGTACCGTACCTGAACAGAGCAAACATTAACTCTGAAAGTTGGTCCCCGATGTCCTTGCTTGCTTCTGTCATTTCTTCCCATACGCCCTTACCGATAAAGTTTTTATATTTTTCAGTTATTGCTTTCCCCTTTGCTGTGTTCTTCCGAACCACGCCCAAAAAATTAGCCTTCTTCCCAAGCATAATATAATTCATGCTCATTTCTCCGACATTAGATGCCAAGCCTACGGGAATATTTAAAGCAAGGTCTTTCATGGTCACGGCGACTCCTACAGCCCTCAACGATATATCAAGCTTGCCACCCTGTTTTGCTATCAGTTTAGTGTGTCGGCCCTTCTTCGTGTTCATCCATTCCTTAAAGAACTTATCAAGGCTCAGATCAAATGTAAGTCCTCGCGGCGTTTTCTTCTCTATTTCTAGTGCCCGAACATATATAGCCATTTTAGTGATAAGTTGATCGAGTGCCCTTTTTTTCTCAAAGGCTTGCCAATATATAAGGAACGACTTTGCAACATTGGTGCTTGGCTGCAACTCCCCAGTTCTGAATGCTGAAAATTTAAAATATTTTTCAAGTGGCAATATCTCCCCGGTGCTGCTGTCTAATATATTTGCCACCTGTGCGTCTTGCTCATAGCGTGTAAATAGTCCTTTCAAGGCTTCTCTGAGCCCAGAATCTTTTATTTCCTCCAGCATCCCCTTTCTTATGTGGACAATATACGCATCTTTGAAACGCACATTTTTTAGCGTCCCCTCCATGATATGATGTTCAAGAGCCTCCGCTCCCTTTGACAGGATATAACTTGCCAAGTCGAGATCTTCCGTTGACATATGTTTTGCCAGTTCGCTCTTTCTCTCCGGGGATGCCTCGATATATTCAAATACACCTTTGTCTTGAGGTATCAAAACATCAGACACGCCCCTCTTCCTGCTTTTCCTTGATGCTTTCGCAAGAGGCGTGACTCTGGCCTCAACCTCCAAATAATTAGTCGCCGCTTGGAGATCATGCTTTATTGTATCGGTGACAAGCAGATTGTAAAACGGATTCTTTTGCGCTAGAGCCGTGTCATAGCTCAACCTGTCCATTTCCTTAGTCTGTATGCTCTCAAGATTTGAAATTTCGATACCTGTTTCTTTTGCAAGGGCGGCACGGGCTTCCCTTATCGTTTTAATCCCCTTCAGCTCCGTCCTGTCTACCATCTCCAGTATTCTTTGTGATAGGAATTCATCACCTTCAACGTATTCGCTCAAGACATTCTCAAGTTCCTGAAGCTGCTCAGTTGTCATTTTGGATATTGACGGCAGCTTGTATGCTTTCTGTAGGTTCTGCCATTTCTTCAACTGGAGTTCTTCAATGGTTGCCATTAACTGAGCTTTTGCATTCAACTTTTCCTCAAGCTCAACGGCTTTTATTTTTACATCATCAAGAAACTGCTTGAATTCATAATTATTCATCAAGCGAATATCTCTGCGGGTTATTTCCTGTAGGTTCGCGTCTGAGAGATTGAACTGTGATTGAATAGACCGAATCATAGAGCGCCTACGGTCAAGAATATCCTTCGAGGTTTTTATTTTATCTATCCTTACATCAGATTTAATACTTTCCTTGATACGGGTTTCCTTCCTTGCTGCAGTCACAGCCTTGTCAATTTTCTCTGGAGTCAGTTCAGGCTCTTTGGCTTCCCTGATTAACTTACCCGAAATTAATTTGTTTGACTCGCCCCATACCTGTTTGATGTAAGGCCTTATCTTGTCCCCGTAATCCGAAACCATCTTGTCAGACCATGCCTTGAAATTCCGGATCCCTGATTCAATGTGGTACGCTCCTATAGTTGCCAGTTCTTTTATTACGGTAGGGTCAATACCAGCCTTAAGCCCTGATAGTTTATCTTTCAATGATGCCTGCGCCTTGTCGAATGCTTCCTGTGATATGATGCGTTTTCCTGGGGCTTTCTCTTTTGGCTTCTCGATAGCCTTTGTCGGCTTCGTGGTGTCGCCCTCAAGCCACGTCTTGAATTCATCGATCGGCATAGAATCTATACTGCCGAGTCCCTTCCAGTTCTTGTCGTAATTCTCAAGGTATCCGCTTTTTGCGGACGATTCGTCGGTAAACCCGACCATTACCTTGTGTTCGTCGAATTTTCCAGTAGAGGGGTCAACTTGATTAACGACATATACGGTATCAGCTTCGGGATTATCCCCTATGAAGACATCGATGTGATCCTTGTCCTTGCCGACGGTTCCCTTGATATATCCATAATGGGACTTCATCTTAGTTTCCCATGTCTCGCCGTCACTGTCCTTGCCGGAGCGTGTACTGCCCTTCGGGTTCTCTATGCTGATATCAAGGCCCTGAATGCTGATACTTCCCTTTTTATAGTTCCCAGCCTCCTTCTGTGCTTCGGTCGGCGTGGTATCTGTCTCGGTTACTGCCTGCTTGATCTTCTTCGTGAAGTCGGCTTTCGTGAGAGGTTTTTTCTTTACCTCTTTGGTAATGGGTTTTTTCTTATCAATCTCCTGCCGAACATCAGCCAGCTTCTTGTCGATCTTCCCTAAATGCTCCCCTGCATCATCAGCGACTTTAGCGGCGCTGCTAATCCGTTCCTTCGCCTCAGGTGACAACTTGACATGGTCACTGACTGCTTCGGCTCCTTCCAAGTCGATAACACGCTCTTTGGCCTTCTCACCTCTTAATACTTGGTCTACCTCATCCCTTATAGCCATATACGGATTTATTGCGTCCTCATAAGACATGCCCTTGACCTGTTTCTTGTACGCCTCTGAAACCATAGCATTGTTAATATTGTGCTGCATGGTAGGGCCACCATGTTCTTCAACTCCTTTTAGGATATCTGGGAGTACCGATTTATCGCCCTCACTGAGACGCTGCACGGCTTCGCCTAGCGTTATATTGCCTATGCGTGACTCATTGGTAAGATCTTCAGTCTGAGCGATTATAGCGTCTGTGGCGGACTCTGGGGCTATTTCCTGTTTTGCAACATCTTTTGAGGGCGTCGCTGGTATGCTTCCACGTGGAACGTCTAACCGTGTTGCATCGAATTTAGCCTTTAAATCTCTTATATTACTTTCGAGTTCCGATATCCTGACGTTCTCTTTTTCAGTTCTTGCAGCTTCCTTCTCTGCCTGGACACGTTTAAGCATGTCTTGACTTGAATTTTCAACCGTTTCACGGGCCTGCTTTAGTGTCATGTTCGGATTTTTTCTTAGTACATCTGCGACAAGTGCTTCCTGAGCTTCGTCGGTAAGCGGTTGCCCTTCAAATTTATCAACCCGCTCGGCTTCCCTTGCCCCCTCTATGCGTTCCCCTTGCCTTACTGCTCCCTCACGCATGGCTGTCCCTGTTGCTTCGTCAATGAACGGATTATGATCAACTGGCGTTAATGCAGTTTCACCTGCTCCAAGTTGTTTTGCAGTATCTATAGAAACAGCACCACCACCGAGGATTCCACCAGTTACGCCACCGATTACAGCAGATTCAGGGACATCTTCAAGTAAGTCTCTATCAGGGTCAAAATTCCATTTAGCGATTGCATTATCCTTAAACGTCTGCATTGCTTCCTCTGCCCCTTCAGCAAGGGAAAGCTTGCCAATATCCCTTGCCTTCTTTGACATGAACTTGAGTGATAGTATGGCCTCTCTGGTTACTTCCTTTGTTACTCCCTTTCCCATCACACCTGCCATTTTCATAAACATCATCCCAGGAAGAAACTCAAGGGCTGCTTCCCCGGTTCCAGCTAGTTGGGCCGCTTCTTGTATGCTTGCTCTTGCATTATTTAATGCTTTCTCTGGATCACGTCCCTGCTCTTTAGCCTGCTTTATAACAGCTTCCTCATATTCTGTCATTGTCCCACCGGCTGAAACAGCTCCAAACATTGACCCCGACAATAGCGCCCCAGTAATAGGGTTCTTTGTGCCAATGCTTGCCAGTAAACCAGTTCCCATAGCTGCAATAGTTAATGGAGCCGCTTCTTGAACCTTTGTAATAATATTACCGGGGGAGAATTTTGATTTTGTAGGATCTACTCTTGACTGAAACTCCGGGTCTGTTGCTAATTTATTTTCAATATCAGATGTAATCTTACGCAAACGATTACTTAACTGCTGGGCTTGTTCAGCGTTCTTCGGTCTATCAGCTTTCAAAGCATCAGCAAGCTCAGTCATTCCAGGGGTCTGGCTAAAAATATTCTCAAATATTGAAGGTTCTTTCTGTATCTCTTTAGATTCTTCTGCAAGGAATGTGCCCCCTCTACTGACTCCTGCTTTTGCTTGTTCCACTCCTAACCTCAGAGAAGACACTTTTTCAGGGTGTCCCCCTGCTGCCGGAATTCCCGGCGACGTTGAAATGGAATCGAGATAATCATCCTCTTCAGAAATAAAAGGATCGTGTTCGACCGGAGTGACCTTGGGGCCTGTCTGAGCTTCATCCTGCACCGCAAAAGGGTCATGATCAACTGGCGTTAATCGGGGTTCGATTGCAGGAGTTTCATTCGATATATCGGCACTTGAGCCGAAGGGGTCATATTCAACTGGCGTAAATGTCGTCATTTATTCCTCTCTTAATCACCTATCTTTTTAATTTCCAGACTTATCATGAAAATATTTAGATCACTTGCAGCATCGAGATTAGCAACATACATAGCAACTTTATCTCCAGCAGATAAGGTCTGATCTGCCCCACCGCCACCCATACCGATTTGTGTTTGACTAACAGTTCTATGCATAACCATATTGCCAGGAAAACAAATATCTACCGTACCACCTGAGGTATAGTTAGCATTTCCTGTGGTAGCCGCACCATCTAAAGCCACCAACTCAAAAGTATCAGCGGTTTTATTTGCTGCCATAAAAGAACCGTTAGCATTGGTATTACCTCCGACATTTGAAATCTCTACCATATCACCGTTACGAAACTGATGCCCCACTATTGTAACAACAATAGGAGAAACGGCGTTATCTGTCACATCCGTTATTACTCGTGGAGAAACAAACTCGATTCCGGGGCATATAAGCATTTCTCTATTAGCACCAGCAGACGTTATTGAAGCATGAAAATTAATATCATATACGCCTCCCGAATCCGTACTTATAGTTATTTCATTATTTGCAGAGCTTCCAACAGCGTTTCCAGTATCATCTTCTTTCCCTACATTTTCAATAATATCTATTTTAATGAAAGCATCTTGGGACGCAATGGTAACTGACGTACTTGCACCGTGATACCATATATTTGAAAAACTGTCTCCATGTATTACATGTTCCGCTCCGGCACCATCTTGGAAATAAAGTTGATTATTTGATTTTGTATATATAGCTCCGTAATTGGTTATAGCTGCTGGAGTTGTTATTTCTAATATATGAATTGCATTCTCAGTCCTTAACAATCCATCAACAATATAATCCCCGGTCCCAAAAGTACCGGGTAAGATATTGGCGGCAGGAACGCCTGTGATATTTGTTCCCGTAAACGTCGGAATCGCACCACTTACAACACTCTGATCTATAAATGAATGATCGCTGCCGTTGCTTGTGCTATGATCAGCAGCGACATCCCAAGTAGATGAATTATCATCAATAACAGAATAGCCACCGACACCGTCAGTTTTCATCAAACCTTCGGCAGGGAAATCACCGTCAACTACAACATCGTCGTGGCTGGTTTCATTGTCAGCGGTGTTGTCAGCGTTTTTGGCTGCGCGTAAATCACGCTCCAGTTGATATATCTGTCTGGGCATTTACTCCTCCACAAGAAGATATTTACCGGGCCGCTGTGGATCTGGAAGATAAAAATTGCCGTCCGGCGCCTGCCTTGCCTGACTCATATCCGGGCCTGTTGGCTGTGGCTGTACCTGTGGTTGTGCTGCTGGCTGGCCTCCGCCTCCAATATCCCTGTAACCCGGGTCGTTGCCATATTGACCTCTAATCACATCCACCCCGCTGCCTCCGAGATCCGGGCCGGGTGCTGCCTCATTAGGTACTACCTCATCGGCCTGTGTTCGGCTTGGGTCATTGAATAATTGCTCAACGGTTGCAGTGGCACTCTTTATCATATTGTCTCGCCTGGTGCCTTCCGGGTCATTCTCGTCATTGAGCGCCTTATATTCTTCGCTTGCCCTGAGAGTTTTCAATACTTCAAGGGCTATGGTCTTACTGGAATTGCTCTGCAAATCCCATGCTTCTTTTTCATTCGCGGTAAGTCTTTCATATCCGTCCTGCGCTATCTTTGCAAGTATTCTCTCTTTTGTGGATCCTACCGTTCCGGTCTTGTCTGACCTCCCGAGAGTAGCCAGATCTTCTTCTGACATCTGAACGAATTTATTTGTTTTTGGGTCAAGGCTCCATGCTCCGCCTTTATTGAAAGCTATTATCTGCTTTCCACCTGATTTCGTATCAGTCAATTCGACCTTAAGGTCCTTACCTCCTGGTCCATCTTCTTTACCGGGCATGAGACTTGTCACATTCACACCCTCGGATATTCCAAGTTCCTTCCTGAACATATTAGCCATTTGCACGGCTGAACCTGTATTCCCGTTATTAACGTAATCCATGACCTTTGACATGATCTGAAATTTAGACTTAAGGGCTGCTTTATCTTCCTCACTCTTTGCGTTCTGTGTAACAAAATCATCCATAGCCTGTGCGTTCTCGTCGTCTCTGCGTGACGCTTTACCAGCTGCTCCACCATACATAGCCATAATCGGAATTCTTGCAATCCCACCATAACCGTAACGATCATCTTTTATATTCTTCGCGCCAGCAGCAAGGACTTCCGCCTTTTGACGGTATGGGTTAGTTTGTGCTTTACCTTTTGCTGCATATTGCTCTGCAAGACTAGCCATTTAAAACCTCCTATAAGCCATATTTATCCATCCATGCCGAAGAGTCATTTGGGTTATATGTTGGTGCATGTTTAAGTGTTGACCCTTTATCGCCTCCACCTCCATAAGCTGCGGCCATGCCCAAACTAGAGGAAAGACCAGAAAAAGCATTTGTCCTAGCTGTATTCCTTTCGACATCTGCTGCCCATTTACTCCAAAGATTGCTTGATTCAGCGGTATATTGTGCGCCTTTTGCTGCCGTTCCTTGCGCTGCTATCTGTGCGGCCTGTCCGGTTTTTCGCAACGCTGCTAATTCATCGGCACTTGCCTTCGTATCTGAATATTGAAGAAGGTTCAGCCAATAATTACGATCCCTAGCCGATAAGTCTTCTTTTGCAAGGTTTGACGCCTGGGCTATATCAACATCTGCCTTAAGCTTTTCCCCTGTGCGTCCAGTTGCTATGTCAACTTGAGCTTTGCTGCCTGTCAATCCCTGGCTTTCAAGTCTTGCATCATCTGAGCTTTTAACTTTAGCATACTGCTCGTCTACGTTCTTATGAAGGACTTCTGAATATGTTTTTTCATAATCATCGTATGCCTTCAGCCTGTCTTCCGGTGTTTCATTGAGATTGGCAAGCATCCGGTCTTTAATTTCACCCCTGACCTGTTTATTCCTATCGTTAGCATCTTTTCGTTCCTTCCATGCCTGCCATTCAGGATTGCTTTCCTTCCATGCCTCTAATTTTGCCGGGTACGCATCCATCTCGTCATTATATTTGTTGATTCGCTCACTACTTAAGAAGGGACCCCAAGGTTTTTTCGGTCGAGTCGGCTTCCCTTCAGGTTCGGGGTTAATCCTTGAAACATAGCCGCCCCTAGCCTCATCCCACACCTGAGATGACGCAAGGTTGCCGTCCTCGTCATAGCTGAAATAATTTGCTGGAGGAGGAGCTGGCCCAACATTTGGGGTACCGGGAGATTGTGAGGCTGAATAAATAGCGGCACCTCCCAAAATTCCAGCACTGGCTAAAATGGCTGTACTGGTAGCTATTGCCATTTATTTCACCTCCTTTAAATAATGAGTTTCCATTTCATTATACCCCATTCTGGTGTATATTTTTTTTATCTTTTCCGGCATAATTCCTGTCAAGTGAGCTATTAATATTTTTTTTATTCCATGTTCTGCGGCCCATGACTCAAATTCTTTTAACAGTCTTAATCCTTTTCCTCTGTTCTCGCTATTTACGAACCAAAACAATTCAGTGGCTATCATCTCTCCGCTATTAGGGCATGGAAACTTTAACGCTCCCAATGCTCCGATTATATCTTCATCAGATTTCAAAAGGAAAATAACACCCACATCCTGGCTTAAAAATGTTACCCAAGTCCTTTCAAAAACCTCTGGGACGAAACTAATGACAGAGCCTCCCGCTATCGAGAATTCATTTCCGAGTTTCCCCAACTTGGATATGTCAGCGAATACAGCCTTTGCTGTCGATATCATAATACCTCCCTTACCTCTGCCATATCGTCCTGGAGTTGGAATGTGAATTGCTCGATAGTGCTTTGTGACATGAAAGAACTTTCAGTCTCTCTCGCAACCTCATACAGTACTGGATAGTGTTCTGTTTGTAATTTATAGATCCACATGTCTGCCTCTTATATCCCAATTGGGAAATACCAACCATGTGTATTTATGGAAGTAGTATTTGTAGCCGCATTGTCTGAATGGGTTACTTGTATTATTTGCGAACTGTCTGTAAGAACAATTGTAACTACTACAGATGAAGTCGTTCCTGCAGTTGCCCTTCCTAGTTGATGCCCGGAAGAACCTGTCTGTCCATTTGTTCTCCATGACAAAGTAGTAGACCCATTCACAAAAGTATGATTGGCTCTTAAATATCCTTTCGTTGAGAATTTTGGCATTGTCAAGGTAATTTCATTCCCCGCGAAGGAATCATCAAAATCCAACACCGCTTGGTCTTCTATGGCATCAGCATAAAACACCTGATCTCCACCATCATGATAAAACTCTTTCATTGCAGCTCCGCCACCTGTAAACACAGCAAAGATGCACCCGTCTAAGCCATTATATAATGTGTCAAAATCCGGCTCAGTTGTTGCGTCTGTAAGTTCCGAGGATGTTATCGTGTTTACTCCAGCGGTGACAATTGCTGAATCATCCAAGTACAGATATGACCAGTCAGACACACCTAGACTCGTAAATTCATAAGGGATGTCTGTTTCCCAATAAACCATTCGCTCTGTCGTTCCGCTGTGATGATAACGAGCAGGGCGTTTAGAGTTAGCTTTTAAGACAATTGAATTTTTAGATGATGCTTGATTTGCAACTGCCGCACCACTCGCGCTGCCAGTCAAAACTTCGTCATTCACGTAAGCAATTGCGTTTCTGGTATTGATATAAAATGTTCCGCTCGT
>PJEL010002280.1_pt1 | contig 17896 bp, 12 predicted proteins | sample 1853271 | NCBI WGS metagenome assembly PJEL01 (sample SAMN08108733, study PRJNA415343) | Invertebrate metagenome, whole genome shotgun sequencing project. | host: Globobulimina | place: Sweden: Gullmar Fjord | collected 2015-08
CTTGATTTAAGTTGGATTCGTGATGAAAGCAATGAAGATGCCTCAAAACTGCCAGCACCTGATGTATTGATCAATGAAGCGCTGCTTGAAATGGCAGGAGCGATGGAAGAGCTAAAAGCGATTTTGGTGGATCTGGATTCAGCGAAAAGTGATGAGGTGGCTTTGTGAGTGAGTTACCGAAGGGGTGGTTTGAGGCAACGCTCGGGAATGTAGCCACTTGGTCTTCAGGTGGTACCCCAAGTCGAAAGAATAAAGAATATTACAACGGGGATATTCCGTGGATAAAGACTGGAGATTTGGGAACACGATATTTAGAAGAAGCTAGTGAGTGTATTTCAGATGACGGTTTGAAAAACTCAAGTGCTAAACTGTTTCCTAAGAACTCAGTTGCAATTGCTATGTATGGTGCCACGATTGGTAAAACTTCAATACTGAACATTGAAGCTGCAACTAATCAGGCATGTGGGGTAGCAATTCCAAACGCTTCTTTATCGTCTATTTTTTTGTATTACCTTTTAAAAAATGAAAAAGAAGGTTTTATTGCTCGAGGTAAAGGTGGTGCTCAGCCTAATATTTCTCAAACGATCATTAAAGAGTACCCGATTTGGTTACCACCACTAAACGAACAAATCCGCATTGCCAACAAGCTAGATTCTATTCTTGCCAAGGTAGATAAAGCTCAAGCTCGTTTAGACAAAATCCCTGCAATCCTGAAACGTTTCCGTCAATCGGTATTGGCAGCCGCAACGTCTGGGGAGTTGACGAAGTTTAAGGTCGAGAATTGGCAGAACAGTCCATTGTCTAATTTGCTGTCTGCTATCGCAGATTGCCCACATTCCACACCTAAATGGACAGAAGAAGGTAAGTTATGTGTACGCACAACTGCATTTAAGCCTTTTAAATTAGATTTGAGTTCTCAAGGTTATGTAAGTGAAGAGACTTATGTACAAAGAACCCAAAGGTTAAAACCACTGCCAGGTGATGTTCTATATAGCCGTGAAGGTGCAATTTTAGGGATAGCTTGTCAAATCCCAAATGACACCGAATTATGTATGGGACAAAGGATGTTAGTTATGAGGGCTGGTAATGATATTGATGCTAAATATCTAACTATCTATCTGAACTCGCCTAAGATAACGGATGTTGTTAAAACCTTAACACTAGGAAACGCAGCACCTAGGATTAATATGTCGACCATAAAGAACTTTGACATTAGCTATCCGACATTGGATCAACAGCGAGAAATTGTTGAGATGGTAGAGTTGTTGTTTGCAAAAGCCAACAAAGTCGAAAAACAGTACCTAGACGCCAAAACTCGTTTAGATCGCTTAACTCAATCGATTCTCGCTAAAGCCTTCCGAGGCGAGTTGGTTCCACAAGATCCAAACGATGAACCAGCAGAGCAACTGCTAGAGCGTATATTGAAAGAACGCGAGCAAGCAAAACCAAAGAAAGCTAAACCAAAAACAAGTAAAAAGCGCGCAACCAAAGCAAAAGTCGCAGATAAAGGGTAATACTGAAATGAATCAATCACTCTCTCTAGTCAATATCAAAGCCAATAACTTTAAGTCTTTGGTGGACTTCTCTCTGCCTTTTAGCAAGTTCAATTGCTTGGTTGGCTTAAACGGTTCGGGTAAGTCTACCGTATTGCAGTTTATTGATTTTTTATCTCAGCAGGTGAGCGGTGGTATTGAGGAGTGGCTAGAGAGTCGCCATTGGAGTGCGAGAGATCTTAATTCGACGCTTACTAAGCAATCTAACATTACCTTTACGGTAGAACTTGCTTTCGCTGGCAACCCTGTTATCTGGGAAGGCAGCTTTAACCGAACAGATCTTTACTGTACGGCTGAGAAAATCACTTGGGATGGTAAAGTTCTGCTTAATGTTGCTGATGGTAAGTTCTCATTACCAACAGAAGACTTGCAAGCACCAATCACTTTTGATTATCAAGGTTCGATTCTGTCTCAACTCAGGAAAAATCAACTGCCGAATGAGTTGGTGGAATTCAAAGCCTTCTTTAACGAACTAAATGCTCTAGACATGCTTTCACCCGATATGCTTCGTGATCAACACATAAGTGGTAAAACGCTTGGTGTAGGAGGCAAGATGCTCTCGAGCTTTATCAGCAACATGAGCAAAGACGAGAAGTCGAACTTAGTCTCGACACTTAAAAGCTTGTATCCAAATTTAGTCAAGGTTGATGCCACCGTTCAAAAATCGGCTGGCACCGTTAAGCTAGAGATAGAAGAAAAGTTTGGCGACAAATCCATCAAAACAGAAGCAAGACACATCAACGATGGCTTGCTTCGCTTTATGGCTATCTTCGCTCAGTTAACCAAAAAACAAAGCGCCCTGCTGCTTGATGAGATTGAAAACGGTGTTAACCCAGAGCTTATTGAAAAGCTGGTAGATAGCCTTGTCGCAGCAAATACCCAAGTTATTGTCACCACACACAGCCCAATGATTCTTAACTACATGGAAGATGACGTCGCTAAAGCGGGTGTTGTTTATCTGTATAAAAACGAGAAGGGGGCCACTCAAGCCATTCGCCTGTTTGATATCCCGTCTATGCAACGCAAGCTAAAATTTATGGGCCCAGGTGAAGCTTATGAAGATACGATGCTTGAAAATCTGGCCTCTGAAATTGCCACATTAGAAAGCGCAATTTTCGAAGATACTGACATCTAATAGGAGCATAAAGCATGTATTTAGTTGTCAGTGGTGAAGGTGAAACCGACATCGGTAAAAGTAATGACGCGATTGGACCACTCAGTAAGCTGATTGATAAGTATATTGAGCCTTATTCGGGTTTTTCATTACTAGAATCAGAAATGCTCGAAGTGGTTCATGAGACACGAATTACCGAAATCTCTCGCGATAGAAAAATCATCAAGCCTTTATCAAGGCGTGGTAAAAAGACCCAACACGAAACTCGTGAATTTTACAGCGCTGCACGTGCTTTAGCACATGTGGCACAGAACGTTGATATTCAGCCAAGCCTAGCGGTTTTGTTTCACGACTCAGACAGCAATAAATGGCCTGATTACAATACCAAACGTCTTTCAATGGAACATGGCTTTCTCGCTCAAGAGTTTGAAAATGGCGTCCCTTTTGTTGCTCAGCCAAAATCAGAAGCTTGGTTGTTATGTGCGCTGAAAAACGGCTATCAAAATTGCACTGCGTTTGAATCGCGTTCTGGTAACGACGACTCGCCAAACTCTCTAAAAGGCGAATTGGAAGCGCATTTAGGTGAACCCGCTACCCGAGTAAAACTCAATGAACTTGTTGATGATGGCCTAATCGACCTTGCGCAAATCACGGATATGAAATCGATGACCGATTTTCAAAATTCAATGAAAGAAGTTCTAGGGCGCATGTTGGGCATGCCAATCGAGTAGAAATTTTCATAATTAAAAATAAGAACAAAAATGAGATTAAATAGGCTTAAGTTAGTTGGTCGATACAAATCGATTGTTGGGACAGAAGAACAACCTTTCATTTACACCTTTAAGCCAAATAGCGAGGGCTATTCGCCTATATGCTTAGTTGGCCTAAATGGTTCCGGTAAATCAAACTTCATTGAACTAATCGCTGATATCTTTGGCTACGCCGATAGGTACTTCAACCCACAGTACGAATGTTCAGAAGACTTAACATACGATTTTGAAATTGAGTATCAAATTACAGGTGGTTCGGTACTGAGAACTGTCTTACTTAGTTGTACTGACTCCCAGTTGAAAATGTTCTACAAAGAAGGGGGAAGGCCGCTTAGTTATGGTACGGATGATTTAGAAGATAATGAAATAGATCAGATGCTCGAACTATTGGGTGCCTTTCACGAGGTTCGAAGTGGCTTTGATGAGATGCTCCCAACTAACGTTATTGCTTACTCTTCAGGGAACAATCAAGGACTAAGTTCGGTCTTCGCCAAAGCCCAACTTAGTTTCTATAACGTCGTTAGGAAACAGGGCGTATTTCACCGAGAATACGCAAAACGTTTTGATAATTTAATCACTCGAGAAGATGGATTTGATGAAAATCAGGTAATTGAACTGCGAGACTATATTGAAAGGAGTTACGAGCGGAACAAACCATTGTTTGAGCCACCACTAGTGTTTGACGATGAAATCGATATCGATGTGCCTCTTTCATCAATCAAAGCAGAGCTTCCTATAGGTAAGTTTACTGATCACGCTGTTAATCAGTTGTTCTTCGTTTCATTAATGGTTAATCAAAATGATGAATTCAAACGATTCTTGACAGATTACACAAGTATATCCTCACTGGAGTCATTCGAAATTGATTTAAGATTATCAGACTATCGTGATCTAGATTTTATCAAGGACGAAGCCCTGCGGTTATTGCAGCTTAGCTGTGACGGATCCAAGTTTAACCAAGAAACTCTTAATGGAGTGCTTAAGTTTGAAATCAACCAAGGTTTCTTTGAAAAACTAGAAAGCTTGTATCTTGAGCGTTCAATGTTCTTAGATAACTTGATGTTCATTAGCCAAATGGTAGCAAAGCGTTGGAGCATCGACGAAAAACGAACCTTGAAAACGAGTTGTTATGAGCGAAATGTCCCTAACATAGCTGGTGGCCTAGCGCCTATTCGCTTCGTTAATACAACTGTCAGATTAAGTAATCCAGACACTGTGACTTTGTATGATCGCCTCAGTGATGGAGAGCATCAGCTTATACAGATCATTGGTTCACTAATATTATTCGGTAGTCAGCAGTCTTTGTTTATTCTCGACGAGCCAGAAAGTCATTTCAATCCTGAGTGGCGTATCGAGTTTGTCGATATCATTAACAAGTACGTTGGTTTATCAAAGCTAGAATTGATTATTTCAACACATTCACCTTTTGTTTTATCTGCCTGTAAGTCTGAGCGAGTTCTTCACTTCAAGAAAGGCCAAGAAGGTTGTGTTGCAATTGAACCTGTTGGTGACAAAGAAACTTACGGTTCCTCTTTTGATTCGTTACTTACGTCTGTTTTCGGGTTAGAAGTTCTGATTTCAAAGCGACCGCTGGATGAAATACGAGAAGTGTTATCGCTGTATGACAATGGAGAGCTGACTAATGAAAAGGCACTCGAACAGCTTGAGAAATTTGGTCAGTCATTCGAACTAAACTACAGACGAAATAAAATTCGGCGGACACTGGATGAGCTGGGAGAGGAAAACTAATGCTCTGGCCTGTTGTAAAACCGCCGCAATCAAGCTTGTATTGGCTAGATGAGGTTCATAAAAACTTTTACAGCTTATTATTTCGTACTGAAGAGTATTTAGATTGTTTCCCGGCTGAATTTCGAACGGTTCTGGATGCGAGTGCGAAAACGAATGAATACTTCGCAAGCGTATATCAAAAATACAATCAGTTATCAGATGAGCATAAGGTGTCTTTTCGACAAATATATGATCAGCAGATAGGGATAATACCGATCTATTCTGATGTTCGAATAGCGCTATTGAAGCCTAACTTAAAAGCTCCGGGTACAACCGAGCACAAGGAATTATGGAAAGCAAGTAAGAAGCTTGGAGGCTATTTATATTCAACAACGTTAGGGTTGCAGTGTTTTAGTAATGCAATGGCAGAAAAATTCGATGATGTCGAGTTCTCTAATATGCATGAGCATTATCAAGAATTTAAAAGATTAAATACACAGATATGTTCATTCTGCGGTTTATCACCGATGACTGCCGAAGTTTTAATCGAGCCTGAAGATGGAGCGGATTTGCCAGAGGAAAAGCAGAGACGTGCTTCTTATGACCATTACTTGCCTAAAGCTCATTATCCTTTCTTAGCTGTGGATTTTAATAATCTTATTCCTTGTTGTGACACTTGTAACGAAGATTTTAAAGAAGAAAAAGATGCACTTATTGACAACGATGAGCGTACATTATCCTTTGTGCCTTATTCTCAAGAACAAGTCCAACTCAAGGCCACTTATACAAAAAAAGTAGGGGGCTTTTATAAAATGCGGGTGGGAGTTCTAGAGACTGATTGTGATATTGAGAAAAAAGGCAACACCTGGAATCGAATCTTTAAGGTAAAAGGGCGTGTAAACCATTTACTAAAAGAGGGCTTCACTGAAGAGTGGCTTGCCCCTTTACTAGCTGATGTAGTGCAGGTTGATGTAGCAAAAAGAAAGCTTCAAAGGGAAGCCAACCGTCATGATGTTCGGAAAAAAGTTGCAAAAGAGGCTTACTATAAAGCCCTTAGTTTCTATCACCTAGCCAATTCGAGTGATGAGGTTGTGGAAGATTTACTTATCGCGATCAAAGACATCTATGAGCCCAGAAGTAACGCATTATAAATAAGGACTATAAATTGGCTATATACTGCGGTGATAATGATTCATCCTCACTACTTGAAAACGCATCTGAATTTAAAGAGATTTGCCTTATTCAAGGAAAGTCGCTATTTACTAAACATGAAATTTGGACACTCGCATCTTGCAATGAACTCGTTCAATATTTTGTTGAAAACCTTGAGGAAGGTGAGGGTGACTTCTTAGCAAAACTGGAAACCCAGTTGGCTGATGCCTCACCTGAGGCAAAAGCATTGGCGGCAGAAATGCTGTGGCTAATGTTTTTATGCCCTAGCAGTACAGGGGCGGCCTCTAAGAGAGCCAGTATCGAGCAGGTCTTTTCCTGGAGTGGCTTTGAGTTCAAAGAAACTTCAAAGGATAAGTACTTATCTGAAGAGGCTCTAACTGGCATTGGTAAAACCGGGGCCGCGTACCAAACGGGGCGTTGGCGAGAACTGGTTTATTTCATTCGGTTGTTAGAAAAATTTTTGAAGCTAAGTACTAGTGAGAGAACAACGTTATTAGCAAGTCGTACAGAGTTTTCAAATTGGTTAAACGACATACCTGAAAATAATAAACGACAATTCCGTCATATGATTTTGTATCTATTTTATCCAGAAGAGCAAGAGCGAATTTTCGGTGGTGGGCATAGACAATCTTTACTTGAAACGTTTTTGAATATTACTCCGTCTCAGTTTAGAAGAATGTCGTCTTTTGACATCGACAACCGATTGTTAGAGATACGAACCAAATTTGAGAAAGAGTATGACACTAAGGAGTTGGATTACTACGTAGAGCCACTTAAGTCTCGCTGGAACTTTAATAATGCACCCAAAGTAGCCGATAACAAAGCGGGATATGGTAATAAGGATAAAACAATGACAAAGAATGTCACTAGTCTAAATCAGATTCTCTACGGCCCTCCTGGTACAGGTAAAACTTACAATACCATTAACAAATCCTTAGAAATTGTTGACCCTGAGTTCTACCATGAAAACAAAGCTGATCGAGATTCACTAAAGAAGCGTTTTGATGAGCTGCTAAATAGCAATCGCATTGGTTTTGTTACTTTTCACCAAAGCTTTAGCTATGAAGATTTTGTTGAAGGCCTTAAAGCGACTACCGAAAATAATCAGGTCAATTATGAGATCGAAGATGGTATATTCAAACGGTTATGTGAATCCGCTCGTGCCAAACCAACGATAAAAGCAGCCCAAGATCATGTTGATATTACCGGGCGAAAAATCTGGAAAATGTCGCTGGGTGATACATCTGGTGATGATGCATTTATTTATCAGCAGTGTATCGATAACGGCTATGTTCTCTTAGGTTACGGCTATGATATCGATTTCTCAATGGCAACTAATCGTAAAGAAGTGATCAAAGCATACCGGAATGATGGGATTACTATCGAGAAAGAAAGTAGTGATTACAAAGTTACTTCGGTGAATAATTTCAAAAATGAAATGAGTGTAGGTGATTTGATTGTAGTGTCGGATGGTAATCGTAAGTTCAGAGCCATTGCTGAAATTACCAGTGATTACTACTGTGCCGACTCTCTAGTTGCTGATGTGAGCTACTCGCAAGCTAGGAGTGTCACTTGGCATCGTGTATATGAACCATCCCTACCTATTGATGAGCTTTTTAAGAAGAACCTGTCTCAAATGACATTGTATCGTCTGTATGCCACAACGATTGATACTGACAAGCTTCGCTCTATATTGCAGGGTAGTGATGATTCAGGCAGTGTTGCCCCAGGGAGCACCGTAGGCAAATATCAGATTGAATCTATTACCGGTGAGCTGATTACCATTCGTAAACCTAATGGCTCAGAACTTCCTATGCCTAAAGTGATTGTTGATGAGCTTTGCCAATTGGTTCGGGTAGGTGATGTTTCTATTGAGGACATTAAGCAAAAAAGAGTGTTTGATAAAGTCGATACCTTGATGGAGAAGTTCCTAGTAAATGGCTATCCAAATGTCCTTGGCCTGTTAGTAGAAGGAATTGTTAACAAAGGAATATCACTATCGAATCAAGCGTCCTCAGATAAGCGAGTGCTGATTATTGATGAAATCAACCGAGGCAACATCTCCAATATATTTGGTGAGTTGATCACCTTGATTGAACCGAGCAAAAGGGTGGGTGGTAAAGAAGCACTGTCGGTCAAGCTGCCGTACTCAAAAGAGGCTTTTTCAGTTCCAGATAATTTGCACATCATTGGCACTATGAATACGGCCGATAAGTCATTAGCTCAACTAGATATAGCCTTACGTCGCCGTTTTCAGTTTGAAGAAATGATGACCAACTATGAGTTGCTTTCGAAGATCCCACCAGTAGATGGCATCGATATCGAGCAGATGGTCAGAACTATCAACAAACGGATAGAGCTGCTATATGACCGTGAACACACGATAGGCCATAGCTTCTTTTTACCGCTAGAAGATACGCCATCGATTGAACTGCTAGCCGATATTTTTGAATTACAGATCCTTCCTTTATTGGAAGAGTACTTCTTCGAAGATTGGGAACGTGTCGCTATGGTTCTGGGGGATCATCTCAAAACAGATGAAAGCTTACGCTTTGTTATTGAACAGTTTGACGCTAGTGAAGTAGCTCAATTAATGGGCGAGGATTGGGATCAAACAGGCGTCCAACCTTATAGTAGAAACAACCAAGCGTTGAAAACTGCCGCAGCGTATATCGGTATCTATTCTTAATGCTTAATAGAAGACATGGTTCCACTATTACAGTTCGTGAATTCGGCTTATTGCTCAATGGTGGTGATAAGTCGAGTATTGATTGCCACTCAATATCGACTAAAGCGTTTGAGTGGCTACTAGTAAATGGGCAGAGTAATAACCAGAATTCGGTTGACCTTATTAGAGTTAAAAAGTTGGGGGGATCAATCGCACTGCAAGTCATCAACTATGTTGGTGTATTAGAGACGCCTTGCGGTACTCGTATTGAAATACTGCCTAAGATTACTGAAAAGGAAGATACCGAAGCATCAACACAAGTGCTTCTGAAGATGCTTTCAACGGTCCATAAACTTAGCATGCATAAGTTTGAAAATTCGAACCTTCAAACGTTAAACAGACCGTTATTTGAAATATTGATTGGTTATTTCTTGAAGGAAGTCGCGAATGTAATTAAGAAGGGGATCCGTAGCCAGTATACGCGTGTACAAGCACGTAAACCCTACTTGAAAGGGCAGTTACAAACCTCGAAGCAAATTAACCAAAGACCAGGTTGCCTGAATCGTTTTCATATTGCTTACGATGAGTTTTCACCAGACCGTGCCGAAAATAGACTGATACGATCTGCATTAACTCAGGTAATAAAGTGGTCTAAAAATAGTGACAACTTACGTTTAGGGAGTGAGTTGCAATTTGCTCTTGATGATATTCCCCACTCGGGAAATCCTGCATTAGATTTTCGTCAATGGTCTAATGAACGATCTTTAATTCACTATCGATCCGTCAAGCCTTGGTGTGAGCTTATTCTGAGTTATCAATCACCAGTATCCCTTTCTGGGCAACATAATGGCATCTCATTGCTTTTCCCAATGGAGAGTCTATTCGAGCGTTACGTTGCGATTAAGCTTGAGAAGTCACTTCCAAATTCTCTCAAGTTAAAATCTCAAGCAAATAGCCATTCTTTAGTCACTCATACGCCTCGTTCTGGAAACCCTCAAGAATGGTTCAGACTCAAGCCTGATATCGTCGTAAGTGAAAAGCAATCGCAAGAGCTGTTCTATGTTGCTGATACAAAGTGGAAGCGAATCAACGAGAAGCAAGCTACGGCTAAGCAGAAGTATGGAGTTAGCCAATCTGACATGTATCAGATGTTTGCTTATGGGCATAATTACTTGGATGGAGCAGGAACGGTATATCTGATCTATCCTGCATACGAGTACTTTAATGACCCATTGCCTCCATTTAGGTTTGATGAGAAATTGTCAGTAAGGGTTATCCCTTATGACCTGATGAGTGATAAATGTGAGTTGATGGGGGTCGAGTCATTCCTACCTGAGCTTTCGTGCTAAATCCCGTATATCATTACTTACTTGATTAGATTCAAGTATTAGATCAAGAGCATCTAGCTCTCTGCCGTTTTCAAAGATTAACTTTGCGTTACCAACTCGAATAGCTGCGCTAGCCTTATTACTAACGTTTTTATTAACGAGGGTTTCAATAGCATCAGCACGTGAAATTCTTCCAGAGGTGAAATTTTGGAAAAGCTCGTAGTTGGATACGAAAGCTGCTTTGCCGACTGATTTTAACTTTTTGTCTAGTTCTGTATCGTCCATTGATGAACCCGCTATCGTGTGTTATCCAAACTTAGTTAGTATTATCGCTTCTAATAGAGAACCGTCTGGTTAGTGTGACACTAAGGAACTCCCTAAAGTAATACCTAGGGTAATCGAATAACATAAATTTCTGTATATTAATGATTTATGTTCTAAAGTGTACCGTCTCACCGCCATCATTTAAAGAAGCCGCCCTTGTGACGCTTTTTGCTATCTGCAATACCGTAAATAGCTTATCCCCCCTCTAACATCCCTTTTATTGGTGTGTTCATTTGTTAACCACTCTGCAATTATGGCGATCAAATATTGACCGACTGATTAGTCTATCTATTATTAATTACGGATTGTTATTAAAGTGTTAACTCACAAGTCGTAAGGGGCAAGTATGAGTCAGTTTGATTTCGATAATATTGTTGTGGGTTCCGGGTTTGGTGGCGCTGTAAGCGCATTACGGTTAACCGAAAAAGGCTATCGTGTTTTAGTGCTAGAGAAAGGAAAACGGTATGAAGCCCAAGACTTTGCGAAATCTAACTGGCGAATTAATAAATTTCTATGGATACCGTGGCTTGGGTTACGGGGTCCGTTGCAAGTTGCGTTCACGCGTAAATTGTCTGTTGTGTATAGTGCTGGCGTTGGTGGAGGATCATTGGTTTACGGTAACACCCACCTTGTTCCAGACGACAAAGTGTTCAATTCTCCTCCTTGGCTTGATATTCATGATGATTGGCAGCTGCGCCTCAAGCCATATTATGCCTTAGCGCAACGAATGATAGGGTTACAACAGAATGTATGGGAAGGCGAGGCAGATAAAACCTTAAAGCAAGTGGCTCAAGAGTTAGGTTGTGGTGATACTTATACGACCGTTTACAGTGGCTTGTTATACCCAGAAGATCATGATGTTTTTGGATCTGAACCCAACGAATCCACATTAGGCGCAGATCGTGGCGATCCTTATTTCAATGGTGAAGGCCCCAAACGCAATAGCTGTAATTATTGTGGAAATTGCATGGTGGGTTGTCGAAATAATGCTAAAAATACGCTGGATAAAAACTACCTGTATTTTGCTGAGCGAAACGGTGCTGAAATACGAGCTGAAAGTAAAGTGACACGCATTGAACCCATTGCAAATGATGCAGGTTTACAAGATGGTAGTGCGGGTTATGTTATTACTGTTGAAGAGGGAATGGGGCTGATAGGGCGGAAAAAATACACAATAACGACCCATGGTTTAACCTTATCTGCCGGTGTATTGGGTTCAATCCCGTTGCTGCTTAAAATGCGCGATGTTGATAAAACCCTGCCCAATATTTCTACCGAGCTAGGTCGTCAAGTCATGACCAATTCAGAAACACTGCTGACAGTGAATGATCGCCATGATCGGATGCCGAGTGTTGATCAAAGTCTGGGTACAGCAATCACCTCGATGATCCATCCGGATGATGAGACCAAGATTCAGGTTGTACGCTATGGTGCAACCAATGACGCTTCTTGGATAACGGTGCCGAATGTCCCTTTAACCAGTAAACATGCAGGCATACCACGTGTCGTCACTATGCTTGGTAATATGGTTCGCCATCCAATCACGACGTTACGTGTGATGAATCCAGTAGGGAAAGCGAAAAGAGGGGTATGGCTGCTGGTGATGCAAACTGCCCATAGTTACATCCACCTAGAGATGCGTAAACCGTGGTATTACTTGTTTCTTAAAAATACTTGGGTTCCTACGCAATATGCAGACGATGAAAAGTTGAGAAGCTATTTTCCGATTGCCCAAAAAGTGGCTGAAATGTATTGCAAAATAACGGGAGGAGACGCCGCTAATTTACTTCCAGAAGTTGTTGCAGGTACACCTTTAACGGCACATATGATGGGTGGTGCACGTATCGGTAATAGCGCCGAGAATGCGGTTATAGATGATAGCGGAGAAGTATTTGGTTATCAAAACCTGCGTGTACTTGATGGCAGTATTATTCCCGGAAATTTAGGTGTTAATCCCTCATTAACCATCTTAGCGCTAACCGAACATGCAATGGCTCTGCTACCCGTCTTTAATGAAGAAAGAGCGAATGCTATTACGCCCGTTGTATTCGCTCCAGCGCTGACTCGTAATCCATCAGCTTATCAAGGTGAGGGTGTGTTACATCAGCAGGCTGTGCAAGATAGCAATATGGACTGATCCCTTTCCACCTTTATTTCTAAGTAGTTAATGTCAATTATAAGCACCGTAATGGTGCTTTTTCTTTGTCTGATATTTGATACTAAGGTGGTTTTGTATCGTGATTGTTGGAAGTGTGAACAACATGTAATTAACTTTCAGTTTGATGTGATTTGTTTTTTGATCTCTCTGGTTGTAAATCATGATTTATCGATAGGAATTGAGCGATTTATTCTGATTTTACACTTTAATTATGATGACGAATGCATGGCGTTAAATGTTAATTTCTTATGCTTTGTAGCGATAGCATGCTTTGTTAAGTATTTGTCTGGATAAATATAAAAATATACTGGTTAATTATCCGTTATTTTTTTATTTTTCAATGTTGCTTATTCATGGTTTTATTTTTCGTTTTTTATTTGATTGTAACTGATTGTTATTAATTGATTTATTTTTATTGTTTGTCGGATTTATTTCTCGTTGGTTTTATTTTCATATTTTATGGATAAATATCCATCACGGTATGATAGTAATGATTGTTGCTTAATTATATGTGTTTACTACCTTTTAAAAGCGTTTTTATTGCAACTTATAGTAGTTAAATGAAGGTTCAATTTGGTGTTTTTTATCGATGTGGCACGTGAGTGGTGCGTGGGTAGTAAATTGTTCTAAAAACGAGGTTAAAACCAGTGGTAAATTTACCAACATATAAAAACTTTAGTATTTTATTTTAATAAAAACCTGTTCTAATACGCAAATCAACTGGATTCTGTTAAATATCCAGTTCAACTTTCTATTATTACCTAACAATCTGGTTTTATTTGCTATAACTTGGGGGTTTAAAATGTCTGTCAAAGGTCAATTCAATATGCGTAACGCAGCGGCAGATACGTTTGCCATGGTTATTTTTAGTTTTATTACAGGCATGATGATTGAAGTTTTCGTGTCGGGTATGACCCTCGAGCAGTCTTTAGCATCACGAACCTTGTCGATCCCTGTAAACATTGCGATTGCCTGGCCATACGGTGTGTTCCGCGATTACCTATTACGCACAGGTCATCGATTATCTCCCTCTAGTTGGATGAAGGGCATATCAGACATGGTGGCATATGTGTTATTTCAGTCACCGGTTTATGCTTGTATCTTATTGGCTGTAGGTGCAGGTACCGATCAAATCATTACCGCAGTAACAAGTAATGCCTTTGTTTCTGGGGCGTTGGGTATTGTTTATGGGCAATTCTTAGATGTATGCCGCCGCATGTTTAAAGTACCTGGCTACTGTCGTGAGCTATCGCACCCAGAGCCTCAGCATCAAGAAGTGTAATATATTGCCGAATAACTATTTAGCAAAAGGGTGCGCCATTTTATCTTTTATCGATACTTCTAACTGAGGTGACGCAATGGAGATATCATGTTTGATAAATTTATTTTTGATTCGGCAATGTAAGTCATGGGTTAACCCTAAACGATGCCCTGTTTCTGCCGCATAAGCACGCACTTCAAAGTTCTGGCAGTTTGCCGTTAGCCCTAAAAAGAACACTTCAGGTGCGGGGTTATCCAGTACTAACTCACATTCATCGGCGGCTTCAAATAATAACTGGGTAACTAATTCGCTATCAGATACATATTGAACACTGATTGTAAGCGTTACTCGAGTAATAGCATCTGATAGTGACCAGTTAATAAACTGCTCGGTAACAAAGGATTTGTTGGGCACGATAACTTCTTTGCGATCCCAATCAACGATGGTTGTTGCACGTGTTTTAATTTTTGCCACAACACCCGTCAACTCCCTAATAGTGACGGTATCGCCAATTCGAATTGGTTTTTCGAATAAAATAATGATACCAGAAATGAAGTTAGCAAAGATTTCCTGCATACCAAAGCCGATACCAACACCAAGTGCCGCAACGAGCCATTGCATTTTACTCCAATCGAAACCAATCAACCCAGAGCCGATAATGATACCAGTGAAGATAGCGAAGTAGCGGGTGAGGGAAGTAATGGCATAACCAGTACCAGGGCTAAGATCAAGGTGTTGGAGTATGAGTAGCTCCATTGCACCGGGTAAATCTCGCGCGAGAATACCCGTTAAGAAGATAGCGAGAATGGCCAGTAAAACACTCTTAATTGTAATTGCGCTGAGTTGTTCTATGCCATTAATGGTACTTGTCACATCCCAAAGTGAAATATCTTCAAGTAGGGTGATTGCTTGATATAGGTCATCCCATATCAATGACAATACGGCGACATAAATCAGTAATAACAATGAACGTAATAAACGTAAAGATTGCGCACTAATTTTATCAAGATCAACCTCTGGTTCTTCTATTTCAATGTGTAATTCACTGCTTATTGGGGCATCATCTTTGTCTTCAAGTACTTCAGCTTGTCGTTGAGCGATGATTTCTTGGCGTTTTATTTTGGCTCGCTCGAAGGCCAAACGACGTTTTTGAATGAGCATTAAACGCTTTACTAAGTAATAAATAAGCAGAGTAATCACACCGATAACGGCAGACATTTCCATCTTATTCATAACGATTTGAGATGAACCTAAATAACCATTTAAAGCCGCATAGTTTAAACCTTGAGGAATTAGAATCAGTGCCCACCAAAAAATGTGGTGACCAATATGTGCCTTACCTTCAGGCACATTGCCATAAGTCATCGGTAATTTTACTTGCCACATGCGCCAGTGAAAATAACTGACGGCAATATTGCTGATAATAAAGGCTAAACGCCCGAGAGTACCACTAATATCAATATCACTATAAAGGTAGGTGAAGTTTTGAATCACCATCATCGGAAGGTAGATCCATAATAGATTCCGATAATGTGTAAACGTTTTGTTTACGACACTTTTATCCCAATTAAAGTGACTGATAAATAAGCCATTATCTCTTACTATTTCACGCATGAAACAATAAACAACTAAAGCCAAAGGTAATGATAAAGCTTGGCCTAAATGATGAACGAAAGGGTACTGCCAGGCAGAGCTGAGTAATAGACCTGTAATGGCGACAATAATGGGTACAGGCCAAGCAAGGCTGAAAGAGAGAAAGACATTGATATAGCTGTAACTGAATTTGTCTTGTGTCACTTTTCCTATTTTTTGGCTCGTTTTCTCAAGGTATTTAAGCCAACGGCTACGACACCAATTTAAACTCATAATAATAATGGCGATAATACCGATACCAATAAAGAGCTTTAGTTTTTCTATTACTGCGGGGGCTTTTAATAAATTAACCCATTGGAATGGTGAGAAAAACCATTTTAGTTTCTCCCACGTATCGGTAATAAGATTTAGGCTAAATGTCTTGGCATCTGGAGCCCAAAAAAGCCGCTTTGTAGCTTCAGTTTTTAAATCAATAAGCATGTTATTTAACCGATCAAAAGCCACGGTTAATGTTGCTTGTTGGTAGATTAAAGTATCTGAAGCAGCTATTACTTTTTTTAATAAAGACAAATTAGCACTGATGAGTTTCTTTGCCGTTTTTTGTTGTTCTGGCGTGAGAGTCTCAATTTCAGTGAGGTTTTTTGCGCGTTCAGATAAAGTATCGTGTTGTTGTTGATACTCATATTTATTGATTTGGTTCTGAGCAATGTTTTTGTTTAAGGCTTCAATAGGAGGGTTAGAGGGTAAACGATCTATTCGGGTTCGAAGGCTTTCACTGAATGCAGGGCTTAGCTTAAGCCATTCAGACATCATATCTAAGTCATCAGCTGTTTTAGAGACGATGGTGATTTGTTCATTCGTTGTTTTTATCTGTTGCTGTACTTGCTCTCTTTTCGTAGAGAAGCTACCAAATGAAGATGACAGTCGTTGATTTGTTACAATTAACTGACGAAGTACTGGTGGCTGATCAATTAAAGTTTCTTGTAACTCATCACTGTTTTCAATGTTTGTATCAGCGCTGGTTCGAAGTACGCGGTTCAGCATGTTTTGCAAGTTATTGCGGTAGGCTTGACGAGCTTCAATTTCTAAATTGGCATAGGTGATTTTAAATTTAGTTAACGTACGGCGATTACCTGAACTAAGTTGTTCGGCTTCCAGCATAAAGACTTGGCTAATATAAAACTGCTGTTCGATCTTGAATAACAGGGTTTCATTCAGAGCTGCGGTATCGCTACTGTCATGCTGAGTCTTTGCTAGCTTCGTTTCCACTTTTTTTATTTTTACTCGAAGTGCTTCTGATTGATAAGAAAACTCATCAATTCCATGTTCAATTTCAAGTAGAAGATTTTTGTCATTTTTTCGTGTTACTTCTAATTGAACTAAAGCGCTGTCTTGATCGGCAATTTCAAGAGTTAACTCTTCTTTGCCCCACTCAAAAAAATCAGGGAATTCAGTTGAAGAGTAAGCGGCAATTTTTTGTTTTAGTTTATCTGCTTCTTGCGGGAATGTTTCGGTAACCATCTGATACTGACGTGTTCTAATATTAAATTCTTTGGTTTTATCAATCTGGTTTTGTGCTTGTAAATAGCTATCAAGTTCTTTGATTGTTTCGGGGGTGTTCGGTAATTGGTTAAGTTCTTCAATTTTGCTGGTTAACGCAGCCTGCGAATCTTCAATCTCGTCTGCTATCGTCGAAAAAGCAGTAAGAAGAGACAGAAAGAGGAAAAAGAGAAAGTGGTGCGCTTTTAACATAGATATGCCTATATAAAATCCATAATCATGAAGGCTCTAAACCATAAACTTACGATAAAACGTATTGAATTACTTAAAAATAAAAGTGTAGCAGTGAATAAATAGAATTGATTGGCTTAAGAATAAGGCGAATTGGGCTAATAGTCGACAAACGAGACTTGTTTGAAGAAAACCCCTTGACCCTATCGACCTAAAACATTACATTAGCCGCCGTTGAGACGTACAGCGTCTTGGCAACAATGTGGTGAGGTGTCCGAGTGGCTGAAGGAGCACGCCTGGAAAGTGTGTATACGGCAACGTATCGAGGGTTCGAATCCCTCCCTCACCGCCATATCTCTTTTAGAGATATAAAAACGGAGAGATGGCTGAGTGGTCGAAAGCACCGGTCTTGAAAACCGGCAAGGGTTTATAGCCCTTCTAGGGTTCAAATCCCTATCTCTCCGCCACATTTAGAAAAGGGCGCTGATTTATCAG
>PJEL010002281.1_pt1 | contig 17892 bp, 18 predicted proteins | sample 1853271 | NCBI WGS metagenome assembly PJEL01 (sample SAMN08108733, study PRJNA415343) | Invertebrate metagenome, whole genome shotgun sequencing project. | host: Globobulimina | place: Sweden: Gullmar Fjord | collected 2015-08
AGACGTTCGGTCAAGAACGTTGTTGATGAGATAGAGCACTTGAAGAAGACGCTTGATATCAGAGGCGTATATTACTGCGATGATACCTTTACCCTTAGTGCTAAATGGGTCAAGGAATATTGCAAGGACCTCAATAGCAGAGACTTCAAAATCAAGTGGGGCTGCCAGTCAAGGGTAGACCAGACTGACAGGGAGCTTATGCAGACTATGAAGGGCTCAGGGCTTGTCCAGCTTGATTTCGGTGTTGAGAGTGGTTCTGAAAAGATCCTCAAAGTTCTCGGGAAAGGCGGAGCAGGTGACAGAACTTCCCAGATAAAACAGTCGTTCGCTCTGTGCAAGGAGCTGGGCATTAGGACACTCGCGACATTCATTATCGGTAATCCTGAAGAGACAAAGGCGGACATTGATGAGAGTTTTCAGGTGGCGAAAGACATTGCTGCCGACTACACTGCCTTTTATTTTCTTACCCCGTATCCTGGAACTGAAATTTATGATATGGCTATTGAAAAAGGCTGGCTCGATCCGAACATCCCGTTCTCTGAGATATGGGCGCATAGACAGCCTGAACTGCCTTTAATGGCAATTACATTTCAAAAGGAAGAGCTTAGGGACATTCGGAAAAAACTTCAGAATCATTTCTTCAGGAAAAACTATCTGAGCGGAGGCACTGGCAATATTAGTTTCTACTCGATTCTGTCCACGATCCTGTTTAAACATCCGATGGTGTTTGTCACAGCATTTGGAACGTTTTTACGGACAGGCAGAATTGACTATATCGTTGAGATATTGAACGCAGAGTACTGGAGGATGAAGAAGTACGAAGGCGCGTAAAATAGATTAATACGTAAAAGATTAGACTGATTAATCTAAGAGGGCACTGCATTTGCAGTGCCCTTTTTTAATGGGTATGATTTGTGAATACAATGTCGATGGGAACGGGCATAAATGTCAGGATGAAAATAATAAGGGATATCCAGCCTATAAGCTTTCTTCGCCAGTCAAGTTGGATATGAGGATACACCACCGGGGGATGCTTGTATCCTATTATGATCATAAGAACAGCCCATACAATCCATCCGGGCCAATATTTAATGCCGAGGATAATCAGTATAGGGATCATTGCCTTTGCGATGAGCCTATGCTTTTCCCCAAACAGGGCATAGGTGATATGGCCGCCGTCTAGCTGTCCGATCGGCAACAAGTTAAGCGATGTTACCAGTAGGCCCACCCATCCGGCAAATGCGACCGGATGAAGCATGATAGTGAATTTATCGGGGTCAATATTCAGAATGATTTTTGTAAGGAAGGCGAATATGAGAGATTCTCCAAGAGCAATTCCTTCCTGTTGATTATGGAATTCATCTAGCGGGATTATATTGGAGTGGCCGAGTCCGATTATGATAGCGATCACCGCGATGATGAACCCACCTATCGGTCCTGATGCACCTATGTCGATGAGTGCTCGACGGTCATAAATCGGCGGTTTCATTTTTATGATCGCCCCAAATGTCCCTATTAATGGCGGGATGATCGGAGGAGGAGCGGGAATGAAATACGGCAGACTCGCAGACACATTATGTTTCCGGGACATGAAATAGTGTGAAAGTTCGTGTGTGAGAAGGATAAGGAGAAGCGTAAGCGAAAATGGCAGACCGAGATATATCTTTTCCGGCTCCTCCCATGGGACCACTCCGCTTTGCATAGCACCGGCGTAGAGTGTTGTAAGAAAAGTTGCGATAAAAAGCAGCACATGAAGGCGAGTAAGGTTATGCGGCATCTTAACCATTCCGGTACCTGACGGTCAGGCCCTTTATTATGAAATAACTTGCTATTGCTGCAAGGGTGCAAATGATAAAAGATCCTACAAAAAAAGACTTGATCAGCGGCATTAGTTTATCTATTATTATCAGAAAGCTCTCCATGTCTGTCATCTTACTTATAATATTTGTTAGGCTTAGGCCTTTCCAATCTATTTCTGGCATTACCTGCCCGATCCCGAGCAATTTAGCTCCAACCCATGCGCAAAATGAACAGATTGGGATGATCGTCCACGGATTATTAACGGTGACGCCGATTGCCACAACTAATTTGTTTAATCGGAAGAGCCAAGCGAGCATGAAGGCGCCAATATAGTGAAGCCCGAGTAATGGCGAAATACCCATGAATACTCCAAGGGCAAATGCGATGGCGATTTGGTGGGGAGTTTCCTCTACCTGGAATATTGCTCTGAATTTATCTCTAAAGTAAGCCATCTAATTTGGTTTAGCAAGTGGGATTTGAGATTTAGAACTGCAATCAGAAATTAGAAATCCCAAATCATTTAAAGTGATCATATCCTTCGGGATTAAACGCTCTTTTGCTTCCATTTACATCTATTATATAACGGCCTTTTCCGGTTATTTCACCGATTTTGAAGGCGCTAGTTTTAATATTACTCGGAGCAGTAAAAAGCAGGGCATAATCCTCCCCGCCTTTTAATGCGAAGTGCAGCGGGTCCATGTCTAATTTCTTTGCCATCACCTTTAGCTCTTTTGATAATGGGATATTCTTTTCGTAAATCAGTGCGCCTACGTTGCTTTCATCGCATATATGGCTTAGGTCGCTCAGGAGACCGTCGCTCAAGTCGATCATTGATGTGAGCTTTGAAGTGTTCTTTAGTGGAGCTGGCTCGGGCATTAAATGGTTTTTCATTAGTTTTAATCCGGGGGATGAATGGGAGAATTTAAGAACCTTGCGCTGGCGTTTTTGTAGCAGGTTGAGTCCCATTGCAGAGTCGCCCAGTTCAGCAGTGACGTAGATAGCGTCTCCTTCTCTGGCGCCTCTTCTCGTTACTGCATGTTTTGCATGCCCAAGAAGTGTACCGCTTAAGATAAGATCGTTTGGCGATTTGCAGGTGTCTCCACCAATCAGAGATATTTTGTGCTGTTTTGCGATCCTCATTATTCCCGAATAGAGTTCCTTAATATCATTGATCTTGATCGTTGGGGGAATTCCCATACTTACGATAAAGTGTTTCGGTACTCCGCCCATTGCGAAGATATCACTGATGTTGACTGCAAGGAATTTATGGCCGAGTTGATGGAATGTCGTAAACGAGAGATCGAAATGGACACCTTCTATCATCATGTCCGAAGTTATCAGCGTATTGTTTTTATGAGGCTTAATCGCTGCTGCATCGTCGCCAATGCCTATAAGAACATCAGGGGAAACATCCTTGCATTTGGCATGAAGACTTTTTATGAGGCCGAATTCGCCAAGCTCTGCAAGTTTATTTGATTTCACGGACATGCGGTTTTCTCACCATTTTTAAATGCGGCTCTCAGGCAGTGCCGTATTATAGCATCGCACTACGCGGAAAGGTGACCATGCACTATTCATGAATGTGCTTGATTGCTGTATTAATAATTAGGGTTAAATAATTAAAAAGGCGGTGAGCAAAACATAGCGCATCATGTTCTGCTCACCGCCTATACTGATTTATCTGCTTTTTCTCTTTGCCGGTTTTTTCTTAAGTGCGTTTTTCAGGACTTCATCCATAGTCTCAACCGGAATGAATTTCATGTCTTTCTGAATATACTTTGGTATATCTTCAAGATCCTTTTCATTCCGTTTTGGTATTAAGATTTTGGTAATGCCCATTCTTTTTGCGGCTAGTGTTTTTTCCTTTAATCCGCCGATCGGCAGTACTCGTCCACGTAAGGTTACTTCACCTGTCATCGCAATGTTTTTATGGACAGCCCTGCCGGTAAAGGCAGAGGCAATGGCAGTTGCCATCGTTATGCCTGCTGAAGGGCCGTCTTTTGGAATAGCCCCTGCTGGTACGTGTATATGTATATCATTATTCGAAAACGTGGCATTGCTTATGCCCAGAACCTTTGACTTTGACCTGATGTAGCTGAGGGCGGCCTGGGCGGACTCTTTCATTACGTCGCCGAGCTGACCGGTTAATGTTAATCCGCCTTTTCCCTTCATGATCTGAGACTCGATATAGATGATGTCTCCACCGCTCTCCGTCCATGCGAGGCCAGTTGTGACCCCAACTTCATCCTTCTGAATCTCTTCTTCAGGGAGATACTTAACGACTCCAAGGTACTGGGAAAGATTACTTGGTGTAATAGTATATTTCTTAATTTTGCCTTCTGCAATCTTGCGTGCAACTTTCCTGCACAGGTTGGCGATCTCACGCTCGAGATTTCTCACGCCCGCTTCCCTTGTGTATTGGGTAATGACATTCATTAGGCCATCTTCACTGATTTTAATGTGTTTTTCGGTTATGCCATGCTCCTTGAGCTGCTTAGGAATGAGATAGATTTTTGCTATCCCGGCCTTCTCTTCAGCGGTATATCCAGACAGATAAAGAACTTCCATCCTGTCCCTTAAAGGGGATGGGATGGGATCCATCTGGTTTGCTGTAGTGATAAACATTACATTGCTGAGGTCAAAGGGGACACCCAGATAATGGTCTGCAAATGTAGAATTCTGTTCAGGATCCAACACCTCTAGAAGTGCGGATGCGGGATCTCCTCTGAAATCCATGCCTATCTTGTCGACTTCATCAAGCATGAAGATGGGATTATTCGATCCAGCGGTTTTAATTCCCTGAATGACACGGCCCGGCATTGAGCCGACATACGTCCGTCTGTGTCCGCGAATCTCCGCCTCGTCTCTCATGCCGCCAAGGGACATCCTGTAAAATTCTCTCCCGAGTGATCGTGCTATGGACTTGCCGAGAGAAGTCTTTCCGACTCCCGGCGGCCCTACGAAACAGAGGATTGGGCCTTTCATCTTGGGATTGAGTTTTCTTACGCCGAGATATTCTATAATTCGTTCTTTAACCTTTTCGAGCCCGTAGTGATCTGCGTCAAGGATCTTTTGTGCTTTTTTTAGATCGAGATTGTCTTTTGTGCCTTTGGCCCATGGCAGCTCAATCATCCAGTCAATATATGTTCGTATTGTCCCTGCCTCTGCGCTGTCCTGGTGCATTTTATCAAGGCGGTTGATCTGTTTAATCGCTTCTTTTTCAACCTTATCAGGCATCTTGGCTTTGATTATTTTTTCCCGAAGTTCAAGAATTTCTTCTGTCTTTTCGTCAATCTCCCCCAGTTCTTTCTGAATGGCCTTGAGCTGTTCCCTGAGGAAGTATTCCCGTTGGGTTTTGTCTATCTCACCTTTGACATCGGACTGTATTTTCTGCTGGACGAGAAGGAGTTCCACTTCTCTATTGAGGATTTCACTTATTTTTGTCAGTCTAATTATTGGGTCTGTCTCCTCAAGCAGTTCCTGGGCGAGGTCTGCTTTAAGCCCCAAGTTTGAAGCTACCAGATCTGCGAGTCTGCCCGGCTCTTCAATGTTCTCAATAAGCACAATAATATCAGGAAGAAAGGACTTTCCGAGCGCCAGAGATTTATCAACGAGTTCTTTTACGTTGCGCATCAGGGCTTCGACCTCTAATGTGAGCTCCGGCTGATCATCGTCAAATACCTTCTCTATTTTCCCGATATAGTATGGGTCTGTCTGAGTGAACTCGGTGACTCTTGCTTTCGTGAGTCCTTGAACAAGGATCTTGAGTCGACCGTCAGGGAGTTTCAGCATTCTCAATATGGTTCCCACTGTACCGACCGTATAAAGGTCTGCGATTGTGGGGGTCTCAACATTCACGTCTTTTTGCGAAACAAGAAGGATCAGTTTGTTCTCGTCAACCGCCTCTTCAATTGCCTTGATTGAAATATCTCTTCCTACAAACAGCGGAAGAATCATATAGGGAAATATTACAACATCTCGTATAGGCAGTATGGGAAGGGTCTTCGGAATTTCTACATCATGTTCGTCTTTTATATCTATCTCTGCCATTATTTCTCCTTTGGGGTTATTGATGATAGCTTGGAGAAAAGGTATTTACTAAATTCTTCGCTTACTGCAGGATTCTTCAAGGCAAGTTCAACCGTGGCTTTCAGATACCCCACTTTATCTCCACCATCATACCGGTTACCTTCAAACAGATAACCATAGACAGGTTTTTTCTTCATTAGTGATTTAATTGCGTCTGTTAATTGGATTTCACCACCTTTTCCCGGTGCAGTATTCTCGATAACTTTGAATATATTTGGCGTGAGAATATACCTGCCGATAATTGCCATATCGGAAGGGGCGTCCTCAGGTTTTGGTTTTTCTACCATGTCGTTAATTTTAAATATGTTCTTTCCTACTTCTTTGCCACCCACGACTCCGTATCGATGTATCTCACTTTTGGGGACTCTTTCCAGGGCAAGGACAGGAGCCTGATACTTGTTATATATCTTGATCATATCTTTGAGAAGATGGTCATCTGGATCAATAATATCATCACTTAGAATTACTGCGAAAGGTTCATCATTCACAAAGGCTTTAGAACATAGGATTGCATGCCCAAGGCCAAGGGGCTTGCCCTGCCGTATGTATGCAAACTGATGTTGCGAAAGTTGCTGGATCTCATCCAGAATGGCCTGCTTGCCTTTGCTTTTGAGATTCTCCTCAAGTTGCCATGCGATGTCAAAATGATCTTCGATAGCACGCTTTGATTTTCCTGTGACAACTATGAATTCCTTAATCTTGCACGCTTCAGCTTCCTCTACAGCGTACTGGATCATAGGTTTGTCAACGATTGGAAGCATCTCCTTTGGTGAAGCCTTTGTTGCCGGGAGAAATCTGGTTCCTAAACCCGCTGCAGGAAAAACGGCCTTCCGCACTTTCTTTTTCGCCATGTATTCTCCTTTAAAAAGTATGAGTTCGATTGGATATAGAAAATTAATCATATTGTACCATGTTATATGAGTTATTGAAAGACTTTGTTGCCGGGAGAATTAAAAGGGCGGAGAGACTGATAACCTTTTATAATTATATAGTTACTGGGTGTGGGAAGGCGCTTTCTATTGGTACTGAAAGGGCTGACGAAAATGATCTCACAGATTGTGAATCAGGGGTGGAATAAAGAATTACTTAGATTAACTATAATATATAAAATTTCGTTATCCAAATTTGAAACCCGGGTTATAGATATACAAATATACAGGAGGAATTAGATATATGAAAAGCAGAATCAAGTTTGTCGAAAATATGCAATTTGTAGGAACCGCTGATTCCGGTCATGCGGTAATAATGGATGCGCCGCCCTCTGTTGGCGGGAACAATTCCGGGGCAAAACCGTCCGAACTTCTTTTGATGGGGCTTGGCGGATGTTCTGGAATGGATGTTATATCGATACTTCGTAAGAAAAAACAGGATGTCACAAATTTTGAGATGAATGTAGATGGTGAGACTGCTGAAAGTCATCCCCGCTCCTTTACAGGCATCCATATTGAATACGTAATTACCGGTAGGAATATTTCTGAAGAGGCAGTGAAGCGGGCGATTGACCTCTCTATTGGTAATTATTGTATGGTCGGCAATACAATAAACAAGAACGCAAAAATAACACATTCATATAAAATCATCCAGGAGGATGCAGGGGCATAGCATCTGTACTCCTTTGGTTGTGCTATCTGGACGATAATACTATGTACCATAAGATCAAATGTAAAATCGCGACCCTTGGTTTTGTAGGGTTTCTGCCTCATGCCCCAGGTTCATTTGGCTCTGCTGCAGGATTGCTGTTCATACTCATGTTAAGGCCTAGTGACATATTCCTTCTTTTCTTATTGCTCTTGGCATTTGGTATTGGAGTGATGTCGTCACATGCAGCGGAACAGGTTCTTGGCAAAGATAGCGGACACATTGTCATCGATGAATTCTTCGGATATATGGTTTCAGTGCTGTTCGTCCCTATGTCAATCGGCTATCTCATTGCCGCATTTGTCCTGTTCAGAGTTTTTGATATTCTGAAGCCAACTCCGATAAGGGAAATGGAAACAATGTTTTCAGGCGGGCTTGGCATAATGATGGATGATCTTGTTGCAGGCGTTTTTGCTAATCTCTGTATCCAGCTATGGATATTTTTTGTGTAGATCAGTGAGCGTCTTGAATATACCTGATTATTGATTGTTTTTGCAGATCATAGCAATTCTCCTGAAGTGTACATTACTGTTTTTAAATGGTATTAAACCCTATGTCGTGGATTAATTGTAAAGTCTGGCTATGAGGATAAAACATGAACATTTCGGCTCTGGTAGCTGAATTTTCATTTTCCCGGTGATGTGGTATTCTATTTTGAAGTTGTATGCCGTAATTCAACAATAGGATGAACTTTCCTGAAATTGAGATGTTTTATTGCTATAGAACTGAGTGAAGACGTAAAATCCGGCCTGGCTGTCCTTCAGCAGGATTTAAAGGAATGCGGAGCAGATATAAGGTGGGTCAAGCCGGATAATATTCACCTGACACTGAAGTTTCTTGGCGACGTAGATGAAACAAATGTCCGAAGTATAGTAGAACAAGTAGTGGGGGCTTGTGCTAACTATTCTTTTTTTGATCTTGAAATCTCGGGCATCGGCGTCTTTCCAAATATGAAATCTCCCAGAGTCTTGTGGGCGGGTGTGCAGGGTGTTGATATGTTTGAAGGTCTATATAGGGATATAGATGCGGGAATGGCTTCATTGGGTTTTCAGAAGGAGAAGAGAAAATTCTCTCCCCATCTCACTCTCGGCAGGTTCAGGTCTATGAAGGGGAAAAGTGCGGCAGCGGATAAGATTGAACTTCATGAAAATGACCGTTTCGGCTCGATAAAGGTGAAGGCAGTCTCTTTAATAAAGAGTGAGCTAAATCCTGCCGGAGCGAAATACACGAGAGTGGCAGAGGTGACTATCGGCAAGGGACTGGAATAACAAGTAATGATTAACGTTTATTAATATATAACAGTGAGGAGGCAGTATGGCAGATAAAGATCGTGTTAAGGCCCTTGAGGTGGCCATATCCCAGATAGAAAAACAGTTCGGTAAAGGGGCAATTATGCGGCTTGGCTCCGAGGGGATCGTTGAAATACCTGCAATTCCAACAGGCTCAATCGGCCTGGATGCTGCTCTTGGGGTAGGGGGCTTCCCGAAAGGGAGGGTCGTTGAGATATATGGCCCGGAGTCATCAGGGAAGACAACTCTTGCGCTGAGTGCAATCGCGCAGGCACAGAAGGCAGGCGGATCAGCTGCGTTTATTGATGCGGAGCATGCGCTTGATGTCTCTTATGCTGAGAAGCTCGGGGTTAATGTAAGTGAGCTGCTCATTAGTCAGCCTGATACTGGAGAACAAGGCCTGGAAGTCTGCGAGACACTTGTCCGGAGCGGGGCGCTTGATATAATTGTTATAGACTCGGTTGCTGCGCTCGTACCAAGGGCGGAAATTGAGGGAGATATGGGTGACAGTCTTCCCGGGCTTCAGGCACGGCTTATGAGCCAGGCATTGAGAAAGCTTACTGGAGCAATTGCAAAGGGAAATGCAACGGTGATGTTTATTAACCAGATCAGGATGAAGATCGGAGTGATGTTTGGGAGCCCTGAAACAACGACCGGTGGAAATGCTCTGAAGTTTTATGCATCCGTACGTCTGGATATCAGGCGGATCGAACAACTTAAAACAGCCCAGGAAGCGATTGGCAACAGGGTCAGGGTGAAGGTTGTCAAGAACAAAGTCGCGCCGCCGTTTAAGCAGGCTGAATTTGACATATTCTTTAATGAAGGTATTTCAAGGGTAGGAGAACTGATAGATCTCGGCATTGAAAAGAGCATTGTTGAAAGGGCCGGGTCATGGTATTCTTATGATGGAAACCGTATAGGACAGGGAAGAGAAAAAGCAAAGGAGTATCTTAAGGCAAATCCAGAAATGGCTCAGGAGATTGAGTCTAGAGTACTTGAAGCCTATAACTTTAAGAGGTAAATCATGTCTGTTAATATTGATGAGCTGCTCAAAAAAGCTGTTGAAGGAAAAGCATCAGACTTACATATAAAGGCTGGCGGTCACCCAATTACTCGAATCGACGGGACGCTGACTGCAATGCAGGATGAACCAAGGCTTACTCCCGAAGACATTCGTGGTATAGCAAAAAGTGTCTTAGGTGAGTCCCGCTGGGAAGAATTTTCAAAAACTCGGGACATTGACATTGCGTATAGTGTTCCTGGATTCAGCAGGTTCAGATGCAACTGTTACATGCAGCGAGGTTCGGTTGGAATTGTCTTCAGGGCCATTCCTTTAGATATTCTTGATATAGAACAATTGCATCTTCCGGTGATATTAAGAAAGATTGCGATGGAGTCGCGCGGGCTTATCCTTGTGACCGGGACCACTGGTAGTGGTAAATCAACGACCCTGGCATCCATGATTGATTATATGAATGCAACCAGGACTGAAAATATTATCACTGTTGAAGACCCTATTGAATATCTGCACAAAGATAAGAAGAGTATTGTGAGTCAGAGAGAAGTCGGTTCGGATACCGATACATTTGCCAAGGCATTACGTGCTGCACTACGACAGGATCCGGATGTTATCCTCGTCGGTGAAATGCGTGATTTTGAAACAATCCAGACAGCGCTGATTGCTGCGGACACCGGGCACCTGGTCTTAAGCACACTTCATACTGCAGATGCGGTTGAAACGATTAACAGGGTAATATCCGTATTTCCGCCGTATCAGCATAAACAGGTGAGGATGCAGCTTGCTTCTGTGCTCAGAGCAATCGTCTCCATGCGACTTGTGCCGAAAGCCGACGGCAAGGGGCGGGTTCCGGCGGTTGAAGTGCTGATCGCAACAGAGATGGTAAAGGGCTGTATTGAAGACGCTGACAAGACGAAACTTATTCATGATGTAGTAGCTGAGGGCACGAGCCAATATGGGATGCAGACATTTGACCAGTCTCTTCTTGACCTCTACCGGAGAGAGTTAATTACCTATGAGGACGCGCTGAGCAGAGCGACAAAACCGAATGACTTTGCCCTGATGGTAAAAGGAGTCCAGTCTACAAAAGATGTGTGGGACCAGGGCAGTACAATGTCCGGAGAAAGTGGTGGCCCGGAAATTGAAAGATTCTCCCGCTGAGGCCAAACAATACGCATTTAAACTTCTCAGCTACCGCGGCAGAAGTAGAAAAGAGATGGTCGAGAAGCTCCGGCGAAAGGGCTTTGATGAACAATTGATCACCTCGACTATTACCTACCTTCATGATCTTGGACTGATGAATGATGAGGCCCTTGTCTCTGATCTCTATCGGATTACGATTGATCATAAACCACTCGGTAAAAAAGGCATAGGTCTGTTCCTTATAAAAAGGGGTATTGATAAGGAACTCGTTGATAAGACCCTGTTAGACCATACCTCGGAAATGGAAGAAAAGGCCGCCATTGAGTTTGCCACGAGAAGACGTAAATCCATGCAGAACTACCCCGAAGATGTTGTCAAACGCAGACTCTGGGGAATGCTTCAGCGCAGGGGGTTTTCGTATGATATTGTCAAACGGGTGGTGAATTCGGTACTGTAGGGGCAGTCCCCTGTGGTTGCCCTTTATTTATGGATGCCTGCCTCTACGGATTTTTTTAAATATAAAATAATCGTTTCCACATTCTCCAGGTTTTTTCCAAAATCAACTATCGTAGTACGGGCAGTTGGCCTGCTTGAGAGTTTTAAATGTGTGCAGCCGTCTTCTGTCCTGCGTATAGTAAAAATAATAGTATCACTCCATGTCTTCCAGTTAAGACCTGCTTTCGCAATGATTTTCCCGGTTAACCGGTCTGACTCTTTTATATTGCAGTTCTTAATCAAGCTGAGCGACTCAATACAGGAATTAAATACTCGATCGTAGGATTCTGTAAGTTGTATGTTTCGTATATGGTGGACCCCGGTTTCACTCCAGAACTTTCCGTCTCCCACCTTTTTAACTGCCCTTCCATGAATAAACCCGATGATGATATACATTATGAAACCGAAGATGAGTCCGGAAATCAGACCACCAATTAGACCCACTTGAGGACTGTACTGGTATGAGGTTGTAATACCCATTAGTATGCCGAAAGGGATTCCTCCCGACAGAAATATATTCATGTTCCTTTTCATATATCTATTATTCAGTATTACAGCCGTTATTTTTTAGGATAATATCTTCTGTGAGTAAAAGTGTAATTCAGCAAGGCGTAATTATATTATTTGATATATTATAAAAGTTATCTATAGGCATTATTCTTATCAAGAGCAAACAATAAAGAGTTAACGTCGGGCAAGAAAAGAAGGGAATTCAGAATGGAATCACGGGCAATTGTCGCTGACTTACATAACCACAGCACTGCATCAGATGGGGAATTTAGTCCGGCAGAGCTGGTTTCAAAGAGCTACAACCTTGGTTTGAAAGCGGTTGGACTGACAGACCACGACAGTATTGCAGGTCTGGATGAGGCACTGAATGAAGGTCGTAGATTGGGAATAATGGTGATACCTGGAGTAGAAGTATCATTGAGGTTTAAGCGTACCGGCTTTGTAGGTTCTCTTCATCTTCTTCTGTATTTTTCTGAGCAACTATTTAATAACAGCGAATTTAGAAATGATTTGAATGATATTATCAGTCAGGGTCGTGGAATTACTCTTGTACGTGACCGTGTCGATGCGATTAATGATGAATTTGGTCCGGAGGGGAAAACCCCTGTTTTGGGCAGGCCTCTTACTGTAGAAGAGATAACTTTATTTGGTGAGAATATTTCACGCAGACATTTTTTCATGGCGCTCTCAAAGAATCATAATATTGAGGACAAAAGTACAATAGATAAACTGATCGGTAATAACAGCCCGGCATATATTCCATCCGGAATTGATGTTGGTTTGCTGAAGCCCTTCTTTGATCAATATTCAGTCGTCAAAATATTTGCGCATCCTGCTGCGGGATCATTCCCCGGAGAAAGTCACTATAAAGAAGTGCTTCCTCCTGTTGAGCTTGTTGAACAGCTTCTGCCAGAATTCCTTGATCCCCAAATTATTGGCATTGATGGGCTGGAGGTTTATTATCCTGCCCATACAAAGGAGCTGGAGGATATTCTCATGAACTGGGCCAAACTTCATGATTTATTAATAACAGGCGGTTCGGACTGCCATGATAGTGATAATCGTCCGCTTGGAACAGCAGGGATTAATAAACATGATTTTGACAGGTTTATGGAGAAGTTAGTTTAATTCACCATTAAGGAACCATCCATTTATCATCTGAATTTATCGTTGTCTTGCTCAAGATAATGACTTAGAATGTAATTATCGTGGTTAAATAATTTCAGTAAATATTAATAGCGGACTTCTTCCAGTCCAGAGAGAGGAGATGAATTATGAAATTCTTTTTCACATTAATATTCACGCTGTTTATTGTATCTTCGGCGAGTGCTGCCGGAACAGCGGTAACATATGAGGTTGACGGAAAATCTTATGAGGGCTACTTTATCAGCCCTTCTCTCAAGGCCCCTCTAATCTTACTTGTCCATGACTGGGACGGTCTGACTGATTATGAAGTGAAACGTGCGGCCATGCTGGCTGATATGGGGTATGCGGTGTTTGCTGCAGACCTATTCGGTGCCGGTGTGCGTCCGACTGAGGTAACGGATAAAAGGCAGCATACAGGTGAATTGTATAAAGACCGTCAGAAAATGCGTTCTCTGTTGCAGGGGGCCCTTGATACTGCAAAATTAAAGGGAGCTAATGTTGATAATGCTGTAGTCATGGGGTACTGCTTCGGCGGCGCTGCTGTTCTTGAGTTTGCCAGATCAGGCGCTAACATGAAGGGCTTTGTCACCTTCCATGGCGGATTAAGCACCCCGGAAGGTCAGGACTACTCTAGTACAAAGGGAAGGCTGTTGGTTCTTCACGGTTCGGCAGATACAAACATTACTATGGACCAGTTTGCAGGGCTTACTAATGAGCTTGAGAAAAATGGAATCCCCCACGAAATGATTACCTACAGCGGAGCGCCTCATGCCTTTACCGTCTTCGGCTCTGATCGATACCGGGAGGATGCGGATAAAAAATCATGGAAACGATTTGTGGAGTTTCTTGGGGAGATATTTAATTGATTATACCACTACCTCCCCCGGCCCCTCCTTATAAAGGAGGGGAGGATGTAGTTTCCCCCATTTACAAAGGGGGATTAAGGGGGTAATGGTAAAGCAGTTACTCTAATTAAAGTCGACTAATCTTGATATATCTTGAAATGCAGAGCTTACCTCGTATAACATAAAGCCCAATCGCAGTTTACTAAATGAGGAGTCGAGCAGTGAAAATCCTGGCCTGTATTTACGAAGCTCATAAAAAAGAATTTCTATGCAAAATTGATGGCGAAAACAAAACTGTTTTAGCGTTTGCGAAAAGGACTGTTTTGAAAAGCAATCAGCTCGTGGCTGGCGACAAAGTTCTTTTAGAAAAAAACGGCAACGAATATCAAATTGTAGAGCTTCTTGATAGGATAAACGAAATATTTAGAATGAATATTCGTGAGAGGAAAAAAAGAATAACTGCTGCAAATTGTGATCTCGTGCTTATTGCCACAAGTGTTTCAAAACCACTTTATAAGCAGGGTGTTATTGATAGATTTGCCACTAGATCTTTTCAATGGGATGTGCCGGCGATAGTTGTTTTTAATAAGATGGATGAATTTCAAGATGACTTTGATATTGATTTTGAGATGCGAAGATTAGAAAATCTCGGAATCGAGTGTTTCGAAGTTTCTGCAAAATCGCCAGAAACACCACCTAGATTTGGCAGAGGATCTTTTAAGGATCTCCAGAATAAACTTGTTAAAACTCAAGCAATAATTCTTGGCCAATCTGGCGTAGGAAAGAGCAAGTTGATCTCCTCCCTTAGTGACAATGAAGTCAATTTAGTAAGTAACGAGATCGGAAAGGGCGGCAAAGGATCCCACACTACGACCTGGTCAGAAATGATTGAGTGTGGGACATTCAGGATTATAGATTCTCCCGGCATTCGGTCATTCTCTCTTGATGATATTATTCCAGAAGAGCTAATTGATTTCTTTCCGGATCTTCTTCAAATATCTCTGACCTGCAAGTTTAACAATTGTCAGCATGAATCGACGAGCAAAGGGTGCGTCTTTTATGGTGAGAGTACTGACCCTCAAATAGCTGATATTATTGAATCAAGACTTTCGTCTTATAAGAGAATCCTTGAGGAAATCAGCGCAACTCCAGTTTGGCAAAAGAAGAGTAGCTAAATATATACGAATGGCTTCGGCCCCTTCTTTTCCTCCCCCCAGCCTCTTCTTGTTAAGGAGGGGAGATTAAGTTTCCCCCATTTACAAGGGGGGATTAAGGGGGGTAATGGTAAATAAGTTAATCTAATGAACAACGAAGAACCAAAAAGAAAAAGACGTCAACGATATAGAGGGAAATATCCACGTCGTTTTGAAGAAAAATATAAGGAACTCAATTATGAGCAGCATGCCGAGACAATTGAAAAGATTATAAAGAAAGGAATAACACCTGCCGGCACACACCGCTCAATCTGTGTCAACGAAATCCTGGAGGTCCTTGATCCAAAACCTGGACAGATTGGTTTGGACGCTACTTTAGGATTCGGTGGGCATGCAAAAGAGCTGCTTACTCGTATCAGACCAGATGGATGTCTTTTTGGTATAGATGTTGATCCAATTGAACTTGTACGCACTGAGGCACGTCTTAGAGATTTAGGGTTTAATGAACAAGAATTTATTTCAAGACAGATTAACTTTGCAGGTATACCCAAAATACTTACCAGCTCAATCGAAGGATTTGATTTCATTATTGCAGATCTTGGTGTCTCATCAATGCAGCTTGATAATCCTCTGCGAGGGTTTACTTTTAAAAGAGAAGGGCCTTTGGATTTAAGGTTGAATCCGGAAAGAGGACAAAGTGCTTCAGGATTAATCAAAACAATCTCAGAAAAAAACCTAGAAAAAATATTATGGATCAACGCTGATGAACCCAATGCAAAAATAATTGCACATGCCATTCATGAGAATAGAAATAATATTTCCACTACCAAAGATCTTACCGATACTATACGGGAAGCATTTGTAACGGCATCACTATCAAGCTCCGAAAAAGAAATAACCAGAGCGATTAGAAGAACCTTTCAGGCATTACGTATTGCTGTAAATGACGAGTTTTCTGCTCTTGACCAGTTTTTGAGAAATTTGCCAATCTGTCTTAAACCCAATGGCAGGGTCGCAATATTATCCTTCCATTCAGGTGAAGATAATCGTGTAAGTCAGTCTTTTAATGAAGGACTTAAAGCTGGAATATATGAAGATATTTCCCGCGAACCCATTAGGCCAAATTCTCAGGAGCAGTATGACAATCCTAGGTCGAAGAGTGCAATCTTACGATGGGCAATACGGGCAGGGATGGAAGAGTAGGAAGCTATTTTGAGGGGTCAGGGCCCGGCTTATTTATTCCCACACATCATTGGCTCTCCCATTTTAAACATGTTATGGGCGAGGTTCAGTAGGCGTATTGAATGTTGCCGTGCTTGTTAACTGACTGATTTTACTAAATTAAATTGATGTCTATCATCATAGCTTCTTTGAGTGGGTGGGTAGTCAAAAATAAATTATTTTTCTTGACAGGGCAATGCATTTCAGTTAAACTTTAAAATCTTAGCTGAGTTCTATATATATATTTAACATCCAGCAGACCAGTAGCAGTATACTTATTACAAATTGCCGATGCGATTTACCTACTTTAAGCACTTGAAGGATCAATGCTTTTTAATGGTTACAACGCTACTCATTGCATATAAATAGCTACATCAACTCATGACATTATAAATGTCATTATATTATTGAGGGAGGGGAATATGAAGATATTAAAAGGCTTAACTTTGGTTATTGCTATGTCATTTCTTGCTATCGGTTGTGGTAGTGGGGGTGGAGGAGGTAGTAGTAGCGGTGGCGGAGGTGGTGGTGGCTCTACTCCCGGCATATCGTATACGGGGAACACGTCGCAAGCTACTGTAACTCAAAGCAATGCGCAAGATTTATCTGTTGGAGCATATCAGCAAGGCCAAACGAGTACTGCTATAGGAGCTATGGGAGTTACTTCGAGTTCGGTAAGGAGCAATATTACTCGTCCACGTGTTTTGAAAGTTTCCCAAGTATTAAATAATGCAATTAAGAAAATAGATGTAGCTTCATATTCAAGTGGGAATAATTCTGGTGCAATTCATTCTGGTGCAATTGTTAATGATACAGGCACATTTAATGGTGATTGCGGAGGTGGCAGTGACTACAATATTAATGTTAACGATTCTACTGGGGATTTCAGTGGAACGCTGAATTTCAAGAGCTATTGCTCTGATAATGTCACCATTTCCGGCAGTACAAGTTTTTCAGGTAAAATCAATATGAATACAGGTAGTTTAGCTAGCCTGAATATATCATTTAGTGCTTTATCTGCTGTGTCTATGGGTGATTCTCTCACTCTTAAGGGAAGTATCGCCAGTACTTTCACTGGATCGTCAGCTTCAATGACTGTGAACTTGGTGATACAGGATAACAATTCAGGACAAGTCTACATGTCGGACAATTTTGTAATTGCTGTTAGTGATTTCGGGAGCTATGCGGATATTTCAATATCTGGTTTATACTATGACCCGATCAATGGATACGTAGTTATTTCCACCCCGTTACCATTGAGATTCTATGGCTCTAATAATTGGCCTTCTCAGGGAGTATTACTTTGTACAGGGACTACAGGGACTAAGGCAAGACTAACCGCTACTTCTTCAACCCAGTTTATGGTAGAAGCTGATACTGATGGAAATGGATCATACGATTATAATTCAGGAAGTATTGCTTGGTCTAGTTTGTAAGTTTTTATTATTTAAAGGGCTTGGGAATTAACCAAGCCCTTTTTTATTGCCCTCAGTCGCAAGTGTTCAATTAAAATTCATTGAATATTGTGAATGATCATCACTCCT
>PJEL010002282.1_pt1 | contig 17888 bp, 20 predicted proteins | sample 1853271 | NCBI WGS metagenome assembly PJEL01 (sample SAMN08108733, study PRJNA415343) | Invertebrate metagenome, whole genome shotgun sequencing project. | host: Globobulimina | place: Sweden: Gullmar Fjord | collected 2015-08
TGTTATTAGAGGAGTGTGTTAGGTTAGGTTATGAACGTAATATCCAAACAGATACTAAGTATTTAGTAGAAGGTCATTTATATGATGCGGTAACTGGTCATCCTCAGTGTAATATAGAAGCACACTATAAACCAGAAATATGGATCAATGGTACTACATATAAGTATGCACACTTAGTCGATGGCTTATGGTGTACTGAAAGACATTGGCCAATGGCTAAATCAGCACCCTACTCACCTAAACAACTCATATAAAAAAAGGGTAACATTTCTGCTACCCTTTATTATATAAAATGATGTTAAAGCTTATGCTTCAACTATCGATCCTGTAACTTCAAATGCTGGTTGTTCTTCCATACCAGAGAAAGTTAGTTCATATCCATTTCTGTCACCATATGCTGTCCCAGATACAGAAGTACCTGCTGTCATATAAGCTCCTCTTTGGATACCTACTGAAAAGTATTTTGAGTTGTTATCTTTAAATACAACTACCATTTCATTGTTCTGAGATAATAATAAAATTTGGTCACGTTTAGCAGCCTCCATTTTATTTAGTACCATAGTTAATGCTTGGTCGTAAAATACTGTTCCATTTTCGTTAGAAACATTGATAGTTTCTGTGAATGAACTAGTTTGTCTTGGAACTTCAAAAGCAAAAAAGTCACTAGGTGTAAGTGCAGAACCACCAACTGTAATAGCTGTTATAGTTCCTGCTGTTTCAGTAATTCCTTCAACTGGTCCGTTAGCAATGAAAATCTGTTCGATTCCACCATTACTATCGTTACAATCTAAAGTAAATCCTGCTGTAATATCACATGCCATAGTATCTAATTGTTTTTTTTAGTTAATTAAACCAGGACCACCTAAATGATCCTGGTTAGTTTTATTTACGCCATATCGTTAGTAGCGAACAAATTTAGTTCGCCGACGCCGACACCTAGCCTCCATGCAGCTCTGAACTTCATTACGTCAGATGCTTCGTCGTAGAAGAATCTAAAGTTATCTAACTCATCAGTTAAACCAGTTGCAGCAAGAATCATCTTACCAGGACCAGCGAATTTGTAATCAGATCCAACAAGACCTGAAGACTTTACTACTGTTACGTTAGTTCCAGGTAATTCAACAACATCGTTAGAGTTTACTGAATCATAGTGGAATAAGTTAGAAGCAACTAAACCTCTTACTAATGCTCTGTAAGCGTCAGGAGAAACAACCATAATCAAGTCATCTCTGTCTTTTACTGCTTCGTCAATTGCATCATATAAATCTAATGCTTGCTCAACTGCGTTAGTTGCAGTCCATGCTGCTGGTACACCACCTTGAAGTTGTGCTCCGTTTGCAGATGTAATCTGTGCTTTCAAACCAGTAGTTGCACCGAATCCATTGATTAGGAAACCTTCGTTGTACTTTCTTAATTTGTCTGCGTAAGATTCAGAGATTACTTCCTCGAAAGGAATGAAATCATTTCCTGTACCCGCATTCATAAATGCTGATTGGTATACTGATCTTAAGTCTTCGATACACATTTCAGTCTTAGACTGTAATGATTCGATTGTTACGTTTACTTGTGAGTAAGTTACTTCACCGTCTGAAGTCCAACCACAAGATAATGCTGATACAGGTAAGTCTGCGTCAACCAAGTTAATAGCGACTGTTCCACTTGTGAACCCGCTTCTTAGATCTACATAATCAAGTAAATCTGTTTTTAATACAGCTTTAGATATAAGGTCCAAAGATAATTGGTCCGTATATGCTGGTAAAGCTGAAATGTCAAATCCAAATGCCATAATTGTTAATTGTTTTTTTAGTTAATTGTTACGATTTGCGAATAGCGCGTAATGCATCCATTCTTTCTGCTAGTTTTTGGTCTGCGACTGCTTTGTTTTCGCTAAACGTATTTCTAACTGGTTTTGCAGCAGGTTCATCCGCTACGGTGTTAAATCTTTCTTCTAATTTAGAAAGTTCTTCTTTGATCTTTGTTAACTCGTCGGTATAGGGAAGTAGCATATCTGCGATTCCAGCAAGCATGCCTTCAGCGTCAAATTCTACTTTCTCTTCTTCTTCGATAACTTCTTCCATTTCAACTTCTTCTTTCTTTTCTTCAGAAGCTTCAACTTCAGCGCCACCTTCTTCAATAGAAGAGATTTCACCATTTTCACCAACAGTTATGATAAGACCATCAGTTGTTTCATGCTTGCCAGCAGGAGCGAATGGATCTTCAGATGCACCTTCTCCAGCTCTTACAAAAAGGATTGCTCCATCTTGTAATTCACCTTCAGTGTACACTTGAGTACCATCTACTAATTCTGCTTCAGCAAACTTGTTTTCAACAACTGTAACTTCTGCAGTGTCTGCTCCTAGCATCACCTTAAGTTTTGTAATTGCGTCATTGACTGTCATACTGTGTTAGTTTTTTTAGTTAATGTAATCTGACTTAGTGCCAGATATTAGGAAATATAGAAAGTGTCGATATTGACAAAAACAAAGATTTAGTCCTCTTTTTTCTTTCTATGTGCTCTGATTCGCATGATATTAAGTATAATACCTGTGATAATTAATCCCATAGTAAGTATACTATTGAAATCAACCATTGCACTGCCCGCAGCAGTCATTGTAGCTATGTTTGCTATCGAGTCTTTAGTTTCTGCTATCATGCTTTAGTTGCTTTTTCGATGAATTGACCAGCTACAGAAAAACCATTTAGTTCTCCCGCTTTGATTTTATTCCAAGTCTCTTCATTATTAATTTTATATGATGACATCCACGTTCCTTCAGGTACTTCAAATCCCATTGCTTTACTTTTATCCATTGCAGGATCAAGAACGATCCAAGATTCAAGAAGAGTATTATCAGTAGTAATGTCGTCATCGTGGTTTATATCAGTGTTATTCTGTTTATTATATTCAAAGAATTTTTGTGCTATCTTTGCTACTGTGTCTTTTGAAAAGAATACATGAAATGGATTACCTTGCTCATCTTTTCTTAATATCATTTGATTTGGAACCATTGCAGGACCTGTGATTATCATTTGGTCATCATCTGAGAATGCAAATGTACCTGGATATCTCCATTCGTTATTAGATGAGCTAGCAATTTGTCCAGCTCTACCATTTGCTCTACCTTTAGACATTACTACAGTTTGTCTACCTTCTTTGTACATTTCTACTTCTTCCCAATAATGTCTACAGTTAACACCGCCTTTAAAATCAAAAATACTGTAAGGGTTACCATTATGTCTAAACCCAGTGTTTATAGAGCTGTCCATGTCTCTTATTTCTTGTCTAGTATATAGTTTATTCAATCTAACCATAGCTTTACAGAAGCTGCGAGAGTTACTCGTAATAGGTCCAGTATATCTGAATTTAATTTCTGGTTCTTTATCAGCATCTTGTTTACCAAGAATATCTAAACCAACAATACCTTTTAGGTAATCACCAACATCTTCGAAGTTAGATTTAGTACCATCAATAAATACAGTATGCTCATAGTCAACTGTTTCTCCATATTGTTTAGCTAAAGCAAGAATGGCTTCTTCCATAGCCTCTTGGTTCTCATCAGTCTCTTCACTAAATGCTAAGAAATCGATACCTATTGCGGGACTGTCTACGATAGACATTACTTCTACACCTAAGTCATCAAACTCTAAGTTTTCCCAATCTATTAATAATTCTACTATTTTATTCATATCGTATATATCTATAATCTCGCGAGATCATTTATTTTTGCATCAGCTTCTTGCTGACTAGTCATTTCATCTGAAACTACATATGCTCTAATTACTGGTTGTGTATTTGCTGCAGTTTGATCACCTAAAGTTATTTCATTTACTGCAGAATCATCCGCAGCAGCTCCATCCGCTAGGGCTTCTGCTGGATTAAATGTTGGTACTGATGGTGCTGCTGGTGCACTACCTCCACCTGCACTACCACCTCCACCACCTGGTACTGGAGTTGATATAATATCTTTAACAGATTTAAAACCAATTGCTGCAATAGTAGCAACGTTGGCAATCTTTAAACCTATTTCAAATGGTGTAACAGTTTTAGTAGCAAGTTCTGCAGTAATACCTTGATATGTATTGATAGTAGCTGCTGCGATTGCTGCTGCTTTACCAGCTGCACTATTTTCACCTAAAAGATCTGCGATAGCACCAAATGTTTGACCAGCTAGAGCGATCTGTTGATCTTTCTCTGCTTTTTGCATTTTCTTGTCAAACTTTTGTTTCTCTTTGTCTAACTTCTCTTTCTTCTTAGCGAATAAGGCATCTACTTTAGCTTTTTCTTCTGCAGTTGCTCTATAAGTTTCTAGTTCATCTCTTGCAGCTTGTTGTTGTATCTCTAGTTCAGCGTATGCTTTTTCCCATTGATTATCGATTGCCTCTGTATTTAGAGTAGCAATCATATCATTAATAGATTTCTTTCTTTCTACTTCTTGTAATTCTAATTCTGCAGTTATCTTTTGTGCATCTAGTTTTCTAGTTTCTAATGCAGTTTCAGCATCAATACGTGCAGCAGTGGCTTCGGCTAACTGAGTCTCTAACTCTTCTCTCTTTTCGTAGTTACTTTCTTGTGATATTTGTAACTTTAAGTTTTGTTCTTCTAGTTTAGCTTGTTTTGCTAAGTTCTCTGCTAGTTTTACTTGTGCTTCACCTAGTTTTTCTAAGGCTTCTTTTCTTTCTTCGTAAGTTCTATTAGTATCTTCAGCGATCTTTTGCTGAGTTTCCATTTCTTTGTTTAGTAATGCGTTATCAACTATCAGTGCTTGTTGTGCATTTCTAATAGCTCTAAATTGATCTACTAATAAAGTTGCAACTGCGACTGCTTCTTTAACTTCTGCGACTACTGTCTTACCAAACTCTATAACAGCTTCTGTAGCATCAGCCACTTTAGTTGTAACATCTTCTACACCAAGTACTACTTTACCTACTGCATTTGCTGCTATTTTACCAGCTTCACTAAAGTTACCTTTAAATAGTTGATTGATAGCTTTACCAAGCTGAGGGATGAGTTCTAAGAGACCTTCGAACCTGTTAATGATATTCTCTTTAATAAGATTAACAAAGTTCATTAGAGCTTCTTTAGGATTAGTAAATGCCCAAACGATCATCTCACCTAAATTAGAGAAGAAATCCATAATTTTACCAGTAATAATACCTAAAGCTTCCATCGCAATGGCTAACTTTCTACTACCTTCTTCAGAATTCTTAAAGTAAGAGACTAAAGCAGTAATAGCAATTAACAAGGCACCAATACCAGTTGCTGCGATAGCACCTTTAAGTCCTTTAAACCCTGTAGTTACTCCTTTGATCGAAGCCTTCATATCATTGAAAGCTGCTTTACCTTTTGCAAGTATTGAATTCTCTTGAGCTACCTTCTTGGTTTCTTTACCAAGTTTAGACATCTCTTTCTGTAATTCCTCTACGGATTTTACTTCCTTCTCAATACCATCAATGGTAAATGTAATTTTAACTTCTTCTTGTGCCATCTATATAGAAATATAATTTGTTAGTCTTTTGAATTTACTATTATATACAAAGTGAATCATTAGCTTCTACATCTAAACCTGCTTCTGTTTTTGGTGGTTTAATTGCACATACAACAACTGAATTACCAAATGCTAATATACCTGTTTGTTGAGTACCGCTACAGTCTGTGTATTTGTAATTACCTTCTGGGAATGCAGCATTATTAGTAATAGTGTATTCTTGACATGTAAATAGATTACAAGACTCTGTACTCGTACATAAATTTGAACTTACATTAATCTGAACACTAGGATCACTAACTGTTACTGTACCAGATTCTGCACAAACAGTACGTGATTGACCAGAACCAATTAGTTGATTACTGAATGTAGTACCATTAAATACGTAACTAAAAGTTTGACCTACAAAACTAGTATTATTAAGAGTAGTACAGAACTGTTGAGCTGGTGGTGTAATACCTTGACAATCATCACAATCTGTATACTGTGTAGGATTAAGTGAATCATTACTACCTGTAGGATCTTGTAGTTGTAATATCTCTACACATATACCAGCATCTGGTCCTGTTGAAATCTTATAGACTCCACCAATAACTAATTGTGTTAGACTATCAAATTGTCTAGGTGGAAATGACTGAGTATCACAAGCGTATGCATAATATGTAAAGCTAGTTGCACAGTCTGCACATGTTGCATATACATTAGCCACTTGATTAATAAATGGTGCATTAGTGTTATCGCCTCTAACAACCCAACATCCTGCTTGACCAACTAGATCAACTACTTGATTAGGTGTAAGTACTACATTACGATCTGCATATTGGAAGCTACCTTGAGTATCACAAGACTCTAATAGGTAACTATCAGGTATTGTTGCAGTACACGAAGGACAATCAGCATATATTTGATCTATAGTGTATGAAGGCTGATTTGTAGTAGTACCAGTAACAACATAACATAGAGTACTAGTGCTAAGACTAACAGTATCACCTACTTGTGGATTAGTACCTACACCTTGATCTACATCTGCTATTAATATAGTAGATGAAACTTGTGTACAACTGTTTAAGTGTTGTCTAACCTCATAATAGGTTGTTTGTTGATTACATGCTATAGTAACAGTTTCAACAGTAGATTGACATCCTAAGTTATCAGTAGCATAATATAAGTAATCACCAGGACAAAGACCTGTTCTAGTATCTGGTAAGGTTCCAGTATGACCATCTTGATAAGTTACAGTAATAGGTGTTGCTCCACTAGTTGCAGTAACTGTTATCTCACCGTTACATGGTGCAGGGCCACAATCTGTAGCATCTACATGTGTATTAGTTGTAGTAACTGGAGTTGTATTATTATTAGCAACTGTAAATGTAATAATAGAAGTTCTACCATTTGCGTCTACAATTATTAATTCATCAGTACCTAATGGTACGTTAGGAATTGTAAAGATATAAGGTGCTGCACCTGCAGGAGCTGAATAAACTCCAGTTTGTCCTGTACCTGAGATAGTCCATGTAAAATTAGGTGTACCATTTGTAGTTACTTGAATAGAACCAGAATCTCCGAAACATTGTCCATCGTTTACTACAATACTAAAACCTGTTAGAGGTTCGTTAGGCCAATATATTCTCTGATCTTTTACAGTAATCAATTCACATTTAACTGCGGTACGAGAACCTATTTGTGCATCTATAATCTTCTCAGGTCTATAGTACTTACCATCTATAAAGATAACATCATCAAATGTTAGTGTTTGTAGATCTACATTATTAAGTGTAAAGTAAGCTGTGATTCTTCTACTAAACTTATTATACAATGAACTAACATAACGAGCCCAAAATCCATCAAAAAGGGTGTTAGGTATTAGACCATATGTACTAGCTCCTGGATCTGGATTCATAAAGTATCTAGTATCATTTGCAAAGTTAAGATTAAGTGTACTCTCTGTTGAAGTATTTACAATTGGCCAATACTCATAAGGTGAAACTAGAGGGTATGCACTCCAACTACCATTTCCTTGATTACCATTACTACCTAATAAGTACCAATAACTATGTGCATTATTAATAGTAGCTAAACCATTATAGAATAAGAATCTAGATTTAGGTTTAATTGGTAGTCTTTCATTTTGTCCATGTTGATCTTGTTCTCCTGTAACCTCAAAGATTTGTGGTATAATAAACGAAGGATCATCATGACTTCCATTTGTACTGTAGTTAATAATATTATCTATAGGTGTAGGTGCAATACCAACAACTTCTACATCTCTCTTACCTTTTAGTAATTCATTCTGACTATTGAATCTTAACCAACCATAAGCGTGTTTGTTATTATCTTGATGGAACTTGTTAATAAAGTCTTCATCTTCTTGCATCGTGTATTCTATCTGAGCTGACTGTGTATTAAATAGAGGTTCACTTACAAAGTCTTTCTCTCTAATTAATTTATGAGACCAGTCATATACATCACCTGAACCTATGAAGTCTTGCCATGGTTCTATAATAAAGTGGTTAGGTCTATCTATTGCAGGTTGCATTACTAATCTAAACATAGTAATAATATCCTTAATAAAATCTATTTGTTGATATTCACAATCTAAATCTCTAAGTGGATAGTAATCACCAGGAGCAGCCTGACAATGCCAGTAACATTGATCTACAGAAGTAATTTGAGTTTGAACAGTTGGTATTACATAGATCTGAAAGATGTCACCTGTTTGTGGTTGATAGCCACCATTTCTAGAATCGTAACTAGAACTAGACCAGTTACCATTTGTATTAAAGTTACCACTATCTAAGACTTGTGTAATAGTACCACCAACTGAACTTACAATACAAAGTTGTACTTGACAATCGACTGCGGTATAACCTCCATCTGAATCTTCTTGCTGTGCATCTACTTGTGCTCCATAATCAAAAGAGTAATAAGAGCCACCAATCTGCGCATCACCAGGTGCAGTAAAGTAAGAACCTCCAGAAGTACTACCTACATCAGGTATACCGATCTGATAAGAAGGATCTCCAAATACAATATTAGGCATGTATAAGAAAGAGTTTACATCGTTGTTACCAGTGTTACCTGAATCGAATACTTCAAATATTTGTGCTACTGCTTGTTCTACATCTAATGATGCATTTTCATTATTACCAAATGCACTTAAGTACATATGTCTGAATTGCTCATTACCTAAGAAATTAGATTCGTATGTATAACCAGCATTCTCAAAGATTTGATCCCAAAGTCTTTTACCTCTAATCATAGGCTTAAGTCTTTGTGGTGATATGGCATTTGCTTGATGGTTAAATGATTGATCTTGACCATTACTACCAAGAGTAACAGTTGGTGCAATTAAGTCACCATCATTATCATATACTGCACCGTGGTCAATTAGTGGAAATAAAAGATCACCACCAGCTAGACCACTGATCGATGTACCATTTATTCCATCCCATGCTCCCCAACTAGCTTCTACTTGAGCAGCTCCTGGTGCACCTGTAAAATCTGCAGCATTTGTATAATTAACTGGTAAACCATCCCAATTGAAATCTGTAAGAGATAACTGACACATAGTCAATTCACCAATGGCTGATGAGAAGTCTCTTGTTTCTCCTAAGAATAGTAATTCGTAATCAAACTTATCTAGATCTTCATTAGCGAATATCTTTTGTAATCTAACATGACCTGTTTTAAACTCAGCACCATCTACTAAGATCTCTGCTGGTTTCTTTACAGTAATGTCAAAGTCAGTACCGTCTATCTCAAACGCATTCTTAAAGAAGATGTTATTAGTTCTAGTTCCAGGTACTTTAAACGTACGAGAGAACACTGAAGTAGCATCAGCACTAGTTATATCTTCTATACTAAGTGTTAACTTAATAGGTTGTGTCTCATACAGATCTAAGAAGAGTGAAGTATCATTACTAGCACCTGTATTTGGGTATACTTTAATTTGAATCATATTATCCTCTCATTGATTTAGTGTTACTGGCTAATTTAAATGAAACAGTGTATTGAAACAGTTTGTCTTTTCTATACGTCTTTTCGTTGTAACTAGTTTTAGTAATAATTACAGGAACCCACTGATTAGCGTATGGTCCTTCTGCAAAACGAACTTTAACCTCAGCAGATTGATACAAGTGTTTTAGTAACTCTGCTTCAGCATCATTCATATAGTCTGATTGCACTATAAAGTCATTCTTTATATTTTGTGAATATGTAGTAAAACCTCTGTCTTCTGTATCTACTGTATAACTAGTACCATTGTAGTCAGCAGCTCCTTTAAGGAAATTGTTATTTTTAGTTAGAGTATTATGATTTACCTTTTTAGTAAATGTAAACTGATCTCTATAACCTAATGAGTTTTGCCATGCAAATTGTATATGTGCATAGTCATTACACTTAGCATCTAACTGTTCAATACCTATAAGAGCACCATTACCACTCCAAATTTTATTATGTGCAATGTTATATCTCTGTATTCTCCATGCAGCTGCGTTCATTATAGGTGTTTGTTGTTGACCATCTGGTGAACATGCTACTGGGCTATAAACTACTGGCACTATATAGTAGTGTGTAGTACTAGCAGATATTGAATTAACAATCATATTTGCGGGTCCTGTTGCAACTGTAATAGTTTGGAATGGTCCACTAATAGCTGTACCTGCTCCTATTGCTAAGTTAGGTCCTCCACCGTTACCTTGTATATTTGGTATAATTGATGTGCTACTAATAGCACCTGTATAACTACATTGTAATACATAGAATGCTTCAATACCATTTACTTGTGGCATTGGTGCTGGTGAGCCTAATTCAACTTCTTGATAGAATGTTTTAGTACACTGATCATCCATAAATACATTATGCATATCAATACCTCCTGGTGAAGGATAACCTCCATTAACTGTTAGTATATTATCTCCAGTTTCTGTATCGGCTATAGTCCAATTGTTATCTGAAAGAGGTCCCGCTGCTCTCTCTATAATACTACATGGATTAGCTTGATCACCACCTTCTATTTCAGGTCTGTAAGGATCTGTGTTAAATGGTACTTGGTAATACTGTTTTGAACCTGCAATAACTGTAAAGATAGTAGGTATTGTCGTATACGCGCCCACGACACCACCAGACTCTTCAGCGTACTGTAATTGATATTCTAATAAGGTTTGACCAGCAAGCGCAAGACGAGTGTTCTGTGCAGTAAACCCAGTATCTGAGTAATGTAGACTGTCAATCGTATTTGGTTGTGGACCTACGTAAGCCTGTAAAACATTTTGGATATCGAAGATAGCACGACCTTGTCTGTTAGGTGTTTGTCTAATATCTGCAAGAGGTGTTGGATTACCAAGTGCTAAGACTCTAAGTGCATATTTGTCAGCGGTTACTGATAAGTTATCTAGAGTAACTGGATTGGCTCCATAAGCCATATCGAATGGTTCGAAGCTACCCGCTACTGAAATTGCATTTGGTGTTTGTATTACGTTAATTGCCATAGTTAAAAATCTGTTGTTAGTTGTTGTGCTACTCCATCGGCTATAATGGTAGCTATATCGTCTACATCAAAAAACTTACGTCTTGGTAAACCAAACTTCCTGGTCTTATATGTATAAAAATTACCTGAGAGTGGTTGTGGCTCTACACCAAATGGTACTTCACTTGGATTAGTAATGCCACCAAATGCAGAGTTAAATGGTTTGTGTTCTGTTTTTGTATTGTAATCTGGTTTAACACCAAAGTTTTGAAACAAACCATAGTATAACATCTCAAATGATAGAGAGTCCTCGTCAATGACTGCTTTGATACTAGACTTTAGGTTACCAATATCTTCAGGTGCATTTCGTTTCATCTCATCAACAATCTGACCACCTAAGTCAAATAAGACTGGTGATAGATTACCAAGAGTTTCTCCGAAACCTTCTAATGCTGATTCAAATTCTTCTACTGTCATCTTAGTTATATGGTGCTATACACTTATTTATTGGTTTAGTTACTACAATCTCTAGAGTTGCTGTCATACCTGCAACAGTATCTGCAAACCTCTCTTTAAATGGTGTGAGGTTAACTGATAACTGTACATCCATGTCAGGATCGTATGTGGTACCAGTACCAAATCTTAGTGCTGCTATAATATCATCTACATACTGTGCACAATCTGATTGTACTTGTAGAGTTTGTCCGTAAGGTGGATCTCTTTGATCTAAGTCTTGTGGAGCAGGTAACAGCTCTAAACCATTATCTAATACTGTATCCATAACAATCATATTAAATCTGTATGTGATAGCCTGTGATGATCTGGTAGATTGTGTAGGGTTTAAGAACACATAAGGATATAGAGTCTGTGATTCTCCATATGCTGAATCATCATATATAGTGGCGTTAGCCTCTGTGTTAAGAGTCTTAAGATCTGAGATAGCACCATAACCAAATTCTCTGATTATATCATGGCCTGTACATGTAATAGCTATCTTATCTACGATTTCTTTGTAAGTCATATTGTCTACGTTCTTTTAGTTTACGTTGGTTTTCTTCTAACTGTTGTTCTTTTTGTAAAGACATAAAGTTAAGTGTCTTCTTTAGAGGTTGTTCTGTTACAGCATCTAATTTAAGAATATCACCATTAGCGAGACCAACTATAATTTTATACCATGCGCGAGCATTAGCTTGTCTGTCTTTGTCCTCTGGTTCTAATTCATCAAAGGTTTGTTTTTCATTTATACCAAAGAGTACTGAGTACTGTCTGTATATGTAAGTTCTAAATGCAGCATATTGATCGATCGCCCACATGGCTTCGTCTGCCCATTTAGCATCGGGTGTTAAGATCGCTATAATCTTTTCTATGTTAGTATCTAAGCCTCCAGTTAGGTAAACATCTAAATCAACCCATTGACCAAATGTTAGGCCTTCTAAATCTAACATCTTACATTCTTTACGATCATTCATAGACTTAACTACAAATCCCATACCTAAGTGTAAGATCTCATCATTTGCTTTTGACATTAAAGGTAGAGGTGCACCAGTTAATTGTGAAATTATCATTGGATAATACTTAGGATCTGACCAATCAAATTGGATAGCCTTTGAGTATTCCGCTACCGTTAGTCGATCAGGAATCGCAAATTGTTTGTCGTTAATATTAATCTTAATGCTCATCTAGTAAGAAATATAAATTAGTCTAAGATTGAATTACCTTTTACCCATCACAGCATAAGAGCCATAGGACTTCATCTGTTTACGAGAGTAATTGGCTAATGCTAATGCGATTACAGTATCATCATGGAAGCCACTAGGATGTCCATATTTAATCGATCTAGTTTTAGGATTATATTCATATGTAAATACTGATAGCTCATCATAGAGATAAGGCCACAGTGTTTTGGAAGGTATCTGAATGTTAGCTTCATTGACATCTAGTATCAGACCTTCTATAATTTCTGTTTTAGACTTAGAGGTAGTTTGGAATGGATGTGTGTCTTGCCACTCTTTGGCTATCATCTCATAGATTACATCACCTATTGAGTTTACCTCTATAGTAACTGTTGCTCTGTGTTTTCTAACTAGATCTAAGATGTTACGTGTCATAGTAGACCACTCTTGTGCATTAGCTCTATAGATCTCGATCACCTTGCCATCTGCGTCCATAAAGGTGGCTACTGTGTAGTCCTCTTGTTTTGCAAGGTCAATCCCACAATAGATCTTCCCGGCGGGTCGAGGCCACTGGTCAACAGTACACTGATCTAAGTTTGAGAATACTTCACCACCAGTGTCTATAAACTTGGCTAAGTACTCTTGATCAAATACTGTTTTAGGCAGTGTCTTCTTAGCTTCTTCTATTTCTGATGCATCTATATAAGGTGTATCATAAGATGTGCCTGTGTAGCCCTCATACTGTGGATGATCATATGAGTTTGCTAGTTGGTATAGTTCATAGAACCATGTCTTACCCTTAGGTGTTGATATAAATAACACCTTCTTACCTCTTACAAGAAATACTGGTTTAATAGCCTCTCGCCATGCATCTTCCTTCATAAAGGCTGCCTCATCTAATACACCATAATCCATTGTTAGACCACGTATGTTATCATACTTCTCTGCTGATCTGAATAAGATCTCGCTACCATTCTTAAGTGAGATATAGTTCTCTGAGTAATTACATGATTTGACTAAACCTGACGCACCTATCGCTGACATCAATTCTTTCTGTACTTTACTAGTTTGTGAGTATACTGGTGACACCCATAGGATTTTACATGGACCATTGTTAATAGCCCAATAAAGTACGAGGTTCATAGCCATCATAGATTTACCAAACTGTCTACCAACACACGCAACATGGTACTTAGCATTGGATGTAATTATACCTTGTATCATGTCACGTTGTCTAGTATGTGGTGTAAACCCTGTGTATTGCATCTACTCTTCTAGTCTTTCGTCTGAGTTAATATCAGGTCCAAAGTCAAATGACACATTCTTAAATAGATCTTCACCATCTTGACCTGTAATCTCTTGACGAGCCAACTTAGGTATTACATACTCTGATAACTTGATCATCATTTCCATAGCTTGCTTAGGATCATCTGCTGCGATCTGACTTAACCATATGGTCATATTTTCTAAGTTGTCTTCTGTAAGTTGCTGATAAGCTTTTCTGATATTCTCAGTAGTCTTATTCTTGGCACCTTTAGGTCTACCATGTGGGTTTGGTGATGGCATACCCTTATGAAAGTTCGGGTTGCCCGGCTTCTTCTTCTCCATTGTTTGGTTTAGTTTTTTTAGGTTTAAGTGATTTCTTTAATGAACTGATTGCTGACTTCAAACCAGTTTCTGTTGTAGATGACACCTTATAGGTGATACCATCAATTTTTACTTCTTTGCTTTTCATACTCGAATTTTAGTCTTTTTTTTACGTTTAGTACACAACGTCCACATGAGGTCGCTGGTTTGTTTTCGCCTGTTATGGCATTGTAGATAGCGAACAGTCTAGTGTTCTGCTCTGGTGTCATTCTGATGTTAGTCAGTACTAGTTGGTTCTGATCTAACCATGTGTAATCTTCTAGTGTCATAGTAATTGTCTTAAGTATAATTCTGATACAATAGAGGCCAATGCAGTATACAAAACACCACGCCATCCATATAGGAATATAAAAGGTCCGACATTTAACCAGAAAGTAATACACATATTACATTTCATAGGTTTGTCTGGCATCCATTCAAATCGTGAGAAGAAGTCTGCGGCTAGATGTCCTAAGCCTGCTGCTCCTAATATACTAAGTATTAGTTCCATTGTCTATTCTTGTTTTTATATAAGCCTTACATTCTTGTACTGCTTGTGAGATTGATGTTCTTGGTATACCAGTTGCTCTAGCTAACTCTGAGTAATTAGACTCTTCTAAGTACATATTAAATAGTGTCGCTCTAAACCACTGTTCTGTGGTATCTGATAACATATCCTCTAAGATACCTTGGATAGATTCTATAGTTAGATCTTGTTCTATGTCATACTCAGTGTCTGCTACAGTGTCAGCTATACGCAGTGCTGTTGACTCATATAACTCGTGGACTCTACCTGATTGGCGATACAGTTTATGGTATGGACTAGTCTTGGATTTGTAGCTACGCCATATAATACCACTGAGGAATAACATGCCTTGTTTTTTGTCTACTATCTCTTGTCCACGCTTATGTGTAATAAACTGTTCTATGGCATAATGGCCTAATTCAGTTGCAGTATCTAAATGGCACTTACATATGTTACGAGACATTTGAATTATTTTATCATAGTTTTCTTCTAAAAATTTATTCATTCATACGGTCTTTTTTTCTAATGTAACCTTCGGCCACTCTACTAATCCCAAACTCTGGTATTTTATAGGTATTCTTTCTATATTTACCTGCAAGTGGTAACTCATCTTGTATAATATTATGGTTAATACAACCTAAGATGTACATCCATATGAGGCGGTTTCTTTCATGTAAGAACTCTATATCAATCATACTTTTACCTCTACCTCCACTTTTTGGTATGTATGGCATCTTAAACATCATAATATGATTATATGGTTCAGCAAACTCCATTAGACCAGTATCTTGTTTCTGTAACCAAGGAACTATACCGTCGGCTCTCTTATTACATATAACACCGCAGTCCTCTTTATGTAAGGTATACCAAGCATCGTGGCCGTACTTCATAGTTACTCTATGACCAAATGCAATTAGTAATAGTATCGATTCGTCTTTAACATCTTTAGCCCAATATGGAATTTGTATCTTCATAATTTGTATAGTTATATTATTTATCTAATTCTTCTAGGCGCATCTGTAATGCAAAGATCTCGTGGTATATAGATCTCATCTGTTTTTTAACTAAGAGACACCATTCATATTCCTCGTAGCCCTCTAACTGTTCTAGTAATACATCAGTATACTGAGTTAAGGCTATACGTATGTGTTCTAATTCTGATAGTTTATCTTTAACACCAGTTATGGCTTCTCTAATAGTCATACCATAGGTGTAGTAAAACCAATCTCCACTATCTGCATGGTGACAGAATATCTCTGCTTCTAATATCAGTTCTTTATGTGGATTAAAAAAGTCTGCTTGTTTATTCTTACGTTTCATATTGTTTATATCGTGTTTATCTTGTTTGTTTAAATATCGGAGGATTACAAATTACAAAAATAGGCTCATTTTCCCTTATAGTATTTTATATTCCCCTTTATATTATATTTTTTGTAATTTGTAATAATATAAGAAAAAAGAGCTACTGGATTACCCAAACGCTTATTATTGCGATTACAAAAATCTAGTGAGTTTGTAATCCAGGGCTCAGTTTGTAATTTTTTATGCTTTAACATCTGAAAATATGTCAGAATTAATACAAAAGTCTTCTCGACGAGCTACCCAAAACCTACCAGATTTAGGAGCATCTACAGTAAAATACTGACGTTTAGCCAATGCAGTAGTATCTGTAGGTTGTGCAAATCCCATTTTGTCTCTGAGTACTTTAGCTATATATTGACCAGTTGGTGGTGATTTCGTTTCCCATTGTACAGTCGTAACAAGGTCTTTAGCAGTAAAAAGGACCTCATCATGTTTAATACGATAAAACAGATTCTCGAAGTAATCTTGTAATGTTTCTTGTTCGCTTACTATATTATCGCCAACTAACTTCTTAAAGCCATTAGTTTGTATAACAGATTGTGGTAACCAAAACACACCTCGTGATTCTGGACACAGCATCTCTCTCTTCATTAAGAAATCTATATAATGTGGTAACTCTGCTGCCATCTTAGTCTCAAAATGAGGGTCCATATCCTCGATCGGAAACTTCGGTACCTCACGAATCCAATACCTTCTATCACTCTGTTCGAATGGCATAAAGTCTGAATCATTAGATGTAATTAAGATCTTACCATGAAATGGTTGACTAACATGTGCTTCTCTCATACGTCTAACTTTAACCTGTTTCATAGTAACCATATCTCTGATATTACGAGCCATCATTTTAGGGTTCTTAAATGCAGGTTCATCCATGTGTATTAGTAATGATTCTGCCCACGATTCATTAAAATCAGATTCTAACTCAGAGTCTCTAACGTTACTGTAATTGTCCTCGAACATTAGTTGCTCTAAATAAGCCATTGCCGATTTTGATGTACCTTGCACATGAGAATAGAGTACACGACCAAATAATTTTTGCTTAGGTCGTTTAATCATTAGAGTATGATAGTCATAGAGTGTATCTGTTTGATCTCGCTCAGATCGATTCTCACCATAGATATGATTAATCAGTTTGTGTATAGTTGGCCACTCACCTGGTCTTGGATCCCAATTAACACGATGGTATGTGTTCCACTTGTTATTTATTATAGACTGATAATCTATATGTTGTGGTTCATTGATACGACCAGTCAGTTCTAATACATCTTCTAATTGTCTGTTAGTCATACCAAACTTTGATGTTAGTAAACCTTTTAGAACTGGTACTGGATTTAGTTTATGTGGTTGTCCATATTCTCTTCTGTAATACTCGTTATTAATGAGGACTAATTGAGTTGGATCTCTTAAAAAATCAGTAATTGTCATATGTTATTTAAATTTATTTATTAGTTCATTTCTTTTAGCTTCGATTTGTTCTAGCCTTTCTGTTTTACTAATTAATGGTTTTTTGTTTAACTTAGCACACCAAAACTTATGTATCATCTCATGCATCTTAGGTGTATCAGTGTTGGTTTTTACATGTTCTATAACTTTACTAACAGCGTCACGTTGATTCTGAGTAAATTTAACTTTACCATCGATCTCTGATTCTTTAAGATTAGTAAGCATACCCATTAATTTAAAGTATCTAATACAATATTGTAAACTGTCATTATCAATTGGCTGTTGATCATCCACAGAATCAAAATCCT
>PJEL010002283.1_pt1 | contig 17887 bp, 16 predicted proteins | sample 1853271 | NCBI WGS metagenome assembly PJEL01 (sample SAMN08108733, study PRJNA415343) | Invertebrate metagenome, whole genome shotgun sequencing project. | host: Globobulimina | place: Sweden: Gullmar Fjord | collected 2015-08
AGATCTTGCTGAGTGGCGACAGATTTAGTGGCGACAATCTCCATCTTTCCAGGTTTGCCTTGCGCGTGATACCGCAGCGCTTCGTCATATTGACTGGAGTCCCGATTGTCGCTCATCTCACTGTTTCCTCAGTTGGTTTTCACGTGGCCAGGTTTTGAAATAGCAGCCTTCAAATTTTTTCTAACAAAGGAGTTGGCAAAACCGGCGGCTATAGATAGTTTTTCAACATGCCTACATCAGTCAAATCAAAGTCGCAACAGAATAAGTCTGTAACCCCAATGATGGCTCAGTACCTGACCATCAAAGCGGATCACCCCGGTAGCCTCCTGTTTTATCGGATGGGAGACTTTTATGAATTGTTTTTTCAAGATGCGGAAGTCGCCTCTGCTGCATTGGATATCGCCCTTACCAAACGCGGTAAGCATGAGGGTAATGATATTCCCATGTGCGGTGTGCCTGTCCATTCAGCCGATGGGTATCTGCAACGCTTGATCAGAAAGGGCCACCGGGTTGCTGTTGCTGAACAAACGGAAAGCCCGGCAGAAGCCAAAAAGCGAGGGAACAAATCCGTTGTTGCACGCGATGTCGTCCGCCTTGTTACTCCGGGGACCATCACTGAAGACAGCTTGCTTGATGCGCGCGCTCATAACTTCCTTGTTGCCATGGCGAGGGCTGGAAAAGAGTACGCGCTAGCCTTTTTGGACATATCGACAGGGGAATTTTACTCCTGCGCAGCTCCCATGGAGGAAATGACAGCCCATTTATCCCGCCTTAATCCTGGCGAAATTCTTCTGTCCGACAGATGGCTGCAAGAAGACGAACTTCGCACGCTTTTTGAAGATTGGGACAACGCACTGACACCGCTTCCCTCCGTTCGGTTTGACAGCCAAAATGGTGAACGACGCCTGAAAGAGCTATTCAGTGTAGGTGCGCTTGATGCCTTTGGGCAGTTTGGACGAGCCGAGCTCGCGGCATGCGGCGCGCTGGTGGATTATGTTGAGCTGACCCAAAAAGGGAAATTCCCCCACATCAAACCACCCTTGCAGCAAGCCGGTACCGAGGTAATGTCCATTGATGCGGCAACTCGGCGCAATCTGGAATTAACCCGCACCATGAACGGTGATAAACAAGGAAGTTTACTTGCCGTCATTGATCGTACCATCACCGGTGCAGGTGCTAGAAAACTCTCTGCCGATATATCCAGCCCACTCACACAAGTGACTAAGATCCATAATCGGCTGGATATGACGGACTATTTTGTTCGCGATGATACACGGCGTGAAAACCTGCGGGCTATCTTGCGTCGCTGCCCGGATATGGAACGCGCGCTGACCCGCCTCTCCCTTGGTCGCGGCGGTCCCCGAGATATGGCGGCCATTCGGGACGGGCTTTCGGAAACGGCAAACTTGCGGGCTATTTTGACGACCGACCCGCTTGATACTGAAATCAACGGGATAACTTCAGCAACCGAGCAGCTCGGATTTCATGCTGAAATTGTCGAAGAGTTTACCCGCGCTTTGTCGGCAGAACTTCCATTATTAGCGCGCGATGGCGGATTTATCGCCAAAGGCTATCGGCCTGATCTTGATGAGTTTAAAGTTTTGCGCGATGAAAGCCGCCGTCACATTGCCAATCTGCAGGCCAAATATGCGGATATGTCCAAAGTACCGGCTCTTAAAGTGAAACATAATAATGTGCTGGGTTATTTTATCGAAGTAACCCCGCGCTTTGCCGACAATATGGGAGATGATTTTATCCATCGTCAAACCATGGCCAATGCGGTGCGCTATACGACAGTGGAACTTGGCGAGTTGGAAGGTAAAATCTCACGAGCTGCAGACCGCGCGGTAGCACTTGAGTTGGAGCTATATGAGTTGTTGGTTGGCAAAATAAAAGACTGGGGAACGCAGATCTTGCAAGCCGCCGAGGCCATGGCAATTTTGGATGTGGCTGCCAGTCATGGCGAACTTGCCAAAGAGCAAGATTACGCACGGCCGCAAGTGGATGATAGCCTTCAGTTTGATATTGAAGGGGGCCGGCATCCTGTCGTTGAAGCGGCCCTAGAAGCTGGAAATGAAGGCGCCTTTATGGCCAATAACTGTTGTCTCAGTGACGATAATCGTCTGTGGCTGCTGACCGGCCCCAATATGGCTGGTAAAAGTACCTTTTTACGTCAAAATGCCTTGATTGCAGTTCTCGCCCAGATCGGTGCGTATGTTCCTGCAAAAAACGCCCATATAGGTGTCGTTGACCGCCTCTTCAGCCGTGTCGGTGCCGCGGATGACCTTGCACGGGGCCGATCCACATTTATGGTGGAGATGGTGGAAACCGCTTCAATCCTCAATCAGGCCGGCGAACGTGCACTGGTTATTCTTGACGAAATTGGTCGAGGCACAGCAACTTTTGATGGCCTGTCTATTGCTTGGGCAACGGTTGAAAACCTTCACGATATAAACAAATGCCGTGGCCTCTTTGCCACCCATTACCATGAGCTAACGGCACTATCTTCTAGACTAAATTCCTTATCGAACCACAGTATGAAAGTTCGGGAATGGAAGGGAGAGGTCATCTTCCTTCATGAAGTAGGCAGCGGATCAGCGGATCGATCATACGGTATTCAAGTTGCTAAACTGGCTGGACTGCCAAAAGCAGTTGTGAAACGGGCTGAGAGTGTCCTTTCTCATCTGGAAGAGAAAGATCAACATTCGGCCACGACAAAATTGGCCAATGATCTCCCGCTTTTTGCAAGTGTCGTGGAGGAAGTCTCTATGCCTTCAGCTAATTCAGGTCCGTCTGCTGCGGAAGAGAAATTGAAAGAAATCAACGTGGATGACATATCGCCGCGCGATGCGCATAGTCTTTTGTATGAATTAAAAGCCTTACTTCCCGTAGAATAATATCTATTACAACAGTTCCAATAATCAGGCTGGTGACAAATTGACAATTTGTCATTATTGTAAAATCCATATTGAAAACAGGCTAATTATAAGAATAAGGGAAAGTCTTGATGTTTGATCTTTCAGGAAAAAATGTAGTGATTACCGGCTCCAGTAAAGGAATTGGTAAATCCATTGCACAGCAAATGGCTTTGGCGGGTGCCAAGGTGACAATTTCCAGCCGCAAAGCGGATGCGTGCGAAGAAGTTGCAAAGGAAATTAATGACAGTCTACCAGCAGGTTCCACTGGCGGTGCCGTTGTCATTCCCTGTAACATCAATTCCAAGGATAGCTTGCAAAATCTGGTCAATGAAGCGCATGAAAAATTAGGGCAAATTGATATTCTTGTCTGTAACGCAGCCCTAAACCCCTATTTCGGGCCTGCCATGGACTGTCCTGATGATGCTTTTGATAAAATCATGTCCGCCAATATCAAATCCAACCATTGGCTTTGCAACATGGTGCTGCCGGAAATGAAGGCGCGCAAAGACGGATCAATCATCATTGTATCCTCCATTGGTGGCTTACGCGGATCCCCTGTATTGGGTGCTTATTGCATCTCCAAAGCGGCCGATATGCAACTTGCCCGTAACCTGGCTGTAGAACATGGGCCCGACAACATTCGAGTAAATGCAATCGCGCCTGGCCTGATCCAAACTGATTTTGCCCGTGCATTATGGGAAAATCCGGAAATTCTGAAACGTGCGACTTCAACAGCCCCGTTGAAACGTATTGGTCAACCAGATGAAATTGCCGGTGCAGCCGTCTTTCTTGCATCAAAGGCGGGGGCCTTCATGACCGGTCAAACAATGACCATAGACGGCGGACAAACTATCGCCTGATAAACCTACTTTTGAGGCCCGGTGCTAGATCGGGTCTCATACAGCATATCCACAATATGACAATCAGGGCTTTGCCCACCATCGCATTCCTGCGCAGCTTTATCCAAAATCGAGGCCATTTCAGTTAAATCAGAAATCCTCTGCTTCACTTTCTCAAGATGGCGAACTGTTATCTGGCGAATATCTTCACATGGTGTGCTGACCTTAACCAATCCAATCAATTCACGAATATCTTCGATAGAAAATCCAAGCGATCTGGCATGTAGAATAAAAACCAGATTCTTCACATCCTTTGCCTGATACCTGCGGTGTCCGTTTTCCGTTCGCAAGGGAGCGTCGAGAATACCAATTTTCTCGTAATATCGAATGGTTTCGATAGGGCAACCCGTCTCGCGGGAAAGCCCTCCAATTCCAAGAACTGCCATTTTTAAAATCAATTCTTTTTTACTTGAATCTGTAGTGACTACAGATTGTATCATAAAAAAATGTCAAAAAAGAAACTTCTGAAATTGGGTGTGATCGGAACAGTTATAACTGCGCTTTGCTGTTTCACCCCGTTGCTGGTCATCTTACTTGGCGCCGTCGGATTATCGTCAATCCTTGGTGTTCTCGACTTCGTTCTCTTGCCAAGCCTCGCAATTTTTCTTGGAATAACGGGCTATGCACTTTGGAAAAAACATGAGTAAAATTGAGCCAAAATCTGTGCTGATCTGTCCTGAATGCGGTCACAAAGAACTAGAAACTATGCCCACGGAAGCGTGTCAGTGGTTTTATGACTGCAAAGGCTGCGGCGTTTTATTGAAACCCAAACAGGGGGATTGCTGTGTCTATTGCAGTTATGGCAGTGTTCCCTGCCCTCCTATTCAAGAAGGCAAAAATTGCGGTGCCTAATTTCTAAGCTCATCAAGTCCGTGAAAGTTGACCAATAATCAGATTCACGGCCACAATGAACATCATCGCTGCTACTAAAAAATCGAGAAGCCGTGCGCCTGATGGTTTTTTCATTAATGGAGTGAGTGTCCTTGCTCCATATCCAATGGCAAAGAACCACAAAAAAGAAGATAAGACAGCACCGCCAACAAAATAATAGCGTGCGGCAATTTCATAAGACGCGGCAATGCCCCCCAGCAAAATAACCGTATCCAGATAGACATGCGGGTTGAGCAGACCAAACGCCAGCGTCATCAGTACAGCTTTTTTAAAGCTTGAGGTTACTTCATTCCCAAGGTCCACCTCAGGAGATTTCGGTAAAATCGCGCGGTAAAGGAATAAGCCGCCAAAAATGACCAAAAATGCAGCCCCGCCCCAACTTGCCACAGGGACAAGCCACGGAACAGTTGCGATTAAACCACCCAGACCCAGCGCGCCCAATATGATCAATGTCGCATCAATCAGAGAACTGAGTATGACAACTGTGAAAACCTGATCTCTTGCCATCCCTTGCCGAAGGACAAACATGTTTTGTGCACCAATGGCAATGATCAAGGCACCACCAAGCAGTGCACCATTTACGAATGCTGAAATAAACATTTACTGAATGGAAATCCTGAATTGGTGGATGAAGTTGCTGTAAAAAGAAGCCTCTGTGATATAAACAGGGAAGGTAGACAGCTTCCCCCTCAAGAGCAAGAGCAGATAACCGGGCAAAAGTAAAAATGGAAAAAATTCCCAATCAGCGAGATATTATCGACCGCAAGAAGGTTGTCGCCGATATAGCTGAACTCAGTGAGCAATATTCTGCAGACAGCATGGATTTTCGAAATGCCGTTCTCAAACGATTGAAAGAAGCTCTCGCCGATGGGCAGGAAGAAATTAAAAGTCGGTTCATGGAAAACAACAAAGGCCGCTCGTCCATGCACGCGTCTTGTTTTCTAGTCGATCAGATAATCCGAACAATTTACGATGCTGCCACGACCTATGTCTATCGGTTAAGCAATCCAACGCCGGAAGAAAAGCTATCCCTGTTGGCTGTTGGTGGGTATGGGCGAGGAGAGCTTGCCCCTCATTCTGATGTCGATTTGCTTTTTCTTTTTCCCTATAAACAGACACCTTGGTGCGAACAAATTATTGAGTTTTGTCTTTACCTTCTTTGGGATCTGGGCCTGAAAGTGGGGCATGCTACCCGAACGCCAAATGAATGTATTCGTCTTGCAAAACAGGACATCACCATTCAGACCGCTTTGCTGGAAGCACGGTATCTATGGGGTGACCAAGACCTGGCGACTGAAATGCGGGAGAAATTCCTGAAAGAAATCGTCTCTGGTAATGCAAAACATTTTATCGAAGCAAAATTGCATGAACGGGACGTACGGCACGACCGGTATGGGAATTCTAGATATGTGGTAGAGCCTAATATGAAGGAAGGAAAAGGCGGTCTTCGTGATATTCAAACGCTTTTCTGGATCGCCAAGTTTCTCTACAGCACTACCAGTATTTCCGAAATGCAGAAAATGGGTGTTTTTACGGAAACAGAAAGACGCCGCTTCACCAAAGCGTCAAACTTTCTTCGAACCATCCGATGCCATTTACATTACCTGACCAATCGCCCTGAAGAACGTATCACCTTTGATGTCCAGTCTGAATTGGCAAAACGTCTGGGCTATAAAGATCACACCGGAACACTTGGTGTTGAGCGTTTTATGAAACATTATTTTCTGGTTGCTAAAGATGTCGGGGATTTGACACGGATTTTTTGTGCCAGTTTGGAAGCGCAGCAACAGAAAAAGAGCCGCATTTCAATACCACGCTTTGGACTTCTAAAACGTAAAGTGCAGGGGTATCTGGTGGAGGGAGGCCGGCTCAACGTCAATACAGAGACAGATTTCAAAGACGATCCGCTAAAGATTCTGGGGCTGTTTCACCTTGCTCAGAAGAAAAACTTTGACGTCCATCCCAATGCACTGCGTCTCATTCGCCAAAATTTGAAACTTATAAACCGAAAACTGCGTGTCAACGAAGAAGCCAACAAGCTGTTCCTCGACATGCTCACCAGCCGCACAGATCCGGAAACGACTTTAAGACGCCTAAGCGAAGCCGGTGTTCTTGGAAAATTTCTGCCCGATTTTGGTCGTGTCGTCGCGCAGATGCAACACGACATGTATCATGTCTATACAGTGGATGAGCATACTATCCGGGCCATCGGCATACTGTCACAAATTGAAGATGGGCTGCTGGCTGAAGAGCATCCTCTCAGCCATAAAATTCTGCCAAAAATTTTATCGCGGAACGTCCTCTATGTCGCTGTACTGCTGCATGATATCGCCAAAGGACGCGGCGGGGATCATTCCGTTCTTGGCGCAGAGATTGCCGAAAAACTCTGCCCGAGGTTGGGTTTATCACCGTCCGAGACAGAAACCGTTGCCTGGCTCGTTCGTTATCATCTACTGTTTAGTAACGTCTCCTTCAAGCGAGACATTTCAGATCCAAAAACCGTTTCCGACTTTGTACAAATCGTTCAAAGTCCTGAACGCTTGAAACTTCTCCTTATTCTGACCGTTGTCGATATCCGGGCCGTTGGCCCCAATGTCTGGAATGGCTGGAAAGGTCAGTTACTTCGGGAGCTTTATTACGCAAGCGAAACGGCTTTGACGGGCGGTCATGTCTCTGAGGGACGCGCGGACCGCGCCGCGTATCAGAAAAAGGAACTTAAGAAAGCACTTCCAAGCTGGCCTGCAGATCAATTGGAGCGACATTTTGATCGTTTCTACGAATCTTATTGGATCTCCAACAGTGTAGAAATCCAGAAATTCCATGCAGAACTCCTCCGCGATGCAGATAAAGCACAAGAAAGTCTCACTATTGAAGCGACAAGTGATCCCTTCAGATCCGTGACCGAAGTTACTGTCTATACGGCGGATCATCCAGGCCTGTTTGCCCGCATCGCTGCCGCCATGTCTTTATCGGGCGCAAACATTGTTGATGCAAAAATTCATACTACAACAGACGGCATGGCCCTCGACACATTCGTTATCCAGAATAACGACGATGATGTCTATGATCAGGGTAACCGTATGTCTAAATTGCGAAGCACTATTGAAGATACGTTAAAAGGCGTTCGAAAAGCCCACGTTGAACTGGATAAACGCCGCAAGTCCATGCTGCCAAGCCGAACACAGATTTTTAAAGTTCAGCCTTCGGTTCTAGTCAATAATGTGGCCTCAAATATTCATACAGTGATTGAAGTACGCGGACGGGACCGGACAGGTCTTCTTGCGGATATAACACGTACGCTCTTTACATTATCATTGACCATTTCATCCGCTCATATCTCGACCTTTGGTGAACGCGTTGTTGATGTTTTTTATGTAAAGGACATGTTTGGCCTTAAAATAACCAATAAAGTGAAGATAAAGAATATTGAGAAAAAACTTATTGAAGCCTTGAGTGGGCCAGAGAAGAAAACCAAAAAGAAAAGCAAACCTCCAAAAGAGATTATGAATAGCGGTTCAAAATGATTGATTTGATCAGGAACAGGTATCCTGATCTGTTGCCGGGGATAAGGGGCATCTAGCGTGAGTCTTCTAAAATCTGTCGCCACTGTTGGCGGCTTCACCATGATGAGCCGTATTCTCGGATTTATCCGCGATATATTAATCGCTACTGTGCTTGGGGCTGGCCCCATATCCGATGCTTTTTTTGTCGCGTTTCGCATACCGAATATGTTCCGAAGGCTCGTCGCCGAAGGCGCTTTTACAGCAGCTTTTGTCCCACTTTTTGCGCGGCAACTCGAAGAAGAGGGAAAGGAAAGCGCACTTACTTTTGCCTCTCATGCTCTTGCATTTCTAACGAGTTTTCTGTTTATCTTTTCGCTTCTTTTCGTCATTTTCATGCCCTTTTTGATGCAATTCTTAGCGCCTGGTTTTGAGGTCGAGGGACAACGATATGCGCTTGCAGTGCAATATGCGCGCGTAACATTTCCCTACCTCACTGCAATGGCAGTTGTGGCGTTACTTGGCGGTGTTCTAAACGCTTTTTACAAATTCGCGGCCATGTCGGCGGCTCCCATACTGCTTAATATCATTTTGATCAGTTGTCTTTTGTATTTACTGACACAACCAACATTCGATACTGGCCTTGTCCTTTCGTGGGGCGTTGCCGCTGCAGGGCTTGCGCAAGTGATTTATCTGGTGATTGCCAGCAAGCGCGCAGAGCTGATGGTTCCAATCATCAGACCTCGATATACTCCACAAATAAAACGGTTGTTTAAGCTGATGCTGCCGGGCCTTTTGGGAGCTGGAGTTCTGCAGATTAATATTCTGGTCGGCACCATCATTGCGTCAATGCTGGCAACCGGGTCGATTTCCTATCTATATTATGCAGATAGAGTCTACCAGCTTCCACTTGGCGTTATTGGCATTGCTGTTGGCACTGCGCTGTTGCCCATGTTGTCCCGGCAACTGAGGTCAGGTGAACAAACTGCTGCGAACGAGACAATGAACCGGGCAGTCGAGCTGTCCATGCTTTTCACCCTTCCCGCCGCAGCCGCCCTTATGACAATCTCAAAACCGATTATCACTGTCTTGTTTGAGCATGGTGAATTTGGCCCTCTTGCCAGTCAGACAACCTCCGACGCACTGATTGCTTTTTCAAGCGGGCTGCCAGCCTATGTTCTCACAAAAGTCTACGCACCGGGATTTTTCTCGCGAGAGGATACTTCAACCCCAGTGATTATAGGTGTTGTTGCTATGATTGTGAACATCGTACTTAGTCTGGCTTTTCTCAATTCTTTGGCCCATGTGGGAATTGCGCTCGCAACCTCTCTGGCCGCGTGGCTTAATGCAGGTGTCCTTTTAATCCTTCTTCTTAAAAAAGGCCATCATACACCAGATAGGCGTCTCTACAGGCGGACAATTGGCATTATCGCCGCCTCTTTATTGATGGCAGGCGGATTATGGCTGGGCTTGCCCTATATCGAACCTTTGTTAGAAGGAAGCCTTATAGAGCGCATTACTAGCCTTGCTATTTTGGTGATCGGTGGCGGTGTTCTTTATGGTCTCGGCGTGGTGCTCTTTGGCGCGGCAAGACTTGGTGAAGTAAAATCCATGTTAAGGCGCCGGAAATCCTCATAACCAGTTGACGCAAAGCGCCTCCCCTGCAATAACGCCCCTTCCTTTTAACTCCTGCCCGGACATTCAAATAAGAGTGAAATCGGGTCCGTGTCCAAAGCGTGAGGAGCGTTTTATGTCTCGTATTTTTTCTGGCGTTCAGCCAACCGGCAACCTTCATCTTGGTAATTATCTAGGCGCTATTCGTAATTTTGTCCGTCTTCAAGACGATTATGAATGTATTTATTGTGCCGTTGATATGCATGCGATCACTGTCTGGCAAGATCCAAAAGAGCTGCGCAGCAACACCCGTGAAGTTGCGGCGGCCTATCTCGCTGCCGGTGTTGATCCGAAAAAATCAGTCATATTTGCCCAAAGCAATGTTTCTGCCCATGCAGAACTGGCGTGGATTTTCAATTGTGTTGCGCGTCTGGGCTGGCTCAATCGCATGACCCAATTCAAAGAAAAAGCGGGAAAACACAAAGAAAATGCATCCTTGGGACTTTATGCATATCCGTCTCTTATGGCCGCCGATATTATGGCCTACAAGGCGACCCATGTTCCAGTTGGCGAAGATCAAAAACAACATTTGGAACTGACACGAGATATCGCACAGAAATTCAACAATGATTTTGGTGCGGAGGTTTTTCCAATAGTTGAGCCACTCATTTTTGGCGAAGCAACACGCGTTATGTCCCTGCGCGATGGCTCCAAGAAAATGTCCAAATCCGACCCGAGTGACTATTCTCGTATCACACTGACAGATGGCCGAGATGAAGTAGCCAAGAAACTCAAAAAAGCAAGAACAGATGCTGATCCGCTTCCTGAAAAAGTAGAGGATCTGGAAAACAGACTCGAAGCATTAAACCTTGTTGGGATTTACGCTGCGCTTGCCGATATTTCAAAGGCAGAAGTTCTCAATGAGTATGCGGGTTCCCAATTCTCGACCTTTAAACCCGCGTTGACAGAGCTTGCTGTCGAAAAATTCGGCCCTATTGGCGATGAAATGAAACGCTTGATGGCCGATCCGGGATATGTGGATTCTGTTCTGAAAGATGGTGCAGAGCGTGCTCGGGAAATTGCGGCCCCCGTCATTCGGGAAGTAAAGGAAACCGTTGGTTTTCTTGTCAGTTGACCTAATATGGTCGGGAGCCGCTTGTATAGGCCCCTGACCATACTTACATCTGAGTTGGCCATCTGAATTAGTTTGATCACACAAAAGGCGGATAAGAGGAACCCATGAGCGAAATCGGGACAGGAAGTAAATCCTCAACAGGTAGGGGCATAAGCCTCGGTCGAAGCTGGAAAAAAATACTAACAGTCTTAGTTGCTCTCGTCGGTGTTTACTTCATCGGCGGCATGTTGTGGATCCACAAGATCGATGATGATCTTAAATTCAGCGCAAGTGACGCCAATAAAACAGTGGGCGGCAGCTATACTGTTGAGACTGTAGCAGGTCTTATCGACCGGGAAATCAATGACCACCGCTGGACGTCTAACGATCCGTTTTTCATGCCTGCGGCCCTGTTGGACAATATGCCAAACTATCAGCAAGGTGTCATCTCTGCCCTCGCACGCTTCAGCTTTGAGCTGACGGATCAGATAGGCCGTACGCGCGGCTCCAGTCAGACAGATTCTGATTTACAGAATGCTGCTGGATTATTGCAATATGCGGGTGACGTCTGGAGCTGGGACCCGTCCGTCTCTCTGTTACCGACGGCCTCCTCCGAGAAACAGTATGAAAAAGCTCGAAAATCTCTGATTTCATACAATGTTCGTCTTGCCGAAGGACGAGCTGTTTTTGAAAAACGAGGGGATAACCTGCTGGCGACACTGGACCGGATAGCCCTTGATATCGGCTCATCAACAGCCGTTATCGATAAACATATCGCCGAAAACTCAGGGGCGTATATTGACTTTACCGCAGATGATCTCTTTTACGGCTTTAAGGGCCAGTCCTACGCCTACTATATGATCCTTGAAGCCCTTGCAAAAGATTACGAAAGTCTAATTCGGGAACGTGAGTTGGGGAATGCATGGTCGCAGATGCTGGGCAGTTTCCGGTCTGTAGTGGAATTGGACCCATATGTGATTTCCAATGCCAAAACTGACGGGCAACTTTTCCCCAATCACCTCGCAGTACAGGGCTTTTATATTTTGCGCGCCCGGACGCAGCTACGAGAAATCAGTAACATTCTCTTGAAATAAAGCCTGTATTGATGGCAGGATAGCGACCTGAAGAAATAATCCGTGGAGTCTCTATGACCAGCGAAGGCCCATCAACAAGTCGGCGAAGCAAATTCCTTGTAGTTGTCGATGATACGCCTGAATGCAAATCAGCCATTCGTTTTGCTTGCCGTCGTGCGTGGCATGTAGGCGGCGGCGTGATGCTCCTTAAGGTGATTGAGCCGCCAGATTTTCAGCATTGGATGGGTGTTGAGCAGGTTATGCGAGAAGAGGCCCGTGAGGCCGCAGAAGAACTTCTTCAAAATCTTGCAGAAGAAATTCAAAAAGACACGAACATCGTACCCGAATTTGTTATTCGAGACGGCTATATAAAAGATGAACTTCTTAGTCTTATCGAAGAGGACCCTGATGTTCGTATTCTTGTACTGGCTGCTTCCCCCGACACAGGAGGCCCTGGACCATTAGTCAAGAGTCTGGTCGGGGAAATGTCGGGTACTTTTGCAGTTCCCATTACCGTTGTTCCTGGAAATCTGAGTGACCGTCAGTTGGATGCAGTCACTTAAGATATAGATATTTGATTCGCCATTCCAATCCCCAATATTTTATATTTAGTATATTCTAATATACAATAAACCGTTGACGGTATTTGATAATTATTCGCCTTCACACAGAGCTTGCATTTAACGTTTCCTTAAGACATAGTCCCGGCCGTAGTAGATGACATTTGGTTAAAATTTGTCTCTAATACACCATATTTAGTAGACAGAAAAGTTGCGCACACCGAATATAGTAGTATAGTTGATTCTGCGTTAAGCAAATCCAAGAGTGTGGCTCGAAAAACAGATGCGTCATATAACAACGGCACTTAAATCTAGCAAAATTGCTACAATGCTGGCATTCGCCTTGGCTGGACTCTATGCAGCCACGGAATTTGGCAATCACCCGTCTCAACAGGCGGGTGCAAGCATTCCTGTGAAACAAATGATAGCGCGCGTGCCTACTGCTGCTGATCCGCTCAAAATGATTGCACTGACAATCCCACGTCCGCTTGTTCGCCCGGATGGGCTTCCCGAAGTGGAACAACCCTATCAAGTGGATGTTGTTTCTCTGACACAAAAATGGTCTGGCATGTCATTTGATTTGGAACAGATCCGTGCCGGTAGGGAAGTACCAAGATATTTTGTCGAACAAATCCCGGTCGATATTCTGGACATCAATCAAGTCAAAAAACGCAAACAAGTTTTTCTCTCAGTTGCCCTTCCATTGATCCTTCGGGCGAATGAAGAAATTGAAGCCAAGCGGGGCCGGTTGGTAAAACTCCTGACAGATCAGGAATTGGGTTTTGATATTTCAGAGAAAGACAAAATCTGGATCAGTGGTCTTGCTGATTTTTATGGCGCCGAAGCTGGCGACATGATGGATCTGCTGGCTCGGGTCGATGTCATTCCCGTTTCTCTCGCTCTTGCACAGAGCATTGAAGAATCTGGTTGGGGCACGTCCCGATTTGCCCGGGAAGGAAATGCCCTGTTTGGCCAGCGTGTCTGGTCTGCCGGAGATGGTATTGTTCCTCAGGATCGAACTGAAGGCCTAAGTTACGAAGTCAGGGTCTATGACGAACTTCAGCATTCCATACAAAGCTATATTCATAACCTCAATACACATGCTGCCTATTCAAATCTTCGCTTTGAAAGAGCAAATCTGAAGCGCGATTATGGAACGATCAGCGGATATGAGCTGAGCCGCACACTTCTCTCTTATTCTGAAAGAGGAGAAGCCTACGTTGAAGCTCTACAATCTCTTATTCGAGTTAATAATCTCGGGCAATTTGATGATGCAGTACTTGCACCCGAGCAAGTCGCTCAGATACTCAACTCTTCCAACAATTGATCTGCAGCAGCTGATACAAGATTTGTCTCCGCTGCACAGAGCAGAAAATCAAACCCTTCTTCAAACATCTCATTCGTTCGCTCAGCACCTTTGGATATGCATCCAAGCCATTTTCCGCTTTTCCGAATTTTGTCCCGCGCCTCTTCAAACAGCGCTTTAACCTCAGGGTCTTCAAACTGACCAGGTTTTCCGATACTGCCGGATAGATCATAGGGACCGATGAAGAGCATATCCACGCCGTCAACTGCTGCAATCTCTTCAATATTGCCTACGGCTTCCTTCGTTTCAATTTGACAGATAATCATCATTTTACCTTCAAATTCAGAAAGGTACTCTGCCGTCTGTCGTCCATAATGTGCGGCCCTTGCCGCACCCAAACCAACACCTCGCGTTCCATTTGGTGGATAAAAACAAGCATCAACAGCCATTTTTGCTTCTTCCGCTGTATTCACAGCAGGAAACATGATGCCTTCCATCCCGGCATCTAGTGCCCGTTTCACGGCAACCGGGTCATTTGACGGAATACGCATCAGAGTACTGCTATTTCCGGCAACGCAAATGGCTCGATGCTGGCCTATAGCGGATGAAAGATCCCCACTCCCGTGTTCATGATCAATCATAATGGCATCGAAACCACTTCCGCCGACTATTTCTGCCATATCAGAGGAGCCTGTGAAGAGCCAGCAGCCTGCCGTTTTTCGGCCCTTCATGAGTTGGTTCTTTAGCCGTCCAACACGCTTCATGATGTATTTCCTTAGTTCTTTTGAATATAAAACAATGAGCCAAACCAGCGAAAACGCCCTTCTGGTCCAGGAAGAGTACAATTGATCCGGCCCCGACCAGCAGGAAAAGCTTGATCAAGCCTCACCTCGACACGGGTTTCCCCCAATCGTTGAATAGGAACAGCACCGCCTGACTGATTAGATGAGTAACAGGACAGCTGGTGCAGATTTGTATATTTCTCTGCCACCGTAAAACCAAAGGCAGGAGGATTACGTTTTAACACATTATCCGTCGGAATAATCTCTTTTGCCCTGAGGGGAAGCGCATTGGCCGCAAGACGAAGACGGCCGATCCCCCCATAATTTTCGTTCATTGCAAACCTGGGATAGGAAAACTTGTCTGACCCCGCATAAGCGACGCCCGATTGCTGACCAAAGGCAGCCTTGAAACCAGCGTCAGCAATCACCTTTTTTATGTCAGTTCCATATTCACCGTAGGGATAGGCGAAAATAGCCGGAATGAAGCCGAGTTTTTCCTGAAAGGTTGCGCTTGCCGTTGAAATTTCCTTCCGTAGTCCTTCAGCATCCAATGTTGGAAGATGAGCATGACTGGCTGTATGATGCCCTACATACACGCCTGCCATACTCATTTCTTTCAGTTGTTCCCATGTCATATAATCCGTGGGTTCTGAAGATAGGCTTGCAGTGGACACAAAAATTGTGAAGGGAAACCCTGCTTCTTTGAGAAGCGGCCAGGCCCGTTCATAAACTGAAAAATAAGCATCATCAATTGTCAGCGCCACTGTCCTGTCCGGCAAAGATTTCCCTGCTTCCAATGCATCGACAATCTGTCCAAGAGGCAGAACGGTATATCCTCCAGTTTTTAGCTCATTCAAATGCTCCTGAAACTGATCCAGTTTGATATTGGTATGCGGGTATTGGCTTTCACCAAAACGGTGATACATGATTACACTCGCCCAATCAGCGGCCTGAGCGGGGAGCGCAGCAGTTACGGAAACAAAAGCAACAAGCACAGCTAATAAGGAGCTTTGAAAGCTTCTTTTCCAAACCGATAAGCAAAAATTTCCAAATAATATGTTCATCACCGCTACCACTCTACATCCTTATTTGCCAAGCATACTCTTGATATACCTAACTTTCAGCCATCATCTTAGTTCCCGCTGCAATATCTGATAATGTCGCATATCTACGCGGTTTGAAAAGCTGATAATGCCACCACTCATTCATATAGAAATCCCACCCCGCCGCAGACATAATTCCAAGAAGAAGTGCCCGATTTTTCTGAGCGTCTGGAGATACACCGACAACTCCATGGTGGGAAAGGGTTGTCATTGCATCAAATTCGGTCCCCATTTCAAGCTCGGATCCGTCAGCATCCAATAACGTCAGATCGATTGCAGCACCTCTTGCATGGGGAGATCCACTGGTTGGCGGCGCGAGATAATCAGGGTTTGGCGTATGATCCCAAAGCATCTGGACCGCTTCAGTTGGACGGAAACCGTCAAAAACCCGAAACCGGTAGCCCGTTCCTCTTGCCAGAATAATGGCTTTATTCAACAATTCTGCTGCTTCTTCATTCAGGAAACAGGCTGGCCTTGAATACACCGCTGTGCCCGTGAAGTTATTGGAAGACGCATACCGTAAATCCAACGTCACATCAAAATCAGCTTCCGTAATTTCGATCAGGTTCATTTCTGTCATTTGACTCTTAATTCATTACACTTAAAACCCAACCGTTTCCAAAAGACAGAGAGGTTTGTTTGTGATAATGCATCCCCTCGCATTGGGAAATGGAGCCTACAGTGACATGGTAGAGAAGGCAATGAAGATACTTGCATTGGATACAGCGCTAAATGCCTGCTCTGTCGCTATTGTTGACGGATCGAATATTCTTGCCGAGCAACATGAAGAAAGGGCACGTGGTCATGCGGAACGATTGATCCCAATGATAAAAAAATTGATGAACCAAGCGTGCCTTACATTTGAAAACCTGGACCTGATTGCAGTTTCCGTGGGACCGGGTACATTCACTGGATTGCGCATTGGCCTGTCCGCCGCAAGGGGTATATCACTGGCATCTTCAACCCCATGTTTGGGAATAACAACACTAGAAACACTGGCGGCATCGGTCTCTTCTACTCAGGCAAATGACCGGCCAATCGTCGTTGCCATTGATGCCCGCCGAAAAGAAGTTTATTTTCAAATCTTCAAGTTTTCTAAAACCCACGAATTCCCCATCCCAATGGACACGCCAAGAGCAATTCCACTTAGCGACATAAAACCATCACTTCCCACCGTCCCCTTTGTCCTTATTGGAAGCGGAGCTAAACTCATTGATGAAGCTGGTTTATTAGAGGACAAACAGGCTGAGATACTAAATATCAACCCAAATCCTGAGGCTTATTTATTGGCAAGGATTGCGCACCGACATGGCCTACCTGCTGTAGGCTCTCCCTCTCCCGCCCCAGTTTATCTGAGAGCGCCCGACGCAAAACTTCCTGGCGGCATTGATCCTGTCCACCTAAAAGAATGATGAAACGCAGCACTTTCCTCACCAATGAACTAACCGCAAGCCTCCTTGCAGCTCTGCATTCCTGCTGCTTTAAAAAAGCGTGGAGTGAACAGGACTTTAAGGACCTTCTCAAAATACCTGGTGCAACCGCTCAAATACTCGAAGTTGATGGCGATCCCGTCGCGTTTGCCCTGTATCAGTGTCATTCTGGTGAAGCAGAGATACTGACATTGGGTGTCATCCCAAAAAAAAGAGGGTTCTCTTTTGGCGAAACACTTCTTGAGCAAGGAGAAAAGTATTTAGGAGAATCCGGAGTTGACCGAATAGTGCTGGAAGTATCTGAAACCAATTTTTTTGCTACTAGCCTATATAATAAATCCGGTTTCACGAAGATCGGCATGCGGAAAAAATACTATCTTGAGGATGGGAAAAGAGTGGACGCCTTAGTGCTGAACAAAAAGATGAACGAACATTTGTCACAATAGACATACGTTCTCTCAACTAATCTTCAGAAACCAAAAAATAAAATTAAAGGAAAAGTACCCGCAAATCTCATTAATCCGAAAAAAACAAGTACTGATACAATTGACGACAGCAAAATAGTATGAGATTTTTTTAAATACCCCTTTTTTCTTGCCATACTATTGCACATATAACCAACATACACTATAAGGCAGCGAACTTTTAAATGGAGGATTTGGAAAAGTGTCTGACAAAATCGAGAAAATGGAGCTTC
>PJEL010002284.1_pt1 | contig 17885 bp, 18 predicted proteins | sample 1853271 | NCBI WGS metagenome assembly PJEL01 (sample SAMN08108733, study PRJNA415343) | Invertebrate metagenome, whole genome shotgun sequencing project. | host: Globobulimina | place: Sweden: Gullmar Fjord | collected 2015-08
CAGGTAGAAGCCGGTTTTAGCACAGATGGGCAAAAGATATTGGCCTTTCATCCCATGGCTGAAGCCTAATGGGTTTTCCCGGCTTCTCCAATAATTCAGGGATACTATGAAGTTAGTTTGCTTGAGTAAAAACCTGGTTTCTCACCCTCTGGTCGAAACGAAGGCCGTCACCAATTATTGCAACCAGCGATTGGTGCCATCTAAGAGGCGTAGGGCGGCATTGCCATCAATCTGTACGCCTCCTTGATTAACCCCAGCCGGGTCAAGCGAGACTTCATTTAGGGCAATTTGTTGGGCCTCTTCTAGTAAAAATTGCCGGAAAGCAAGGGCGGCTTCTTTGGCTTCAGGAGAAGTTGTGCTGCGGATGGCAAAGGGGTAGTCGAGTACAACATTGGGTTGGGTGGGAAGCATGGTAAAGCCAGGTTTCTCATTCATTTTGACATCAAGCCAAGAGGCCAAAGTAAGGATACCAACATCACCAGCGGAAACTCCTTTGGTGGCAAAATCTCCCCCCGGTGTGGCCGGAATCCGTGTATTTCGGTTGCCAAAGGTCTCATTAAGCCAGGTATCTGCTGTGCTAACATCATTAGCCGAGAGGGAATTGTTGCCAGACTGGCTGGCTGTGGCCGAGATAAGAGCGGCCAAACCCTCAGCCGAATCTTGGGGATCGGCGATAACCAGTTTAAGCCCGTCGGCACTTTTGGCAAGCGTATTAATATTCTGCCATGTCAAGTTTGAATTGGCAAGGTTTAAGGTCTCAAGTTTGTTATCAAATCCACCCCAACTCAGCGAAGTACTGGCCACCGATTGGGCATCCTCAAATTGTAAACCGGATTTTTGGGCCATATCCAGCACATAAGTGGCTTCAGCCAGCCAGGCAGATGGGAGGATGCCTTGGGGGTTGTTTGTTTGAAAATCAGCGACAGGGATTAATTCGTTAGCTTCAATAATTTTTATCTGGGTGGTGGGGTTAGCTTCATTAAAATCCTGAGCCGACTGGGTGGCCCAATCTTTAAGGGAGGGAGCCACCACTATTTGTATTTCCAGGTTTTCAGGCTCAGTTGTCAAATTGAATGAACTGACTAAAAAATAGCTGGTGGCCATCATAGCGACACAAATTAAGATAGCCACACCGATAATTGCAAAAAAAGTTGTTTTAGTTGCTTGCATCTTTGTATCCTTAATTAGTAATTGGTAATTAGTAATTAGTGAACAGTGAACAGTGAGCAGTGAATAGTGAACAGTGAACAGTGAAAGCCAAATATTGAATAGTGGTTGCTGATTATTAGATAGTGAAATGCACCCTTATGATTTCTGAACATCAATGTTTTAAACATCAATGTTCTGAACATTGATGTTCTTGGTAATTATAACACATCTCAGGCAGAGTAGCACGATGCAGGTCTTAAATTGACCCGACCATTCCTTATGATTACAATGAGTGGTATGATAAGAGCAGATAAACATTTTATTGTGGAGGAGTAAAATCATGTTAATTATGAATGGGACGGTCATTACTTTTGATGACAAAAATCGGGTTATTCCCTATGGCGCAGTTTATTATGAAAATGATACAATTGTTGAAGTGGGTCGTATGGCTGACCTTGAGTCTAAATACCCTCAGGCCGAGAAGTTGGATGCTGACGGTAAGATTATTATGCCCGGTATGATTTGTGCTCATACCCACTTTTATGGGGCATTTGCCAGGGGTATGGCTATCCCTGGTCAGGCACCGCAAAACTTTATGCAGATTTTAGAGCAATTGTGGTGGAAGGTTGACCGGGCGCTCACTCTGGAAGATAGCAAATATAGCGCGCTGGTGGCTTTGGTGGACGCTATTCGACATGGAACAACCACCTTAATTGACCATCATGCCAGCCCCGCTCATATTGACGGTTCATTAGATGCTCTGGCGGAGGCGGCTACAGAATCGGGTTTGCGGGTTGGCCTTTGTTATGAGGTGACAGATCGCAATGGGCCAGCGGGAAGAGAGGCCGGTATTGCTGAGAATGTGCGTTTTATTAAACGGCTACGCCAAAGTCCCAATCCCAAGTTGGGGGCTTCTTTTGGTCTCCATGCTTCATTTACCGTTAGCGATGCGACTTTAGAGGCCAGTGTTGATGCGGTCAGGGGGTTGGATAGCGGTTTTCATATTCACGTGGCTGAAGATAAAGCTGATGAAGCTGACAGCTTGAAAAAGCATAATATGCGCGTTGCTGAACGCTTGGAGAAGCGGGATATTTTGGGGCCTAAGACGTTGGTCGCCCATGCTATTCACGTTGATGCTTATGAAATGGATGCTTTTAGAGCTACCAAAAGCAAAATTAGCCATCAGCCGCGCAGCAATATGAACAATGCGGTGGGTGTGACGGAGGTGGAAAAGTTATTAAATAAGGGCGTTGTGGTTGGTTTAGGTAATGATGGTTTTTATAATAATATGTTTTCGGAAATCCATACCGCTTATCTGTTGCACAAAGTCAGCAAGGGCGATCCGCGGGTTATGCCCGGTGACCGTCTGATGGATATGGCTTTTAAGAACAATGCTATCATTGCGGCGATGTTTTTTCCAAAACCTGTGGGGGCGTTGGTTCCGGGGGCTTTTGCCGATATTATCCTCCAGGATTATGTGCCTTACACTCCGCTCACCGAGGGCAATTATCCCTGGCAACTTATCTTTGGTATGGATGGTAGTCATGTCACTCACACCATTGCTGGGGGGCAGTTGTTGATGAAGGAGCGGCAGGTTTTAACTTTGGATGAAGTGGCTATTGCTGACAAGGCTACATCTCTGGCTACGGATGTTTGGCGACGGGTGGGTGAGATGGATAGTTGATAGTTATACAAACGTTTGCTCCATACTGGGGTAAACAATAAACCTTAAACATAGGTTCATCTTCATATCGAAATTATGTTTTTGGTTCTCTTATTAATTCCCACATGGGGAGATTAATAAGTGATAAGGTAATCTGGTTAACTAATTTAAAACCAAATCTTTCATACATTTTTACATTCTTTTCTATTTCTGTCTCTAAATAGATAGGTATCCCGATCTGTTCGCTCTTTTCAATTAATGCTTGTAACAACTTTCCTCCAAAACCTTGCCCCTGAAATTCTGAGGCCACGCCAATTATTTGGAGATAAATGAATGATTTTCCCTTCATATTTTCTTTCCGCTCTTTGTGGAGTGGTTTAAATACAGGTTTCATTTTTTTGGCAAGTTTAGGGCCTATTTTCATTCCAGATCTAATAGCCCCACTTCGTATTAGTCGCCAGATTGTCATGTCTGCAAGATCACCCGGAAGCCATGCGGCAATTCCTTCCAGATTTTCAGAGGTTGCATAAACCTCTCCGTATTTTAGGCTATATCTGATTGGAGTTTCATAAAATGCAGCTAGTTTTTGATTGATCTTGGTTTCAGCTTCAAAGACTTTTTGCGAGATAGGATCATGTTGAAAAGCATCTGTTAAAACGGCAACGGCCTTTGGAATATCTTTCTTCTGTAATTTGTATAAGTTTTCTATTTGTCCTGACATAATTGGTATGCTCCAGGTAACCGTTCAGCCCCCAACCCAAATAGATTTTTATTCTTGTTGCTGTACCGTAGGTTCGGTTGGACTCTCTTGATAAAAGGCTTCTATTGCGACCTCAATGGTGGGATAGAAGTGGTGGCGGTCTATGGTTTCGAGGAGGCCGTAGCGAACAATTTTGTCTTTAACCGAGTCGTTGAGTTCGGCGAAGATGAGATGGATGTCGGCGGCGTTGAGTTCAAGGTCGAGGTCAACTAGCATGTCGGCAGCGGTGGTGTCAATGTCGGTCATTGGTTCGGCGGTGATTAGGACCCAGGTGGGGGTGGGGCTTGTTTGTTTGAGCAGGTCGCGGATTAAGTCACGGAATAGGTTGGCGTTGGCAAAGAAGAGAGGGGCATCCCAGCGAATCATGAGCAAGCCGGGTATTTGTTGGGCTTGCGGATAGCGGGCTATGTCCTGGTAGCCCGCTATATTTTTATTTTCCGGTTTTCCCAATATTGCCAAATGAGGTCGCCAAGAGCGTTCAAAGAATTGCAAGATGGAGAGGACGACGGCGATGATAATGCCTTCTAAGACGCCGACCAGGGCTACCCCCAGGATACAAGCGATAGCCAGGGCAAATTCGCCTTTACGAATGGTCCAGAGGTGTCGCAGGGCGGATAGGTCAAAGAGGCTGATTGAGGCGGTAATGACAACGGCGGCGAGGACGGGTTGGGGCATACTTTGAACTAAAGCGGGTAAGAATATAAGCATAATGATGACCAGTCCGGCGGCGACAATGCCGGTCAATTGGGTTTTGGCTCCGGATTGCTCGGCTACGGCTGTCCGTGAACTGCTGGTGCTGACGGGGAAGCCCTGGAACAGGCCGGAGAGAAGGTTAGCGGCTCCAATGCCTACCAATTCTTGATTGCTGTTGACATCGTAGCCACGCCGGGCGGCAAATCCGGTTGAGGTGGAAATGGTGTCACCAACAGCTACGAGTGACATACCAAAAGCTGCGGCCAGGAGTAAGGGTAAATCTGAAAAGGCTATTGAGGGGAATGAGGGGAGTGGAAAGCCTTGAGGCAATACTCCAATCACGGCGACACCTTTGGCGGTGAGATTAAAGAGCATTGAAAGAATAATGGCGACTACGACGGCTATCAAGATGCCGGGGGCGCGGGGCAGCCAATAGCGCAAACCGAGAATGATAATTAGACAGAGTAGGCCTACCCCCAAGGCCCAGAGGTTTGTGTGGTTTAGATGTAGCAAAAAGGCGTTGGCTTCCTGGATTAGATTGTCTCCGGCTACAGAAAAACCAAAAAGTTTGGGCAGTTGGCCGATAAAAATGGTGATTGCCAGACCGGCCAGATAACCAATGCGAACTGGTTTTGAGATTAAATCAGCCACAAAACCCAATCTGGCAAAACCAGCCCCAAGATTAATTAAACCGACCATTAGAGCCAATATGCCAGCCAGAGCAATAGCCTTATTCACATCGCCAACGGCCAGAGGCAGAATGGCGGCGGCAATCATCGGCCCCAGCGAGGAATCGGGACCCAATACGAGATAAGGTGAGGGGCCAAAGGCGGCATAGGCCAAGAGACATATAACGGTGGTATAGAGGCCTGTAATGGCGGGTAGTCCGGCCAATTCAGCATAAGCCATGCCTTGGGGTACCAATAAAGTAGACAATACCAGGCCAGCTATCAGGTCACGGGGTAACCAGGCCCGTTGATAGTTGTGCAAAACTCGTAAGCCGGGCATCCATTTTTCTATCTGAACCAGGCGTGAGGGGGGGGTTGTTTGAATTGTTGGGTTGTTCATTGGGTACTCAATCTTACGATTTATTCTGTTTAGCCAGCCAATTTTCTAAGACACGGCGATGTTTTGACTCTAACTTGGTTAGAGGGCGTTTTGACTTTAATAGGGTATTGGCTTGTTCAAAGGTCAGGTCTTGTTCAGACATTAGATAGGCGGCTAGAAGGGTGGCTGAGCGTCCTCGGCCTTTGGCACAGTGAATGAGTACCACCCGGTTATTGGCTATCTGAGTTTTAATCCAGGCTACGGCTTCGGAGATGATCTGTTCATGCGGTACGGTAACATCCGGCACAGGATAACGGATGTGGGTAATATCATGTTTTTCATAAAAGGTGATATCATCTTCGCGCTCGGCCCGAATGTTGATAACAGCTGTAATATTGGCTTGGAGAATGTAGTCATAGTCACGGCGATAGGTTGGCGCTCCGCCCAGCCATAGTGCGAGTGTAATTTGAGAAAACCAGGATTGCCCCAGAATCTTTTCATAGGTAAAACGGATGAGGGGGTATAATTTATCAAAAAGTGTATGGAATAGACTCAATTTGGGTTGGTTAGGAGACGACAATAGATAAGGCTCCCGGAATAACTTTTCCAAAAATGTGCTGAAGAATTCGTATTGTATTCTCCGATAAGTGACAATCAGGTAATATAAATGTTCCAACGAAAATTATTTGTATGCTATCCGAGGAGTAGTTATAACCCATAAGCAATGCTCTAATTTTTTATACGCCAATTAACAATGTAGTAGATGCCTGCACCAACTAAGCCGCTATAGAGGCATAATTTATGTAATGTTTCAATTGAAATAACATCTTGAAAGTTGTTGAGTGTGGTAAACGGATAAAATGGCTCCACATCTGGGTGCATAATAGTATCCAGTAATACATGGCTGTAACTACCAATAAATGCACTCAGGAATGATACCCACCAGATGATGGTTATAGGCTGCTTTTTGGCGATACCCAAAACCTTGAGCATTAACTCTAATAGATATTTACCTGATAAAGCTGAGAAAATTGCTAGTAGTGTTGCTCCAATGTAGGTGTGTGAAAAACCGTGCAGGTGACCTTGGCCCGTAATTAAAACAAATAAGGGTTGGATATCCATAATGATTTGAGTCCAGCCAAACACCATAAGGCTAAAGCTACTCTGGAATATAGCTTTAATAAAAATTCCCGGACCCATGTGAAAGGGAGTAAATGGCATAGTTTTTTGGGTGACATAAGGGTGTTGCAGTTACCACTTATGGAATGAAGATTCGTCCCCTTCCTAAGTGATTCTCTAAATTCAGCCCAATTTCAACTAATCTATCAGCACATTGTTCACGATAGGTCTTTTCTGCTAAACGGTAGGTATTGCCAATCGTTAAAATTGGTAGTGAAGTCAGGGTATTTTCCTGGCGAAGCGTTTGCTCTAACGAATCTTCTCCCTTCATATTCCGATTGTTAGTGAGCAAAATCATTCTATTTGCTTGAGCAAAACGCCAAACTTCACGGTCAGGGCTATCAATTGGCAAGCCTATATCGCCAAAAGTGACCAACTTGAGGGGTAATAGTTCAAGCCAGCCGATTGAGGTCAATGTCCCCCATAATAGGACAGCATACCCCTCAAGGTCATGGTCGGCTAAAATTATTATTGGGCTAATTCCCACTTGGCCTTCCTTTCTTGCAATTTGGCTCGAATCGCTTCTTGTCCAGGTTTGGGGGGAATAGCGGCAACTTTGGCTAAGTGTTCTCGATTATACTCTCTCCAATACCGCTCAGTTTCTTCAGCTTCTTTTAAGACAGTTTGGTATTCAGCCTCAACTTCTTGGCGGTGAGCTTCAATATAGTCCAGTACATCATTAATTTGTTTGTCCGTTAAATTGAGCCAGTCTCGAACTAACTTTGGCGGCCAATCAGCTTTGATATAGTCCATTATGGTATAGAGGGTAATACGTGTACCAGCAATAGATAATCCTCGATCAGTTCTGACAACAGTTGCTTGAGGGGAATGGACAATAAGCGGAGAAAAGACTCTATAAAAACCTTCTAATTTTTCCAAGAGCCATTGGTGCTGTTCTTGCCACAACTCTCGATTTCTTGGGTTACTATCCTTTTCCAAATAAATATTACGCTTGTACTCTGCACTAGGAGCTAATTCCCACCGTAATCTTTGCCCAAACTCTTCTTCAATTCTCTCTCGACGATCCTTCAACCTCTTAAAACGTAGTGGGGCGTTTTTTTTATTCAAGACTAAAGCAACACGAATTAATCTATCCTGCACAGATATCTGGGAGACGTAGTGAGCCTCTTTAATAGCCAGCGGGCAACCTGTCTTAATCTTCATATGGTGACTGGCTTCCGGGGAGGTATGAGGAAGTAGGGGTTGAATAATATCACTGTTCTTTGAGGCGTAGGCGTGGAATTTTTTCCAATAATCTGTCTGCAGTTGCTTAGTATCACTCATAAACTTTTCTCCTGTAAGACTATTCTCAAATCGTTCGCTTTTGGTTATCTGAGGATACCCCGTTTGTCGGGTTTCTCTACCACTCAATTTCTGAGCAATAAATGTAACAAGTTCATCAACTTGTTGCTCAGACTCTTCTCTAGTCATAATTTTTTATTAGCGGTTTCCCGCTATATTTTTTTATCGCCATTCTGATAATACCATAATTCCCTCTGTAATTCCAGTTTTAGAGGAATTGAGGGGTAGAGGAGCAGTTAAACGGCTCTACGGGTTGGAGACATTGGCCTGTGGGTGGACTTTTTTAAACTTGCCTGGTTCCAGGTAGCAATTGACACCCAAACCTACAACACTAAACTGTTACTGTCTCTTCAATAATTCAGCGATTTCTTGCATCTGTTCTGGTAGTAGCGGGCCGAACTCTACTGCGCCGACATTTTCTGCCACTTGCTTGACTGTGCGGAAGCCGGGGATAGGAATGGTTTGCGGGCTACGTGCCCATAACCAGGCGAGGAGGGTGAACGATTACCTTTTTCATTGGCTGATACTCAAGCCCCTCGCCTTCAAAACTCTTCATTTTCCTCACACCTGTCGATTTCTTATACCCTACGGCCTGATAAAATGGCACTGCATACAGTGTCGACATCAAGCGAATCACCTCTGTCCTTTGGGCAACACATTCCTGCTCAAAGCTCTCAACCAATCTTCGTCCTATGCCCTGCCGATGGAGAGTCCCGCTGACAAATAAACTTTGTAATTTGTCCTTTTTTCCCCTTAGCACACCCACGATTTGGCCATCTTTTTCGGCAACAAATAGTATCGAAGCTTTGATTACCCTGGCAATTGCTTCCTGATGTGATTTCTCCGGTGATCTGGCGTGCTGAAAAGGCCCCAAAAACGCACTTCTTTCTTCAGGGGGAGCAAATGAAAGATTAAATTGAGCATAAGTATCTGCGATGAGTTTGCCAACACATTGGGCATCGCTTTTATGGTAGTTACGGATTATTATCATATTGCCTTGATTCATTGACTCCGGAATGAGATTTTAATAACTGTCCTGATGATAGCACAACGTAGTGCGTAAAGAGGAATTTATACGCAATACGTAATACGCAGAAATGGGATAGTTAATTAATCCCCGTTTTTCAATGTTGTCATGCCAATCATCAACTAAAGAACTATTCACGAACAAATGATAACAGCTATTTTATTTTGAGCCAAATTTTGAATGTTGTATTGACAGACCAAAGGCAGTTGTTTTAGGTCGGCAGGCAAAGCAAGTTTTGGGTAAATCCGGTCCCTGGGCAAGGGGTTGTTTGCACTGTTGGCAGGGCCTTAATTCGCCGGCAGCCAGCGGTTTTTTGGTTAATAGGTGGGGGGATATTGTGGCTGGTGGGGTAGAGATAGCCTGTTCGGGGCAGGCCAGAAGGCATAAGTTGCAATCTTGCCCCAGGCAGAGCGATGAATTAAAAGTGAGCGCGAAGGATTTGCCGTCGCTTAGAAATTTTAGGGCACCAGTGGGGCAAAATTTAGCGCACAGTATGCAGGCAGTGCAGCGGGCGGAGTCAATGTGGAGATTGGAGATTGGGAGATTAGTAATTGGTAATTGGTTATTGGTAAGTAAAGATTTTTCAAGAATTGACAAAATCTTGGCCCGTTGATGGGGTACAGAATGGGGCAAACGCTCAGATACTGGCACCGATTTGCCGGCTTTGACCATTTCTACCTGCTCTTGGGCGATGGTCACTGCCTGCCCCATTTTTTTGAATGAGCCAAACAAACCCCGTCGGGAAAGAGGCGGGGTAGCGGCATTATAAACAGGGCGTTGAGGTGTCGGCGATGTTTCCTCCGTTTCGGTTCGCAGCAAGATGGAGCCGCCATCTTCAAGCAAGCTGGCCCAGTCTCTAGCTTGAGCTATGGTCTGCTGGATAAGCGGGTACACCTGGCCTAAAGGACAGCTGGCACAGTGGGTGTCGTCCAGCCAGGTTTCTTTTTTTAGGGTTGAGAGTTCAAGTAAAGTAGCTGGTGAGAGTGAGGCCAGACAACGTTGGGTTTGCACAGCTTGGGGAGCGAGACCGTGTTCAGGGTGGGGATGTTGAGGACAGATCAAATCCACTGGCCCGGCGGGGAGCGCTGCCGCCGTTTTTATCAATTTGCTCGACAGGCCATCGGGGCGGGTAAAGGCTTCGGTGGGGCAGCGGTGCAGACAGAGACCGCAGTGCAGGCAGGCGTTGTTATCCAGGGTTGGTTTGCCATTGGTAACGGTAATGGCACCTTTTGCTGGGCAATTAGCAGCACAAAGCGAACAATCCAATGCCCGAAAGCGGGTATTGAGGCAGCGTTCCGGGTGCAGGGCAATGGCTTCGCTGCCGGAGAATTTTTCGGTCAATGAGAGTAGGGACATAGTTGATAGTTGATAGTTGATAGTTGATAGTTGGTGGTTGGTGGTTGATGGTGGTGGTGGTTGGTGGTTGGTGGTTGGTGGTGGTTGATGGTTGGTGGTGGTTGGTGGTTGATAGTTGGTGGTTGGTGTTGGTGTTGGTAGTTGGTCTGAAATGATGATGTTATGAGTTTGATTAACTTGTTAGTTATTTAAGCTGCGAAATAGTATACAATTTTGAAATGGGGAAGGCTACTGGTTCGTCCACCAAACGATAGTATCGCTCTCCGGCGCAAGGGCGGCACATTATGGTGTCATCTCGTACTATTTCGCGCTCGTTGATGATTTCTTCGCCGCATATTTCACAGTTTACCCGATAACCGTCTTTGCTCAAAATTTCGGCCAGCGATACGTCCAAAATAGCTTCCTGAAGGGTGAGTAGTTCTTCATCGGGCATACGCTGGTAGCCTAGCAGGTAGGCGTGCCAGCGACTTTCAGCCTCCGGGGCGTAGGATTTGGCTAATTTGCGGGTGAGGTGGCTGGGCACAATCCGGACAGCCCGCCCGGTTTGGGTGTCAACAAAGGTGGCGGCTACTTTACCAAAATCGTAAACAAACATACTCCGTCGCCCTACCCGGCAGCCAGTGGCAACAGCCAGCCCGTCAATCAAGCAACCGTCGGTTTCAACCAGGGTCAGAATGCGTTTGTCGCTTTGAGGGACTTCCAGCCCCAGCCAGCGGCCTCCGGCCAGACCCATACGCACACCCAACACCTGCCGGGGGCAGAGGTGGTCGTGGAATGAGGCAGATTTTTGTAGTAGTTCTTTAAAAATGGACATTTGAAACTCCTTGAGTTATTTTAATAGTTTAAAAGGCCTTAGCAACCGGCAAATTCATCGGGTTCGCGCACATCTAAAATGAAATAATCAACGCCAGCGGCTTGTTGGAGTAGAAAATCTTCGGGGGACAGGCGGTAGCGGTCTTGGGGCAGGTTTTGCAGGTACTTGTTCCCGGCTTTGCCCAACACAGCCTGCTCGTAAGCTTCCCGAACCATAAAACCGGAGGGGGCCAGTTGCAGGGCTTGCCCGGCCAGATCAACGGCCTCGTCAAAATCACCGGCATCGTAGGCGGTTTCAGAGGCTTCCAATAATTTATTCACTTCACCAGCTTCGGCAATTTGGCCGGACTCAAGGGTTTTTGCCTGAGTCTGGCTGCAAGCGGTTAAGGTGACAATGAGTAAAAGAATAAAAAGGTAGAGGGTATGTTTTATTTTAATAAAAACACCCGTACACTTGGTGTGCATTGAGATGCTCCGTTTTAATTGTCTATGCTAAAACAAAGCGGGGCGATAAAAAGTATGCTTACCCATCACCGCCCCGAAACGTTGTACTATTATAGACCTCAAAGGTGTAAAAAACCTTTGAGGTCTGGATTAGATGCTAACTCTTTCGCAGCCCCAAATAACTCAGGTCAGACCGTAGAAAGGCATAAGCAGTTGCGGTAATGACGCTGTACAGGCTCTCTGGGGCAGCATCGGTGATGCGTTGGGCAAATTGGGGAAACCAACGGACCAGATGTTTATTTAAGAAGGCCCGCTGTTGGATACGAATTTGCATGTTATCATCGTCCTCGTTGGCCGTTTCTATGGCCTTAACCTCTCCGGCGCACAAAAAAGACATAAACTCTAATTCTACCGAGACGTGGTCAGGCATATCCTGCAACGATGATGATAGGGCAAGGCCAGAGTTGGTGTACTCAGTTTCAAGCTCAGTCGCAATAACGGCCCTAATCTGCCCCTGTGGGTCCAGATAAAAGGATTCGTAGGGTGGGGCGGCAGGCTTAACCCGAATAAGGTGGTTATACTCCTCTTCAATCTGTTCAAACGTTTCCTCGTTTAAGTAGAGCAGCGAGGTAAGCAGTTTGTGGAGTTGGGGGCTAAAGTCAAGAGTTTCCCAGACATGCTTGGCTGTCAGCAATTCTCCGGCGGCAATTTTAATATTGCCCAGCCGGGTTTGATCGGGGTAAAGAAACAACATCCCCAAAAAGCGGTACAGAGCCTGGCGCAGTTGGGCCATTTCGAGGGGGGGTAGAGCACTATTCTCAATTTCAGTCATTATATTATCCGGTTGTTGCATCGGTCTTTCCATAGCCTCCATATTGTAGTAACCGTTCAGCCCCCAACCCAAATAGAACGCAGATAACGCTGATGGTGCTGATTTGCACTGATTTTTTATGGGGGGGGGGTGAATGATTACCCGTTGTATTATGCGTATTGCGTATTTCGTTTACTACACCCTACGAAATACGCAATACGTTATATTATGTTTATGCTTCTTTGGCCTGTTCATCCGGCATTAACTCGTAGACAACTGCGGCCAGAAAAACCAGTATCACGCCAATGACAAAGATAAGCGGTGCAAATGGCACCCGCGGGTCACTGTAGGCCGGGCTGGATGGAATACCCAGCGGTGCGGCCAGATAAAAGTAGCTCACGGCTTGGATGACAAAACCTAAAACTATCATTAGAAGTGTGAGAAATATTCTCATGATTGACCTCCTTCAACTGTTTCCGGAACCTTCATGATGGGGAACAGTTTCATAAAGAGAATGAACAGCAACGTACCCAGAGCAAAGAGACCCACAATGATGCTGATTTCAACCCAGGTGGGGCTGTAAGTGCCGGTGGTGTAAGGTAACAGCGTACCGTGCGTTTGCGAGGGGATAACAATGAGGTAGCGCTTGCCAATAGCGGCCAGGTTAACCAGAACACCAACCAGCAAAGTTAGACCAAAGCTGTAGCTGTTTCTGGCAAATTGCACAAAGAGCAGCACAAATGAGATAACCAGAAAGGCTACTGATACCCAGAAAATGGTGGCGTATTGACCAGACAGCAAGGCTTGATTGATAACGCTTTCGTGAGGGCCAGCCACATAAACGGCGGTCAGCATCTCTACCACCATAAAGTAGATGTAGGCTGCGGTTATTACCATCAGGAAGTTGCTCAGGAATTTAAATATATCTATGGTAAACTCTTCTTCAAGCTTTAGCACTTTGCGCAAGATAGCGGCAATGATAATCAGCATACCCAAACCCGAAACACCGGCCAAAATTACAAAGCCGGGAGCCTGCAAGCCACCAAACCAACCGGGACGGCCCACCTGTAGGCCAAAGACAAAACCCAGGGTAGAGTGAGCTACCACCAACAAGGGCAAGATAGCAATAGCCAGCCAGAAGCTGGAGGTGCGGCGACGTTTCTGTTCGGCGGGGGTTCCCTGCCAGCCAGCAGCCCAGAGGCGGTAAAAGCCTTGCAGTTTGCTCGGCATTTGGGCCATTCTAGCGGCATCGGCCCGGCTATCCAGGTAAAGGTAAACCAGGCTGGCAAACAGAAAGCCAGCAATATCCAGCGTAAAGGTGCCAAAGAAGGGCGATTGGGGCCGGGCGTAGCGCAGAAGGTTGATAATAGCCCGTCCGGGCTGACCCACATCAGCAATAATGCAGAACGCGCCCAAGATCAGAGAAATCACGGTTAACACTTCGGCCATACGGGCAATGGGTCTAAGATATTCCAAATCAAGTGCCCGGATTAAAATGGCTAACGTGATGCCGGCAAAACTGATCCCAATGAAGTAGATCATAAAAACGATATACCAGCCCCACGGTGCGCCGGCCATGGTGCCAATGTCACGCATACCGGTTACAACTTCACCCTCAAGCAATTGGGTCAGGTAGGCGTAAACACCCAGCCCAATCAGTGCCAGTAGCACTACAATGGCCACATACCAGCCTGTGTTGAACCGCGCCACGCCGTAGGGCAATGGTTGTTCAGGTGATAATGTTTGTGTAGGTACTAATGGTTTAGCAGATGTTGTTGTCATAATTGTACCCTCAATTCTATTTCTTCAATCTGGCGGGTCTCGTTGGTGGGGTGATGTGCGCCCACGTAGTGAACCCGCGGTTCAGTACCAACTTCTTCCAGCAGCCGGAAGGGGGGCTTTTCCCGAAGAACACGCGACACGCTGCTGTTGGGGTCGTCCAGATCGCCAAACATAATGGCCCGGGTGGGACATACATTGGCACAGGCCGGTTCCAGCCCTTTCTCCAAGCGATGAACGCAGAAGGTGCATTTTTCCATCACCCCTTTGTTGTGGCCGCCGCCGGCAGTGCGCCGTTGTTCCGGCCCGTAGGCGGCTTGCAAATCGGGGTTAGCGTAGGGAACCTTTTCGCCATCCATCAGGGGGATGATGTCGGGGTCATTCCAGGCCATGTAGTAGTTCTTTTCCGGCTTTTTCCAGTTGAAGTAGTTGACCCCGTAGGGACAGGCCACCTCGCAGTAGCGGCAGCCGATGCAGCGGTCAAAGTCGGTGGCGGTTAAGCCATCTTCTCGTTTGTAGCGCGCGCCGACCGGACAAACCTTGACGCAGGGGGCGTTATCACAGTGCTGACAGGGTCGGGGCATAAACCAAACCCGACTATTAGGAAACTCGCCTTCTTCAAAGCGGAAAGTATACATCCAGAAGTTGCCCTCCGGGGTGTTGTTTTCCACCTTGCAGGCCACCATACAAGCCCGGCAGCCGGTGCATTTATCTAAATCAATTACCATTCCATATTTAGCCATTTTTTACCTCCTATGCCTTCTCTACCTTCACCTTGACCAGGTAAGTCTGGTCAGCGGTGTTGGCTACGTATCCTTCGCCGGTAAAGAACAGGGTGTTGACCGATATGCCATTGTTCTTGAGCGTAGGATGTTTGGCGTACTCGCCGTAGTGGTGGGCCATGCCCAACGTGTCAGGTCGGATGCTTTCGCGGTAGCGAACCTGCACTTCCTTGCGGCGGGTTTCGCCAGTAATAGCGTTGTGTGATTCAATCCAGGCCATATCGCTGTCGGCTAGCCCTTTGGACTTGGCTGTCTTGGGGTTCATTTCCGCAATCTGGTGGGGGGCCAGTTCGGTCAGCAAGGGGATGGGGGTGCGGGCTTGTTTGAATTCAATTTTGTGGAAGCTGATCAGGTACATGTCATATTCTGGGGGTGAAGCTTCCAGGGTCAGGTCGCGCCAGGTGGGGAAGGCGGTGTAATCTTGCCAGTAGATTTCATCCGAACCCATCTCTTGCATGGTTTTCTGGTAGCCCATCAGCGACTCACCGTAAAGGCGATGGAGTGCGCCGCCAAAGGGTGGGTCGGTGGCGTAGCCGTAACGTTTGGTAGCGGCAACTGGTCCTTTGACCTTAACCCCGTTTTTCTCGTAGAAGGCGATGCCTTCTTCTATACCTTGCGCTTTGGCCCATAAGTCAAAGATTTCGCGGACAGTCGGTTTTTTATCGGTGGGGATGGCGTATTCGCCTTCCAGTTTCAAAGCTTTGTTAACTTGAGCCAGATAACCTTCTTCGCCGTACAAAATGTCGGCCTTTTCACACAGATCCAGGTAGATGTCAATATCGCCCTTGGAGTTGAACATAGGGTCCATCACCGGGATACGCATAGCAGTGCCGTCGGTGTACTGATCACTGGCGCTCATAGGGCCTTCGTACTTTTCCAGAGTAGCGGCAGGTAGCACCACGTCGGCAAAGAGGTCGGCGGTGCTACTGAGCCAGGGGTCAATGACAGCTACAAACTTAAACGTTTTGTAGGCTTCAAAGTTGGCATCATAATCCGGAAAGGAGCCAAGCGGGTTAGCCATGTGGACAATGACCATTTCAGGTATTTTGGTGGCCCCATATTTTTCCGGGTCGACGATTACTTTGGCTGCCAGCGAGGAGTTGTTGCTGTTGATGGGGTAGAATTTAGAGTTCTTCAGGTAAACATTGGTTTCTTCTTTGATTGAAATGTTGTCTAAACCCTTGTAGTTCTTGTGGACTTTCCAGGTAAAGTCAGATAATTGACCACCAACCGCGCCAACTGCGCCCAGCAGCATCGAAATCATGGTCATAGCTCGGGTGGACTGGAAACCAAGCTCTTGTTGGGCAATGTGGTAGGTCATAATGCCCACCGGGCGGTAGGGGATGGTGACCCCGTCTCGCTCAACGGTAGCGCCAATCATAGCGTTAGCGGCCAGGTCTATGCCAATTTGTCGAATTTTGTCGGCGGGCAAACCAGTGATATCGGCGGCCCATTCGGGGGTGGAGTCGGCAATGTGGGCTTTGAAAAGCTCAAAGGATGTTTTGACGCTTTGGCCGTCAACGGTAAACTCGCCTTCCAGGGCCGGATCTACGCCCTCGGTATCAAAGGGAACGGCTGCGCCGGAGGTTTCATCCCAAACCAGGGGCTTGCCGACTTCCTCGTCGCCTTCGGGTTCGGCTCGAATGAAGTGACCATCTTCTTTGATCAGGTGGGGGGAGTTGGTGTATTTTTTCAGGTAGGGACGATCAAGGGTATCTTGCTCAACCAGCACATTCATAATTGCCAGGGCCAAAGCCAGATCGGTGCCGGGGCGAATGGGCAGCCAATCGTCGGCAAAGTGAGCCGCGCCGCGCAGGCGGGGGTCAATAGCCACCACTTTGATGCCGCGTTCTTTGGCCTCAACCAACTGCTGCGGCCAGGTGAGCCAGCAGGTTTTGTTGCCACCACCGCTGGTAATGCCCCAACCCCAGCACAACATGTAGCGGGTGTCACGGAAATCAGGGTGCAGAACGGCGTGGGTGCCAATGGTGTACTCCAGGGCACGGTAGCCAGCATCGGAGCAGAAAGCCCCGTGGTGCATTTTCAAGGCCCCCGAAGATTTAACAAAGGCTTCGTCATAAAACTTTTTAGCTTTGCTGCGGCCTTTTTGCCACATCAGCAGGGCGGGGTCTTTGGCCTGAACTTCGGCCATCTTGTCGGCTACCATTGTTAGAGCCTCATCCCAAGAGACCTCGCGCCAGGTGCCGGGTACGCCCTTCTCGTTGGTTCGCACCAGCGGAGCTTTAACCCGGTTGGCATCATATAGGGACATAATCTGTCCAACGCCTTTGGGGCAGAGGGTTCCATAGTTTTTGGGGTTGGCGGGGTGACCTTCGAGACTAATCACCCGCCCGTTTACGACGCGGGCCAGCATACCGCAATCTTGCTTGCCTATCCAGCAAGTGGTGGGGATCCACTCTTCGGTAACAGCGGCGGCAGCTTTGCCTTCCGGCGCGGCCACCAGTGTTTCCAGTTCACCACTCAATAGGCTAGTTGTTGCCAGCACACCTCCCGCGACGGCGGACGTTTTTAGAAAATCACGTCGAGTTATTGCCATTATATCCTCCTGTCACGTTTATAAAGGTTACAGTTAATACAAGTGTGGGGCATATTTCTCCCTCCTTTTGGGGGTGTGTGGGTGAAAATAAAAAAGAACTCTTTTTCACGCTTGTTTGGTTAGAAATAAAAAGATGCCGGTAATTTTGACCGGCATCTCCTTTGCAAATAGAGCAGGCAATGGTGTTTCCACCATTACCCCGGCTGGTCTGGGTTAGACCAGCGACCTGTTGCCATAGACAGGTTACATCTTTAGGTCAATCAGGTTCGGAGATGTGATATTTTTCACTTACAAGAGTGTAACATAAATGAGTGTTTGTTTGTAGAGGGGAAAGTTAGATAGTTTGAGGGGGTTTTGTCGGAAAAACTTTGATCAGAATGTAGGAATAATTCTGACAAACCTGCTTATTGGAGAAGCCGGGAAAACCCATTAGGCTTCAGCCATGGGATGAAAGGCCAGTATTTTTTGCCCATCTGTGCTCAAACCGGCTTCTCCCTGGAGAAACCCATTGAGCTGGCTGAAG